>JUEG02001276.1_pt1 | contig 14753 bp, 11 predicted proteins | sample 432341 | NCBI WGS metagenome assembly JUEG02 (sample SAMN02953476, study PRJNA257561) | rock porewater metagenome | biome: terrestrial; feature: Opalinus Clay rock; material: porewater; isolation source: Opalinus Clay rock BIC-A1 borehole | place: Switzerland: Mt Terri URL, St-Ursanne ...
CCTTAGGCCGGGGGATTAAGGAGTTCAGATCAGCGACTACTGATCTAGAGAATGTTGAAAGTACCAAGGATTCAAATAAAGGTTAGGATAATATAGGATTTGATCATTCAATAAAGGAAAGAACTTGGTGCATCTGGAAACAGGTGCTTTTTTATGTCCTATGGAAGTAGTGCGACTTACGGTTTGGTAATATATCCAGGAGGGGAGGCCTGTGCCATAAGAGTCCTTGCCTTTTTAATTAAAATACACGCTCTGCCTTGGCTTTCAAAAAAGGTGATGTGATATAATCCTCTTGATAGGGGATGGGAATTATCCCAAAAGGGGATAAGTAAAAGAACATTTCCTAAACTGTTTTCCTAAATTTCAAAAGGAAGGGAAAGGGTGGTGGAAAGTTGTTAGAGTTTAACGAAAATCAACAAGTAAATAATTCTTGTCCTATATGCGGAAATATAGGTCAAAGGGTAAAAGACATTACTGTGGATTATCAGGTGGACAATAATAAAGATATAAGTTTATACGGAGACCAGTTTTTTATATGTCTAACACCAGAATGTGAGACTGGCTATTATTCACGAAACGGAGAGGTAATTGTCCAAGGCGAATTAAAAAACAAGATTTGGTTTAAGAAAAATATTTCTTCCCCTATTCCTATTTGTTATTGTGCAAACGTTATGGAAGAAGAAATTTTGCACCACGTTGCGGAGGCACAGTGTTGTTCGACTTTAGATGATATTAAAAGACACACTGGGGCAATGACGGGATGTGAATGCATAACTAAGAACCCGGCAGGGGGCTGATGTGCTTCCGTGGTGCAATCGGTGATTGCCAAAGGTTTAAGTATAAGAAATAATAAAGACTTCTCATAAGGATTTAGCATTTATCTCAAACCACCTATTAGGTAGTTTTTTCGACTTCTACTGCTAAAAATATAGCTTTTCGATTAGCCGCTTCAGGAATTCTTTCTAACCAACGAATTAATGTGTCGACTTCGACCTCCCCTATATTGGATTTAATATTCCTATTTCTGTTTCCAATATTCGAGGTTTCAAACTCATAAATCGAAACGTATGGGTACAAAGTTAAACCTATGCCTTAATCGTTTGATGGGGGCTTTATATTGATTCTTGCTCTGCCATAGGCGTTGATTACCTCAACAATTGCAGCTAAGGGATAATTGCTGACGTTAGGCGCTAACATAACTTATCCGATATATTATTAGGCTTTGGCGTATTAGTTAAACAGGCATTGAAGCTTAGTGGGAAGGTTGTAAAAGGTGTAGCCAACGTGATAAGACACTTAAATAAAGTCTATTGATATTTTCCCAAGAACCTCAAAAACATTGATATGTTTCCACATACCGCGAAAACGTTAAAAAAAGGTTGACCTGTTCCCGAGAACGCCGACATCAATAATGAAAACTCGAGCCACGTTGAGTGTATAATAATGATGACGTATAGTGGTCAAAAGGGCAAATAAGACGGTTCAGACACCATATATAGCGTTTTGGGAACAAAAAAGGGGCAAAAAACGGGTCAAAAAAGAGCAATTTTTGACCCGTTTTTTAAGGGTATTTCATAGATGACATTTGATTTTCAATAATGCTTAAATATAAAAAAGCATGTCTGAAAGGGGTGTGGTAATGAGTACACAGAAAGTACATCACTGTTACCATTGTGGCAATAGTACATTGATGAATTTAGTTGGTGAACATAAAGAAAATTGGGGCAATATGGATTATAGAGGATATACAATTTCCCAGATATACATTTGCCCTGTCTGCCAGAGGGCTACATATGTTGAAAGATACTGGGAAGAAGGGATGATTGGATTTAATTCCGAAAATCTAGAGGATGAAAGAATTTGTTATCCTGCCATTTCGTTAGATACGAATTATGTACCAGATAAAATTAAATCTGCTTATGAGGGTGCATTAAAGGTAAGGAATACTGAAAGTGCATTATGCCTTATCGGATTGCGTAGAACTTTAGAAATGATATGTAATGATCAGGGGGCAACAAAGGGTAATTTAGTTGAAAAAATTGAGGAACTTGCTAAGAAAAATATACTCCCTCCAACCTTGAAAGAAGCTACACATATTGCTAGACATTTTGGAAATTCGGCGGCACATGCTGAAACCATTGAAATATCTAGACATGAGTTGAATTTGATAGTAGAGTTTATCGAGTCTTTAATGGATTATATCTATATTATTCCTAATAAGTTGAATCGGTTTAAAAAAGAAAAAGAAGAATAGTATTGGCGAGGGGAGGGAGGAAAACTATGAAGTGCGCTTACTGTGGTAATGAAGCTCCTGCAACAAAAGAACATATTATATCAAGTGCAATCCTAGATTTATTTCCTGAGTGCTATTTAACCGTTGATGAAAAGCGCAAGGTCATTCATGCCTCTGACCCAATGGTCAAAGATGTGTGTGCAGATTGCAACAATAATCGAATTTCATATATAGACAATTATGCAAAGCAATTGGTTCAAAAATATTTTCTGCAAAAGTATGAGGAAGATACTGCCCTTGAATTTCATTATGATTATGCAATGGTACAGAAAATGCTGTTAAAGTATGCCTTTAATGATTTACGTTCGCGAAAGGAAGACTCTTCATTTTTCAATAAAAGAATTTTAGACTTTTTGCTGAATGAAAATAACGATAGTCCTTTAAATAATGTTTCTGTTCTAGCAGGCTTGGCGGTAAATACTTCCCCAGTACCAGATTATATTTTTGGAAATCTTAAATTGCGTTGGTCTAAATCTCCGGTACTTTTGGAAAATAGTATTGTTCGGCATTACGATTATGAGACCGGCCAAATCTTTTTGAGAGAAGATATGGAAGCAAGAAAATTTGACGGTTTGTTATTATCATATATTTTCAGATTTAATAGCGGACAATTTATTCTTTTATGTTGGGATGAAGCTTCTGATAAAACTGAGAAAAACCTAGCTGTTATGAACATTATGTATCCATATGAAGGCTTAAGTAATGAATCTCAATCAGTAACACTCACACGATGTACTAATGAGTCAACATATCATCTTTTTCCGGTTGTAGATGTTCGCTGGGGCAACTCAATGATGGATGAGATATCAACAATACGAAGATTAGCATCAAATTCTTCAGAAGATCTACTTAAGGAAATAAATGAACAATGGACACAAGAAGAGGCTCGATTGGCAAAAGAACATCCGAGGGAAAAATAGGGGTATTAAATAAAAACTCCGAATACCCTTTATTTTATATAACCCAAAGACAAGTTTATAAAGTTGTCAAAACCTTATCCACCGGACGGTATGTGAGTTGTTTGATGAATTATGGCAGGGGCAGCCGTTAAGACATTTGGGGGTGAGCTCGGCGGAACTTTGCAGCAATGAATTTCTGCAGATGAGTTTTTTCAATGATCAGAATGAGAAGCAGAGGGACTTGGATGAGGCAATTGACAGTATTAGAAAAAAGCACGGCTCCTTGGCTGTGCACAGGGCGTCATTTCTTCATAGCGGATTATAACCGATGACTGGCGGTACCGGGGAAGAGGTTGAGTATCCCGTTATGTCGAGCTTGTTGTGAGCATGAATTATGAAAGAAATGAAGTTATGAATATTGGAAAATATGTGAGATTCTTGATGAAAAAGATCTCCCTAGGATATACAATTAGAATAACAAAGTTGCTTGTAGTGGTATTAGGAGAGGCCACTTAAAAGTGGGGGATAACATGTATATTAAGAATTTAAAGATATCCAATATGGGATATATAAAAAGTTCTGACTTGAGATTTGAGTCTAACAATATAAATGTAATTCAAGGTGTAAATGGAAGTGGAAAAACTACTGTTTTAGCGGTGTTATATTCAATGTTTCAAGATGAGGAAACTTTAAAGTACAAAAGCAATCAGAGAGAAAATGCTCAGATTGCGGTTTCAATTGAAAACCAAGGAAAGAATTATGAGCTAGTAAAGCATTATCTAGATGGGGACTCTAAGATTCTTGTTAACTCATTTAATGAGATGAGACAATTGACATCTATAGATTATAAAAAAGTTTTCCTCTACAGTGGTGAATTTACGCGTGATACATATTGGCTATCGGACTCAAAAATAAAAATGGCGTTGGACTTGCTAAATAATTTGAATATTAAAGACGAAAATCTGTTTGATATGTATAGTCATAAGGATACAAAATATCGTTTTGTATCTCAAGGTTATCAGATCTATCTAACAATCCTAAGCATATTGGCCACTATGCCAAATGGGAGTATTTTTTTATGTGATGACCCATTTGCAAGCCTAGATATGATAACGGCAGAGAAAATATATGATCTGATGGAAAAGTTAGAGGGTATTCAATTTATATTCACTGCTAATTCTCGGCTCGATATTGATAGGCCCTTTCATAAAATAGAGCTATTAGACAATGGGATTTTTCATAGAAATGCAAACCTTACGTTTAACTATGAAAGATTTTTCTACAAGGATGTAAAAGAAAAATTATCAGCATTCGATGCAAATAGTGAGCAAATAGCTGATGCTAAGCCAATTATAAAATATCGCTTGAATGAGTTGGTAAACGAAGAAGAAAACAGAAATGTTGAATTCAAAGAGATTAAGGGTAATAATCCTTGTGAGTCCATTATTTCAAACGCGGAGATATATATCATTGCATACCTAAATAGCTGGGAAACTGGATATGGCATAATTAAATGGGGAATTAGTGATGAAGGAAGGACAAGAGGAGTAAAGCTCTTAAAAGAAGATCGGGACAATATAAGAAAAAAGCTTACTGAACGTATTTCCCAAGTTAAACCATACATAAGTCAAGATTTATTACATATTTCATTTGAAGCAATAATCGATGATTCAGGAGATATAATCCCTGAGGTTTATGTTGTTGAAATAGCTATTGAAGTCATTAAAAAGGAAGAATTATTTTCAACATCAAAAGGAGAAGTTTATATAAAAACAGAAGGTGGGAAAATTAAGCTCTCTCCATATGAAATTCAACAAGAATTAAAAAGGCGCTTCTTAACCCAATAAGAAGCTGAAATCGCCTGAGTAAGATTAGGGAAAATATTATATATGACAGCCTACAATCGCTGGTGATGGACGTTTAATGGGGGATCAGGTATTACTGACTTTTTTGAACCTTCTTCACATTGGAAACATTTTCGATCAGAGTTGAGGGATAGATGTGATAATCTTAAACTGTGCTAATCCGTAATGGATGAGGAATTGTGATTTTTAAATCAAGGAGGAAAAAATATGGGAAATGGAGGACAGCTTACAGGCAAAGAATTTGAAGAAATCAAAATGTTGGCCGATAAAGCTGTAAGTGCCAATAATAAAAAATCAGCTGAGCCTTTTATAAAACGCTTAGATTTTATGCAAAGAACTCTGGATATAGAGCCTTATAAGAGGTATGTTCTTGTTGAACTTGTATCCAATGTAAGCGCTGCATCAGGACGAGTAAGAGATAAAGAACATTGGATAGGTGCTGTGAATCAAAGCCTTTTCAAGTTAGAACCTTCTACTGAAGATATGGAGACATAAAATGAGATACTCAAAAAAAGAGTTGGAAGGTCTGCCGATTCCGAAAGAGATAGTTGTAAAGGATTTAGCAGAGTATATAAACTTGTTTTCAAATAATGATTTTGATAACTACATATTTCGTGGAGAGCCAACGAATTACCATGATACAATATCCTCTGCACTTAGAAATAAGGAGTATCCCTTTATTCAAATGAAAAATGAGTTTAGACGGGAGATCTTCCATAGACTTACCCCTGATGAACGCAGTAACTTTTTGGCTTTTGCTCAACATCACGGAATACCAACAAACCTTATTGATTTTACAAGGTCGCCTTTGGTTGCATTGTTTTTTGCGTGTCAACCGTTTCATAGTTCAAACGGATCGTTTGAACAAGAAAGAGGATTTGTATATCTTCTGAAAGATGAACTAATTGATATCACAGATTTGCTTTCGCGCAATGAGGATAAGAATTTCCTTGATCTTTTTATACGAAATGAAAATAATATTATTTTGGATTCATATAGGGGATTTGCTGATTTCAATAAACAGCATCCTGAAAAATTCTACTATTATTTCAAGCTGTTGGCTGATGACTGGCAGTATTACTTTATTGATATGCAACCCCGTATCCCTAAAAAGTCTAAATTTCCATTGTACAATAATGGGAAATATGAAAACGAGTTGCCCTATGAATATGTAAAAGACGGTAAAGAGTTGATTGCCGAAATAAAGCGGCAATACGGGTCAATAGAATTGGTTGCACTTGAATACACATTAAAACTGCAGTCATTCTTAAAACGAATCCTGGATGTTGAAGCACCAGTATGGTGGCTTAACTGTATTCCCAACTTTCTATACACACCAATATTATCCTTTGAAAGAGGACGGAATCAGCAAGGTTTATTTGTCTATCAGGCATATCTTTCTTTTGATGAAAGAACTTATAAAACACATATCCTTTCCCATCAAAGGGTATGGCCTGATGTTATAATCGTTATTGAGAATAAGGGAAAGATATTGTATGAGTTGGATTTCATGGGTATTAATGAAAAATTCATATATGGCGATTATGATAGTATTGCAAGGTATATAAAGAAAAAGTATGATTGAAGAAATAAACGTGGATACGTCAGCCAATTGGTGGTCATTGTATCTCTGTTTTTAGATAGTGCTTCACAAAAAATGACCTTAAGAATCTCCTTCATTGGCGGGTTTATAATGGAATGAAGTCGGCATCAAGTGTTTAATAAGTTTAGTCTTGTGTGGGCTTTTAGTTCGGTATTTACACAATCAAAGGTTTGCTTCATTTGGTTAACCATGAAATGAGGGCAGTTGAACAATGAACCGAATTAGTGAGATAACCAAACGAGATATTCTCGATTTGTTTCGTAGTGGGATTGATATAGACGATTTTTGGGATAAGAAAAGAGTCACCTATCTTTATTTTGGTCGGATGGAAGAGATTGAGTTTATCAAAAGATTATATGATTTGAAAAGTATGCAGAGTTTTGATTCAAGGTTCCCGGATGCTGAAGGTGATATCTGGCTGCATACAGTAAATAATGATGATTATCCATTTTGTTGGGTATTTGAAGATGAACGCTTTCAACTGCAAAATGGAAGCGATGAAGTGTACTTGAAATTTATGTGTGAAATCTTTCATCCAACAGTCAGAGTTGAGAAAGGATATTGGAAAGAGTTTCTTGCTGAGGTAAACAGATTGTTACAAAATGATGGGTACGAGCTCCATCCGGCAGAAAAAATATCTAATCGAGATGTATTCGGGTGGAGAATATATCAACCAGAAGAAAATAAGATGTTTATTCCTTACTCTCAACGAAATGAAAAGGTTATAAAAGAGAAAAAAGTAAAGTTCACCATTAAGCGCAGTGCAAGACATCAGATTTACCAACTTCTAGAAAGATATAATGACATTTATCAAGAGACCAGTGAAACAGGATGGCACTACAATGTCTCAACAAGCGATGAAGTTTTTAAGGATATGCGGCAGTTTTATACCCCTAAGTACTTTAATGAAGAAAAGCAGTATGTTGAAACAAATAGTCTCCAGGATTTTATATACTCCAGTTCTCCTTATTGTGTAATGGATGCAATAGAGTTTTTCGAGAAATACAATCGCTCCAACGACTTTGAAACGCAAATTAATGAAATATTGAAGCTGAATGAATTTGCTTTGAAATTAGATAATGGTAGAATCGTAAACACTTTTGATCGTCCAATAAAAAACACTATGCTAGCTTCAGTTCAAGAAGCCGGGCTCAAAGAATTGTTTCAAGAAGCCAATACATATTACGAAGACGGGAATTTAAAAATTGCTGTTGAGAAATTATGGGATGCTTTTGAAAGACTGAAAACATATTATTCTCCTACTTTAGATAAGAAGAAATCCATAAACAGGATCATTTGTGATATGAGCAGCAACAAAGACCCTTATAAAGAACTGTTTGAAAAAGAGTTCTACGAGCTTACGACAATAGGAAATAATTTTAGAATTCGTCATCATGAGATGACCAAAACAGATATTCAAGACAATAGGCATTACGATTATTTTTATAAACGCTGCTTATCATTAATTTCAGTCGCTATACAATATTTATACAATGGAGTAAAGGGCCAATGAAATCGTCAATCATAATCATTGGAAAAAGATGAATGAAAACAATTGTTCTGTTAATTTATGAAAATATATTACTAAGCAGTAGATTAGAAAAATAGCCTGGATCGTTCGGAGGTGTGATTTTGCATACCAATCAAATTGGTCACAACAATCATTATATTCCGCAATTTTACCTAAGAAATTGGAGCCAAGACGGCAATAGTATTTTTGTTTACAATTTGCTTGTATCTGATTCCAGAATCCCTTATTGGACCCGTAAAAAAATAAAATCGACTGCTGTATGGAATGATTTATATACACGAAATGAGGGCGAAAAGGAAGTCGACGATTTTGAAAAATGGTTTGACAGAGAATTTGAATCACCTGTGAAAATGGTTTTTGATAATCTGCTAAAGGGTCATAATTTGGATGAAGATGAATCAAAAAAGCTGTCCCGTTTTGTTGGAGCTCAATATTTAAGGACGCCAGCACGTCTTAACGCTTTAATGGCACAATGGCGTACAGAAATGCCCCAAATAGTTGAAGGCGTTTTGCAAAGAATATCGAAACAATTTGAAATAGAATCAACTCCTCAGATAATTAGCAGCCAACCACAAATATATGAAGACGAAAAACTGTTACCAATTAAAGTATCGGTTGATAAAGAAATGAGCCAGGTGAAAGTTGATTCGCTTGTCGGTAAAGGAATGTATCTATTTGCATTGAAGCATCTGCTTACAAAAACGGTAAGCGTTTTAGGGAAGCACCGTTGGCGCGTTATTCACGCCACAGACAGCGTATCATTTCCGACGTCAGATGATCCTGTTATATGCTTAAACTATTACAGTGAACATGAATATGATTTCAAGGGTGGGTGGGGCAAGAAAAACGGTAATGTCATTATGCCACTTTCGCCAAAGCTCTTATTGATAACTCAAATAGGTAGTAATATGCCTATTAAACAATTGGATTATTCAGAGCGCTGGAGTGAGTTTTTCCGTAAAATTATTATTGAGCATGCTCATCGTCATGTATATGCAATCGAACCGCAAAAAGGAATGCTTGCTATTAATCCCAGGAGGGTTGATGCAGTTTTGTTTGAAAGGGAAAAGAGCATCATGGCTGGTTGGCATGAAGAACAAATGGAAATGGAAGCTCAACTAAGATAGATTAAAAACTGGGGCTGGTGTGGAGATCCTATTTTGATAAATGTCATAAAGCAAAGCTGTGACAAATATCCTACCGGAACAGATCATAGAGTGTAATTCAGTTAAAGAATGGAGGTAGGTATGTGTTATTAAATACAGTAAATTTTAAGGAATTAACACAGTCACTTGCGGATATATTCCTTACTAATGAAAAGGATATTCTGGGCTTCTTTCAGCAATATGCAATGGATATCATTAACGAATATTATAGAGAATACACTATTGGTTATCTTGATCTAGAATTAATGAAGAAGTTTTGTAAGTGCAGCGAAGTACGGTGTATTGATGAAATAATTGTAAATCACATTGCACCGAGAGAGAATCAAGAACTTTTAATGTCAGAAGATATCATGACATTACCTAAAGCATTGACTACTAATACAGCACTGTCACGGTATTTAAACGAAAAGAAGTTTGAGTTTTTATTTGTAGATAATCAAATTATTGCTAAACGAAATGGTGATATTATAGATTGGAATAAATTGAAACAGTCAAACCTATTAATGAGATTCGGGGGACCAAGGAGCCTTAATGACTTCAATGTTAATGGATACTTTTTTGTTGCAGATTTTATTCTAGACCATTGTAGGGGATGGCTAGGATCACCAGAAATATTGAAGAGCATTGCAAGTGCTTATGAAGAGTTTGGTATAGCAGACGACTATGCTGAGAAATGCAGAAATTATTTAGTATCATTCAAAGTCTCGGTAGATCTGGCTGACATTGAATGGACAGACACTTTCATAGATAAACAGCAGAAAAGTGATTTGTTGATTAAATGCAGTATAAATGCGATGGCTCACTATTTAAAAGCAGGTAAGTACAATAAAGATTTTTATAATCCAACTATTATGCTTAAAAGAGGATATAATGTGCCTCATACAGATATTGTAAAAGTTAGAAGCCTTAAAATTGATTATCCAAAGGTTAGGGTAATTGATGATTAGGAGACAACGCAACGAATTATCTACAAACACTTTTATAGTGCGGTTACTGTATTGATCCCTCAATCGTTAACCATATATTATTAGCAATTGATCTACCATAAATGTTGTTATCCAATTGCAGTTAAGGTTACCACCCGGAAAAATTAACGAGTAATTTTATGACAGTGCTTCGAAAAATATAACCTAAGACATAGAAGGTTGAATTACCCCCGGCGAGAGGAAAAAGAACCGGCTTATTTATAGCGTCCCTGTGTTGGAGGCCTTTCATTTCGCCCTGAATATAACTTAGTGATTGAGTATTAAAGCACAAATATACCAACGTAATATTTGCTTTCTTAAGGACTTTCTTATGTCCTTCAAACCTGAAAATCTTGAAGTTGAAGTAGCTTTTTATCGGGGATGTGATATGTGAGGTGAGTATAGCTATGCTTCGTGCAATAGGTAATGCACTTTTAAAACTCTATGACTCTTTCTTAAATTAGTCATCTTAAGAATTATTAATAGCCATAAGAAATATTTAAAATTAAGGAGGAAAATAATAGTAAATGTAGAATAGTGTTATAATATAGTTCGCTTGCTTTTGCCTTTGTAGGCTAAATGCTAGTTGAAAAAAAGCATAGCAAATATTCTCGAATAGTTTGGTATTGCATGAATAATTGATCAAAAATTCACATTTAAAAATTATATGCTACCCATTGACAAAGTCAAGGAAAATCTATAAAATTAACATGTAAAAGTTATTGACTTTGTTTTTACATTGTGGTAATATATCAGTTTTTAATAACTTAATATTATAAGGGGGGATGAATTTATCTAAGAAGTTCCTACCAAGGGAAGTAGATTGTAATTGCATTACACATTGTGTTGGTGCGATTTTTAATTTTTGTATTGGAGCGTGTGTGTAATATGTATAATTCTGAAGAGCTATTTATTGATAAGTTTATTGCTTGTTTAACAAAGCTTGATATCAAGAATATCCCTTTTGATAATGAAAATTTTTATAATGGTGTTGAAAATATGCAACAATATTTTTATACTAATAGGAGTTCCTTAGGCGAATTTCAAGATGAATTAGCAATGCTTTTTATTAAACGACCTTTAGAAGGTGTTTTTACCGAATTTAGAAATGCAATTTCCAAGCAAAACGGATGGTATATAGCTTTTGAGAATCCCACATATGTAGTTGCTTCAATTAAAATCGATGACAAAGGTGCATCTCACATATTGAAACAGAATGATTTAAACATTGAAAATGAACATTTCTTCGAGTTTGCAAAGGCCTTTTGCAAGGGCGCTGAAATTTCTATTATGGCTAGTTAATAAATATGAGAATTATTGACATATTGAAATCTGCAGAATGTTCAAATATTTTTTTAGAAGTAAATGAATTTGTTCACGATCATCTTTTTGAATACAATAATGCTATTGAAAGAGATGGTTTTTCTTTTCAAGATAAAGATGTTTTTGATTTAGTTTGGGGAACCGTCGGAATGAGTGCAGCAGAAGTATGTGTAATAGACAGCCCATTATTGCAACGCTTAAGAAGGATTAGGCAACTCGGAATGGCCAGTACAGTCTATTGTAATGCAGATCACTCTCGGTTCAGCCATACAATAGGTGTATTAGAAGTTGCAGGCAGAATGGCATCGGTTATAACAAAAAAACTTAATAAAGATTATAGTGCTAATTTTTCCTTTACAGAAATAGTACGCCTTGCTGCGGTGTTTCATGACGTTGGACATATGTTTTTTAGTCATGTATCTGAAAGTTACTTTACATACAATTCCTCGTTTGTTCGTCATAAAGAAGTTACAAAGGCAAAGTCTTTTTTTTGTGAAAAAACATCATCAACAACGTCATTTCATGAGTTATTAAGTGTGATGATAGTAAATTCTCACGAGACTATTAGACTAATCAAAATCATATCGCAATATTCACTTCAATCAAAATTCTCCGAGGATGAATTTTGCGAGCAATTTATCGAATATATATCATGCTTAATAATTGGTGTACCAGTTGATAAGTTAATTTTACCATATTCTATGATTATTAATAGTGCAATTGATGCAGATAAATTGGATTACCTATCTCGAGATTCAGCTTGCACGAAAGTGCCAATTGCTGTAGATATTGCAAGAATTATTCAAAAACTTGATGTAGTATATACTGAGCAATTGCCCAATACTCAAATTTGGAATGATTACACGGGCGATTCTACACCGTTATCTATAATGGTAATAAAAGATTCAGCCAAAAAAGTCTTTTGGCAACTTTCTGCTGCCCGCTCTTCAATGTTTGAAAGTGTTTATTACCACCATAAAGTATTAACAACCGAAGCAATGTTTAGAATGGCATTATCTAAAATATTTGAAGATTATCATATTGATAGATTTAATTTTTCTAATATGTTGAAAATAACTGATGGTTACTTTGGAGAATATTTTGCTAGCATTTTAGTAGATGAACCTAATAGGTTAGGCAATAATTGCGAAATAGCAACACAAATTCTGACTAAGGTTAGGGATAGATCTCTTTATAAGAGGGTTGCTTCATTTTCAAGGAACAGTATTATTGCACCCGTTGAAGTATCACGCGAGTTTATCGGAAAAGTAATAAAAAATCCAATATCACATGAATACAATAAATTCCATGCAGAAATGGTAAAAGAATATATAGAGATCAGAAAAATATTATGCAAACCTTGTATTACAGACTCACCAGTTTTTATGTTTATAGAGTTGAAATATCAAGAAATGGATTCAATGCCGATAGAAAGTGGTAATGGCTACTTTGTATGGTCATCTGCCATGAAACAAGAAACAATTGAAGCTGGCAGAAAAGCAAAACAAGAGCAGTATTATTTAATCACCGATAGATCAGATCGAGATATTGTTTATTTAGCTTTAGAAAAAGTGGTTTCGTCTTTTGGGATAACAAATTTATCAAGAGAGTCCTCTATTTGCGCAAAATATAAAGTTGAGCAAATGAATCGCACTCGAAATCGTTTACTGGAAGCTAACTATTATTATAACCATCTATATTTAATCCCAGATGACCTTTTTAAGCAGTTATTTGATATTAATATATTTAAAGCTGTGGTAAAAAAATATCAAAGCTTCAATGGAGTAAATAATTGTAAGGTTACCCCGAAGAGTTTACATATTTTTTTAAGGCAATTTTTGAGAACGCCATGTAATAAAGAGGAAATGAAATCAATTTTAGATGGTGTTTTAAGAATTTTAAATTCGGCTTTGTTTATTGAACGAGAGTATTTTGCTAAAAGTGTATCAGTTTTGTTAAAAAGTGTAACTGAGAAAAAACATTTAAAAAATTATATTACTAAACTTGGTGGGCAATTTGATAGCGCTACGCATTTGTCTTATTATTTTAACGACATAAAAGAAAAGAAAGATTTTATATTTTCAGAACAGGCTGAGGCACATTTAGATGTTTTAAATTCAGATGATAGCCTAACTTTTTTTGATGACGGAGCATATTCTGGTAAACAGGTTGTTTCAATCTTTCAAGAATATATGGGCGTTCCTGTAGACGAAAGAAGTACAAACGAACATCACGTCAATGAACTTAGCGAAGGACATAAGAAAGTCCTTAAGAAAGCAAATATTACGTTGGTATATTTGTGCTTTAATACTCAATCACTAAGTTATATTCAGGGCGAAATGAATAAATTAGGAATAGAGAATGTTGATATTATCTACACTAATGATTTATCAACAAAAATTTTCGAAAACAAGGGAAATAATTTCAGAGATGATGATCAAAGGGAACTTTTGCGAAAGTGTTTTTATGATATTGGAAAAAATATATTAATATCAAGAAACCAATTGGAAGATGGTAGATATAAAGATCGTTGGAGCCTTGAAAGAATAGAAGATTGTGCTCTTGGTTATAACGATGCACAACAAATGATAGTCTTTGAATCAAATATCCCCACATATTCCACATGCGCTTTTTGGACAACTGAGAAGGACGATGAAACTGTCTGGAAAGGTTTATTTCAAAGAACCCTCAAAGATTAATGCGATAACAAATTGTATGTTTCTCTTAACGTTAAACCTATAAAAAACATAGTACGACTGCCTTGATACATCAAGGAGTTTGGCTTTGTTCAAGAAAAAATGCACCCCCTAGAAAAACAAGGGAGTGCATAATTAAATTGTATCAATCATTGAGTTATTAGACAGTAGCGGCGAGGGGATTCGAACCCTTCGTCTAACCATTTTTTTATGTGTTTTCTACCGAGTCCTACACAGCTAACGATGCACCTGGATGTACTGATACTATAAATGTTGCGGCCGTATTCTATTCCAGCGTACGGAGCTTATGGGTAGATCTGGATTGGGGCCAAGACCAGAAGAATAGCCTATTTCTTAACAACATTCTAAATTGTATTCCCGTTATAGTTGACGACAATTTGACGACAACGAG
>JUEG02000109.1_pt1 | contig 14712 bp, 15 predicted proteins | sample 432341 | NCBI WGS metagenome assembly JUEG02 (sample SAMN02953476, study PRJNA257561) | rock porewater metagenome | biome: terrestrial; feature: Opalinus Clay rock; material: porewater; isolation source: Opalinus Clay rock BIC-A1 borehole | place: Switzerland: Mt Terri URL, St-Ursanne ...
CCACTTATTCCTTTCAGTGTCTGAAGATCCCAGACTGTTCCGCAGACATTGCAAACTATTTGGTTAGCAGTGATGTGAAAGGTTTCTCCTTTACAAGGCTCACAGTAACTAACGGCTACCATGACTTTCCCGTCAGGTTGAATAAAGGCTGTCAACGGAATCCTTTTACCATTCGCTTCATACTCTGTCCAGATAAATTTCTTCTCTTTGACAATACTAAGGGTTGTAACAATTGCCTTTCCGTTTTCAACTTTGCTTTCCACTTTGAATTGCTCTAGTTTCTCGTTTTGGGTATAATTTACTTTTTGGCCGATATCTGTAGCCGCCTTGGCAGAGGAACCTGTACTATCGTTGTCGGCATACAAGAAATAGGTACCTGTCATTATTATTACAATTAAGAATCCGACTATACTGAAAAGCACTGTGTTGCTCCTTTGAGGTTGGGTAAATTTCTGGTTTTTATGTCCACGGTTAGTTTCCAATGCAAACGCCTCCTTGAAAATTATATACTTATATTAGATTTAATTATGTTCTAAGTTATATGCAAAAGTTATGCCAAGCTATTTGAGCGCGTTGATTCGAATTTGTGGGCTCGAAATTACATCTTTGTTTAAATGACTGTGGGATATCCCACACTATGTTGTAGGATATCCCACAGTCATAAGGTATGAACACCTATATCATTTGTTTTCTTAATAGGATAAATTTATTATTCGTTTATTGGGTAATAATGTTATAATAAACTAATTTATTTTTTGGTTTATCAAATGACCTTTGAGTGAATTCATAAATGAGAGGAGGGGCTAGTGATGCCGACTCGACAGAAGTTTGATGATGAATTAGAAGATCTACGTCTAAATATTTTAGCCTTAGGAAAAATGGTTTCTCAACGAATAGGTCTTGCCGTAGAATCCTTAATAAAGCAGGATATGGAAATAGCTAAAACTGTTATTGTAGGAGATTTGGAGGTCAACAAACTCCAAGCAATGATTGAGGAAAGATGTATACTTATAATTGCTACACAGCAGCCTTTTGCACGAGATTTACGCAAGGTTGTGGCTGGTTTTAAAATCTCTATCTACCTTGAAAGAATGGGAGATTTATCAGTCGATATAGCAAGGGTAACCACCAGAATAGGTCATGAGGAATTGATTAAGCCACTACTTGATATCCCACGCATGAGTGCGCTAGTAGAGGAAATGGTCAACCTCGGGCTCCAAGCTTATATTCAAGAAGATTGCAAAACTGCCGCAGAGATGGCCGCGATTGATGATGAAGTTGACGAAATTTATTCTAAGGTTTTCGGGGAACTGTTGGGCATTATGATGAAAGATCCCGCTCAGGTGACTCAAGCTAATCACTTGCTTTTTGTCAGTCGCTTTCTTGAGCGCCTTGGAGATTACTGTACAAATATTGCGGAAGAGGTTATCTATATCTGTACTGGAAAGAGATTGGATTTAAACGAATAGAATGTAAGGGATAAAGAAGAACTGGTTAAAAGCCAGTTCTTTTTTATTAAAAATAATTTTTTGAATTTATTCTAGGGTAAGGAACTGTGATTCAAGGCACACTTTATAAAGAGGAACTTTGTTAAAATAACACGAGATGATGTAAGGAAGTGAATTTTGAATATCTAGGGGGAATATGCGTGAAACCGGGATTTCAAATTGAACACTGTCGTTCAAATTGCCCAAGGTCAGCCAGAAACTGGGAAAATCTATACCATAAGCTGACTGAGAATTTAACGTCTTTAAATTTAAATCAAACACTTGAAGATAAGTTCCGTCCTGTTCTTCAACATCATATTCCTAAAATATGTCTAGCGGGATGTCCTAATGGGTGCTCACATCCTAATATCAAGGATTTTGGGATTTCAGGCTATGTAACGCCTACTATTTCCGATGTTCCGTGTAATAAATGTAATGAATGCGTGCGTTCTTGCGCAGAAATGGCTATCACTCGGCATGAGGGAGGGCTCTTCATCGACTCTTCTCGCTGCCTTTCTTGTGGTGATTGTCAACGTGTCTGCCCAACTGGGACACTAACAGCCGGGGAAAGCGGATGGACATTACGTATGGGAGGCCGAGTAGGACGACACCCTCAATTCGCGAAAGTGGCTGGAAAAGTTCAAACTGATGAGGAAGTATTGAAGTGGGTTTCAGAGACAATACGTCTTTATACTGAAAATGGACAACCACAAGAACGATTAACCCATTTTTTGAACGGTGGAAAGCCTTAGTCTATGGTTGTACGTGAATTTGCTGCACGTTCATGAATCCAGCGTTGCAATTTTTCAACGTCGAGAACGGTGATTACCTTTCTCTCAATTGCGATTATCTTTATTTTTTTCAACTCTCCCAATATACGACTAACAGACTCTCGTGCAAGGCTGCACATGCCGGCTAGTTCTGTTGCTGATAACGGGATAGTAATTAAAACACCACCGAATGATGGTTTTCCGTGTACATGGGCAAGGGCAAATAGCTTGGCACCCAAGCGTAAACGAGCATCCCCAAGCGAAAGATTTCTAATTTGTCGATAGGATCGACGTAAATCCAAAGCGAGTTCACGATAAAAGACCCACAACATTGAAGGATTACTTTCTAAATATCGCATTAAGTTCTGCCGATCAATAGCTAAAACTTCAGTATCATCCATACAAAGAGCAGCATGCGGATAAGGTTTACTATCTAGAACTATTTCTGGAAAAAAAGTTGGGGAACTAAGTACTCGTATAGTTTTTTCGGAAAACTCACCCATTAAAGACAAACGAATTCTTCCAGAAATGAGGAAATATACTGTATTCCCCTCATCTTCCGAAAAGTATAGATATTGCTTTGGGGCGTAATGCCGTGATCGCCCATTTACTAAGCAGAAGTCGATAAATTCTGGTGGCATAGAACCCGAGAAAAGTTTGCGTTCAAGAATTTCACGAACTTGTTGCTCTTTTGACACATTATCCCTCCATTTATGAGTGAATAGGTACTTCTCAATATTATAACACGCTTGCTAAGAGCAGTTTAGGAGGATATGAATTTTTATTATCGGGAAAACTATTTTGGTACACTGATATTCTGACTTGAAAGGAAGGATATATATGGGCACCCGCAAAAAGGTTTCAAGAGCAAAAGCTTCGGTTACTGTTAGAGACCCACATTATTCTGAGTTTGACACTCATAAAGAGCGAAATATCCAAAAACCTTTACCACATTCTTCTTCGTAAGGAAGAGGAATGTACAGTGACCAACTGATAGATCATCAGTTGGTCTTTTCACTGTATACGTTGACCTTATTGAATGATCATGATATTTAGTTTAGATTATTTTTAGTAATAGGAACGAAAACATTAATCACTGAATAAAAATGGTGTGCAGAAGCTTATTGTGAAAGGGGATTCGATACATGTCCAATGCACATATTAAAAAAATGTTCCCAGGTGCGGTAACAGCTCAAGGTTTTTATTCATTTTACCATTACATGATTCAACAAGATGCTAACCACATATTCGTCCTCAAAGGAGGTCCCGGTGTCGGTAAATCAACCTTTATGAAAAAGATTGCCCAAACTATGGTTGATCGTGGCTACGACATTGAATTTCACTGTTGCTCCTCAGATAATGGTTCTGTTGACGGCGTCGTTATTCCTAATCTAAAGATCGCTTTATTAGACGGCACGGCTCCTCATATCGTGGATCCTAAAAACCCAGGCGCCGTCGATGAAATCATTAATCTCGGCGAATACTGGGACGAAGCAGTGATCAAGAAGTCTAGGGAAGAAATTTTAGCTAGTAATGCAAAAGTAAGTGGTTATTTTCAAAGGGCGTATTTTGCCTTACAAGAAGCTAAGGTTGCCTTAGAAGAATGGAAATATTATACAAAGTCATATCAAGATTGGAACAAAATTAATCAGTTGACCTTGCGGGTTGAGAAGGAAATTTTCAGGACAGTGCCCAAAGCACAAGGAAAGGACCGTCATCTGTTCGCCTGGGGTCATACACCACAAGGAAAAACAGAATTCATAGATTCTTTACTGAATGAAACGGATACTCTCTATACACTAATTGGCCAACCGGGGATTGGTAAATCTACCTTTTTAGCAAGAATAGCCGAACGGGCATCGACTTACGGCTTAGATGTAGAGTACTATCACAACACACTGGATCCAGAAAAACACGACCTCATCATCCTACCAGACCTTAGGATAGCTTTTGTGATCAACTCTGAGCTCTATCCTTACACTCCTAATTTTAATGGCAAAATGATTAGTTTAGATTTCGAGCAAAGCTTAAATAAGGAACAACTGATGGAAGACTGTGGTAAAGAGATCAAAGACTGTCAGGTCCGAGTTAATCAACATATTGATCGCGCTCTTGGTCATTCTAAAAATGCCAAGGCAACCCATGATTTAATGGAGACGTATTACGTTCCTGCTATGAATTTCTTGGCTATGGAAAAGAAATTAAGTTCTATAATCGACAGGATCCTAGTCTATGCAGATGCAGATCAAGCGATTGCAGTTAGCTCCTCGGTAACTCCTTCAAAAGTATAATTTTTAAAATAGGCTTCGATAACGCATTACAATCATCTAATCTAAAACTTGCAAAGCAATGCTTTGCAAGTTTTACTCTCTTTTAGGGAAATATAAACTAGTAAACGTAAAAATTTGTGTAAGTAAACATTTTTAAAGCAGGATTTTGTTTATTTGCACAGAATTAACTATCATAAGCATTATTTAGTGCTTTATCCGGATGACCGGATTATTAAAAGGAGGTTAACCCAATGAGTTTAAAAGTAGCAATTAATGGTTTTGGTAGAATTGGTCGTCTTACACTTCGTGCCGCCTTAAATCAATCTCTTCCCTTTGAAGTAGTGGCCATTAATGATTTAGGAAGTCCTGACTTATTAGCCCATTTGTTCAAGTATGATTCAGTTCATGGAGTTCTTCCGAATTCCGTGGAAATTGATGGAAGCACGATGATTATAGACGGAAAACGTATTGAAATTTTCGCTGAAAAAAGTCCTTTAGATTTACCATGGGCTAAACTAGGAGTAGATCTTGTAATCGAGTCAACTGGTCGCTTTACAAAGCGTGACGCTGCTGCCCAACATCTGACCGCCGGTGCCAAAAAGGTCGTCATCTCTGCTCCAGCTAAAAATGAGGATATTACCATTGTCATGGGGGTTAATGACCATTTATATGATCCTCTGAAGCATCATGTTATTTCTAACGCTTCTTGTACAACGAACTGCCTTGCTCCTGTAGCAAAAGTATTACTCGATGCTTTTGGGATTGAACAAGGGATGATGACAACGACTCATGCCGTCACAGGTGACCAAAGGATCACAGACCTGGAACACTCAGATTGGCGCCGATCCAGGGCAGGCTATGTATCGATGATCCCAACCACTACGGGTGCTGCTAAAGCTGTTACTCTTGTCATACCCGAATTGGTAGGCAAAATGAATGGACTCGCGGTTCGTGTTCCTACTCCAAATGTTTCTTTAGTAGATTTTGTTGCCAATTTGACCAAGCCAACCACTAAGGAAGAAGTAAACGCTACTTTGCGTCAAGCCGCTGAAGGTAAGCTTAAAGGAGTCCTCGAGTATAATGAGCTCCCTCTAGTATCCATTGACTATAATGGTAACCCGGCCAGTTCGATCGTCGATGGATTATCCACCATGATGATGGGGGATCGTATGGTCAAAGTCCTGGCTTGGTATGATAACGAATGGGGTTATTCAAACCGCATTTTAGATCTAGTAAAACTTATTGTAACGAAAGGGTTGTAAACTAGGAGGGGTTGCACCATGAGAAGGACTAAAATTGTCTGCACAATTGGCCCGGCTAGTGAGTCTAGGGAAAAGGTTCAAGCTCTGCTGGCAGCAGGAATGGATGTAGCGAGATTAAATTTTTCACACGGTACGCATGAAGAGCATGGGCGTAGAATCGTGACTCTAAGAGAAGAAGCTGCCAAAATAGGAAAGCATTTAGGAATCCTTTTGGATACAAAAGGACCGGAAGTTCGTACAGGTAAGGCTCCTGATCAGGGTATTATGCTTGAAAACGGGTCAGTATTTAGTCTAGATACTGATCTCAGTAGCATCGGTACTCAGGAACGAGTAGGAATTACTTATTCGGACCTATGGAAAAAAGTTAAAATAGGGGGCCATATTCTCATCGATGATGGTCAACTCGATTTAGAAGTGACCTCAGCGGAAGATCAAGTGATTCGAACTGTGATTCGAAACGGTGGCGTTCTAAAGTCACAAAAAGGGGTTAATGTTCCTGGCGCCCTTAACGACTTACCTGCTGTTACAGATAGAGACATTGAGGATATACGCTTCGGGATTTCCCAAGGGATTGACTTTATTGCGGCCTCCTTTACTCGTAAAGCCCTAAATGTCTTGGATGTGCGTCGAGTTGTTGAAGAAATGGATGCTGATGTCCACATTATTGCTAAAATCGAAAGCCAAGAAGGGTTAAATAACTTAGACGATATCCTTGAAGTTGCGGATGGACTGATGGTTGCACGTGGCGACCTGGGGGTTGAAATCCCGGTTGAAGAAGTTCCCATACGGCAGAAGGAAATGATTCGAAAGTGTAATTTACTTGGCAAACCCGTTATTGTTGCAACTCAGATGCTGGATTCAATGATCCGTCAACCTCGGCCTACCCGAGCAGAGGCAAGTGATGTTGCTAATGCAATATTAGATGGAACGGATGCCATCATGTTATCTGGTGAAACAGCAGCTGGTCTTTTTCCAGTTGCTGCGGTTCAGATGATGGATAAAATATCCAAGCGCACGGAACAGACCTGTTTGGATAATCTGGCTACCCGCCATCCTCAGCGAAATGTAGCAGAGGCGATCAGTTTTGCCAGTTATACGATTGCTAAAGACCTTGAAGCCGCCGCTATCCTTACTCCAACCCATTCGGGGCTGACTGCGCGTATGATCTCTAAGTATCGTCCTCTCGCCTTGATTGTGGCCGCAACTCCATTTGTGACTACGGCAAGAAAATTAGCCTTGCAGTGGGGTGTTCAACCCTTAATTGTTCCTCAAAGTTTAGGAACAGATGAAATGTTATCCTTGGCTGTGAATACGTCCTTGAATAAAAACTTGATTCATTCGGGAGATGTCGTTGTGATCACCGCTGGTGTTCCAATCGGGAAAGTCGGCTCCACTAATATGATCAAAGTTCAAGTGATGGGAAATATTTTAGCGAAAGGAACAGGCATTGGCAGAAAATCCTATTCTGGAGTCGCACGAAAAGTCCAATTTCCAAAAACGGACCTCTTTAATGATGGAGATATATTAATAGCAGAGACAACTGATGCGGACTATGTACCGCTAATTGAACGAGCTGGTGCTTTAGTTATCGTAGAGGCTGGTTTAACTTCACATGCAGCCATTGTCGCCTTACACTACGGAATTCCCGCGATCGTTGGGGCAATTGATGCTTATTCTAAGGTGTCTGATGGGCAGACCCTGACTGTCGATGCGTTGAGCGGCGTAATGTATGAAGGTTCTATCAGCATTCTTTAGTGAGTCGAGAGGAGGGAGAGCGTGAATTCTGAAAGGCAGGATGAGATTCATTTCTTGCTCCAGGAACATGGTAACTTAACAGTAATTGAACTTGCTCAGCGGTTTAAAGTATCAGAAATGACAATCCGCCGTGATCTCAAGAACTTGGCCGCATTGGGTTTGATACAACGTGCGCACGGACGAGCGATCTACCCTCCTGTCCCACAGATAGATACTTTGTTTATGATGCGCATGGGAGTGGCAGAACGTGAAAAAGTCAAAATAGGTCAGTTAGCCGCGACCCTAATTTGTGAAGGGGATTCTATCATTTTAGATGCTGGGACTACCACACTAGCAGTTGCTCAAGCCTTAAACAAACAATGTACAGTGATCACTAATTCATTGTCCATCGCTTGGGTTCTAGGTAATCGTGATGAAATCACCTTACTGGTGACCGGCGGTGAGGTTCGTAGGAACACTAATGCGCTAGTAGGACCGATGGCACGATCCGCTTTCAAGGGCTTCCATGCGGACAAATTGTTTTTGGGTGCGCAAGGGGTTGACCTTGAACGAGGCTTGTCGACCTCCAACATGTTAGAATCTGAAGTTAAACAAGCCATGCTTGGCGTAGCTAAAGAGGTTATCCTTGTTGCCCATAGCGCCAAAATTGGACAAATTAATTTTCATACGTTCGCTCTCTGGGACAGCGTCCACACACTGGTCACGGACTCTGGACTTGCAGAGCCTATCCGGGAAAGACTTAACGCTATGGGTATCAACGTCTTAATCGCTTAAAAAATACTCGATCAAGTAAAAAAAGGATTATTCACCGACAATGGTGAATAATCCTTTTTGTGCCCTTACTTTGGGAGAGTTAAAGAGTCTTTCCTATGTCGTTTTAACCCATCCATATCGTGGGAAAAACTTCCGGTATTAGTCATTTGATTATCAATTGTATCCTTATCAATCGTACTCTGGGAGCGACCATTCAAAACATCAATCAGTCCAGCTTCTTGTAACTCACTCGCGATTTCAAAGAGCGAAACTCGTTTATCACGAGGTAAGCGATTGACAAAACGATTTATTTTTACTGGTGGGACAAGATTTCGAAATTTTACTCCTCCATATTTCATAATGCGTTCTGGCAAAAGATCCTCCTCCTTTTAATTCGGATTAATCGATTGCTTTTATTATTTGCCTAATGGTCAAAACAAATACATCATGAAATTATTAGAAAGGTATCTCAAAGATAAATTATATTTTTACTGTATAACTGGATCGTCAACTATCTCAACTTTGCTTAAGGTTCCTTTTACTTGTCCACGAATAAAAGACAAATACTCCTGACGTAGGGCTTCTTGTTCATCACGCTCCCACTCTTCAAGGCCAATGGTTTTCTTCTTTTTCGACAGCTCATTAATTCGCTCGATGATAACTTTAATAGGTGAAGTATTCAACGCCCAACACTCCTTACTGCATACCTGTAAACTGTTTGATATTTGTTAGCACATTATAGCATAATGGCTAAAATTATGAAAAACATATTCCTATGTTAAAGGATCGGTGCTATAATATACGTAAAAACGTCTATCGGACGATTGGGGGCTAGGATGAAAAAGCTAAAAAGAAAATCACATGTCGAAAATCAAGGATTCTTAACACGTTTTAATTTACAGACCAAAGCAATTCTTTCAGGATTAAAATTTAGGAGTGAAAAGCATCTCCTTGCAATATCTTGGAAATCACCAAGGTTCCTAGCCGGAACAATGACTTTTATATTGGTCATCGGTGGTGCAACTGCCTACTTTAGTAATACAGCTTCGGCAGCCTATGTGGTCGTTAACGGTCAAAAAATCGGTCTAGTTGAGAGTGTTGATGAGGCTCAAAAGATTGTTGATGGGATTTTGACAGAACGTGGACAGGCAGTAGGAACGGTTGCAAAAACTCATGACCTTTTAGAGTATGAAACAGTTCGTGTCAAAAAGGTTGAACTTGTAGATGTAATGTCCTTAGACAATAAACTTGAAGATGTGCTAAACACCTATATTGATGGGTATGCTCTAGAGATTGCAGGAACACAAATCGCCATCTTACCATCTGAAAAGGATGTACAAACACTTCTCAAAACATATCAGGACTCCTATACACAACCTAGTGACACCAACGAAGTAATATCCGTTGAATTTAGTGAACCAATTGTCACAAAGGCCATTGAAGCTCAACCTGATCAAGTTAAACCACTGGATGTAGCTTTGAAAGAGTTAACCGAGGGGAAGATAACGACCAAGGAATACATTGCCCAAGAGGATGACTCTTGGTGGCTGATTGCTCGAAAAAATGACATGATGACGGATGAAGTGTTAGCGGGTAATCCGGGAATGACAGAAGATAGTTATATACAGCTTGGTCAGAAGATCAATATTGTTTCTGTAACTCCATATCTGACGGTCATGAGTAAAGGGATCTTAACCAGTACTGAAACAATTGCTTATGATGTCGTTACGAATAGGGATACCAATTTAGCCAGTGGAAAAACTGTTGTTAAAGAACCAGGGAGTGAAGGGTCAAAAATTGTCACTTACTCATATGTTCAAAAGAATGGACAGACTGTATCTAAAGATGTTGTAGAAGAAAAAATAGTCAAACAACCCGTTACTCAAGTCGTTTCCAAAGGACCCGCACCCGTTATGGTAGCTGGCGTATCTCGAGGGTCTGACAGCTCCGTTGGGATTGCCTGGCCTTTGAGAGGCCCGATTAATTCCTCTTTTGGCAAGCGTTGGGGCGGTGTACATACTGGGATTGATATCGGTGGAAACACAGGTAAAACCTATTATGCTGCTGCTGCTGGGAAAGTGATTTCAGCAGGTTGGGGTGGAGGATATGGTAACATGATCGTAATTGATCATGGAAACGGTCTCAAGACACTTTATGCGCATTCCTCAAAACTATTAGTTTCTTCTGGAAATCATGTAAAACAAGGTCAGAGCATCGGATTAGTTGGCTCAACTGGGAATTCTTCCGGTCCGCATCTGCATTTTGAAGTCATTAGAAATGGTACTCCTGTCAACCCTATGAACTATTTACGGTAAATCCAAGAAAGCGCCATAATGGCGCTTTCTTGACGTAAATAATGTAAGTGCATTCATACAAGATCGTACTAGAAGGCAGAATTGATATGTCTAAATACACTTATTAAGGGGCATTTTATGGATTCCCTTACTTAGTTATTAGTTTTTAAGACTTTGAAGGAGTGGACTGGTGTGATTATGTCATCCAAAACCCGTTTACGTGTTCGGTATTCTGAAACAGACAAAATGGGTATCGTTTATCACGCTAATTATCTTGTTTGGTTTGAAGTTGGAAGATCGGAACTTTTTCGAGAATTAGATCTCCCGTATACTCAATTTGAGGAACAGGGTTTAGGTTTAGCAGTTATCGAAGCTAATTGCCGATATCGTAAACCCGCACTTTACGATGATGAACTTGTTATAATTACTAGTTTAGACCACATGTCGTTGCGTTCAGCACGTTTTTGTTACCAAGTGTATCGAGGTGAAACTCTGTTAGCTGAAGGCAAAACAGTACATGTGTTTATTAACAAAGAAGGGCGTCTTGCAGACGCTCGTCAATACGCAATATGGACCCGACTACAGGAGATTATCGAACAATATAAAATTAATAAACAACCTTCTTTAAGTTAAGATATGCTGTTGTATTTGGTTTCGCGCTATGGTATTATGTATACATAATACAGTGAAAGAAGGGATTCTATGTTTCTAGTAACTTGGATAGAAGGCGAAGAGGTTAATTATCGGCTAGTAAAGAAGCAGGAACTTCCTACACTAATGGCATCCTTTGGGCCAAATGCTATTATTCAAAGATTTGAATCTTAATTCACTTTCTTTACGTTTATATAACTTAGAATAATAGGTTTTTTAATAAAGATTAAGTGTCCATCATATTGATGGACATTTATTTTTATATTTTTACAGCAGGATTATTTTGCTTTTCCTCGAATAAATTAATGGTAGTCGCCTTAAAGGAGAAGGAGGGGTCTGCCATGTCATACACAGTTGTGGTTGATAGCGCGTCGGATATACCTGTTGACCGTGCAAGGGCTGCCAATATAGTCACTGTCCCTATGCCAGTTACCATTGAAGGTGAGACCTATTTAGAGGGAATTAACCTCACGACGAAAGAATTCTATGCCCAATTTAATAACTATAAAGAATTACCTAAAACATCTCAACCCAATCCGGCCACTCTATTAGAACAGTATGAAAGAATCTTGTCCGAGGGAAATGAGGTGGTAGCAATTCATCTTTCCTCAGCACTGAGTTCAACGTTTGCAACTGCCCAATTGATGCGTGATAACACCTCCGCTCCCGAACGAGTACATATTATAGATAGCCTTGGTGCATCATTTGGATATGGTATAATTGCACTGTTAGCTCAGGATGTACTTGCAACAGCTGACTCCTGGAATGAAGCTGAAGCCACAATACTTGCAATCCGCGAGCACATGAGATATGTTATTACATTAGATACACTTGAATACCTTGTTAAAGGTGGAAGAGTAAGCAAACCAGCAGGATTTATCGGTGGGTTACTCGATGTAAAACCTATATTGCATATGACTGCAGATGGTAGATTAGAACCTTTTGCCAAAGTACGGTCCCGCCGCGCTGCTATCCGAAAATTAGTTGATGTAATGAAACATGAAATAGCCAATCCCGAATTACAAGTAATTGGAATTTCCCATTCGAATTGTTTGGCAGATGCCCATTTCTTGGCTGATGAAATTCGTCAATTAATTCCTGTGAAGGATATCTGGATCAGTGAAATAGGATGCGTGGTTGGCAGCCACACTGGACCTGGAACATTGGCCCTTTTTTATCAGGCTTAAAAACACGTTAGGAATAAGAGGTGTACTACGTTGTTGAAATTTTTCACTGCTTTCTTCCTTACAATCTTTATGTTATTTAATGTAGCTCCCGCCGCATATGCGGTAGAGGAATCTTCACAAGACCTTCAAATAACAGGTGAGGGTGCCTATTTAATTGATGTATTATCTGGTCAAACTCTCTATATGAAGAATCCAGATAAACAACTCGCCCCAGCAAGCACCACTAAAATTATGACTGGCCTTTTAGCGATTGAGCATGGAAATCTAAACGATATCGTGACCCCAAGCTCGTCATTGCTTAATAATAAACTCGTTTATGGTACGCAAATATATCTCGTCCCTGGAGAAAAAATGCCCTTAAAAGACCTTCTATATGCTTTGCTGCTAAACTCTGCCAACGATGCAGCAGTTGTAATTGCGGAACATGTCGGAGGCGACTTGCCAACCTTTGTCGAAATGATGAATCAGCGTGCCCGTGAAATAGGAGCAACCAACACCCATTTTGTCAACCCAAGTGGTTTAACCGAGACAGGGCAGATAACTACTGCTCGTGACTTGGCACTTATTTCTCTGGTTGCTTATCGAAATCCCACCTTTGCAGAATATGTCCGTACTAAAACACAGCCCATCTCTCGATCGAAACCAGATATTCCCACGCTAATGGTTAATGAGAATAAATTATTGTGGAGGGACACTGCCGTTGATGGCATTAAACCCGGATACACAGCTGCTGCCCAAAATTGTCTTGTAGCTTCGGTTACCAAGGATGGCCGCCAATTTATTGGGGTAATCCTTAAATCCCCAGGAAAAGAAATCTACACAGATATGCAAGCTATGTTTGAATTTGCCTTTACTCAGTTTAAAACAACTATTTTTAAACCTTCAGGATCGATTATTGCAACGCTAATGGTTAATAATGAACCAGTAAATTTAATTACCGATCGTCCAATCTATATGGCACAGAAAATTGACAAACAGAACTCACCATTAAGTTTACGGGTTAAACCAACTTCTTCTAGTCCACTTAGTGAAGTGAAGGAGGGTCAAGTTGTTGCTCAAGTCCAAGTTTTAGATGGCAACACACTTCTAGGCACGCTTCCTTTAAAGTCCACTCGAACAGTTGCAACACCTACACTAACAAGTGGATTTCGTTCAAATTATCTTTCCTGGACCACAGGGTTCATGCTCGTGATCACCGTATTAGCATTGCTAATTAGCCGAAAAATACTAGCGGATAGGCGTTGGCGCAGAGAAATGCGACAAATGAGACGAAAATATCCATTTAGTGAATCAAGAGACTAAAGATTCTCCACTCAATCTATTAAGCCAAACAATACCGCTCAGCATTAAATTCTGTGCGGGCATTGTTTGGCTTTTGAGCGTCATTTATCTTATAATGGGATGATAAAGAATTTAAGGGTACGATTTAGGAGTGACTTTCTTGGAAAACGTTAAAAAGGTTGTTACCTTAGTCTATGGTTGCCAAATGTCTGAACGCGATGCTGAATCCTTGACAGAGATCACAAGACGCATAGGTTATACACCCTCAAATGACCTTGAAACTGCAGATTTAGTGATAGTAAATACTTGTTGCGTAAGAGAAAGCGCAGAAAATAAGATACTTGGAAAGATAGGGGAACTAAAAAAACTCAAAGAGCGGAACTCTAGTGTAAAGATTGCTATCACAGGGTGTATGGTCCAACAACCGGGTGCTTTAGAACGATTGCAGAAACGCGCACCTCATGTGGACATTTGGGCAGGAACCCACAATTTACACGATTTTTCAACTCTCCTAAAGCGGGTAGAACAAGGAAAAAAGGTGGCCGAAGTATGGCAAGAACCTAAATCAACCTTAGAGGTTACCCCTCTTGCTGATATAAGCAACCTCCAGGTCAGTGTTAATATTATGTATGGTTGCGATAATTTTTGCTCATATTGTATTGTTCCACACGTACGTGGTCGGGAAAGAAGCCGTAAACCAGAGGAAATCCTTCAAGAGATCAAAGCTCTTGTGGACAATGGATGCCGAGAAGTCACCTTATTGGGGCAAAATGTAAACTCCTACGGTAAGGAGTTTACACCAAGCTATGACTTTGCGGATCTACTCCATGAAGTGGATCAAATCCCAGGGCTTCTGAGGATCCGCTTTATCACGTCTCATCCCAAAGATTTATCAGATAAGCTAATCAAAGCGGTTGCTGAGGGTGAAAAGCTTTGTGAGCACTTTCATCTCCCCATTCAATCCGGTAGTAATTTTATTTTAGAACGCATGAATCGGAAATA
>JUEG02000745.1_pt1 | contig 14710 bp, 15 predicted proteins | sample 432341 | NCBI WGS metagenome assembly JUEG02 (sample SAMN02953476, study PRJNA257561) | rock porewater metagenome | biome: terrestrial; feature: Opalinus Clay rock; material: porewater; isolation source: Opalinus Clay rock BIC-A1 borehole | place: Switzerland: Mt Terri URL, St-Ursanne ...
ATGGAAAATCGGTAGGCATTCGATGAATCCTTCAAGCTTCCTATGGTCTTTAACCTGTCAATAACAACCTCTGGCAAAAAAAACAAGGAAATAACTCCGACTAAAATCCCCAAAGGTATAACTCTTTTATCTTCTGCAACAATAATCAGCAATAGCGATATGGCAAATGCAATCCAACCTCCTCTAGAGAAGGTCAATAAAAGACCAAGAAGTATAATCCCTGTAGTAATTAGAAGAATAAGCTTTCTAAGGCGATTTTTGCTATCTAAAAATAGTGCCACTGACATACTACAGGCTATTACGAGATATTCTGCCAATATATTGGGATTTTCCATGGTAGAGTATGCTCTAGCCCTAAGATTGGGATTAGTTTTAACATCGACCCATCCATGACCTCCCATATCTCCAGTAGTGTACTGATAAATCCCAAGTAAAGCCACCAGGGTAGCCGTAATGACTAGACACATTAATAAAGTATTTAGGGCCTTTTTATCTAAATCCCTGCTCACCATAAATACCATTAGTAAAATGGAAGCATATACAAATAATTCCTTTAAGCTTTGATTTAAGGTTATAGACGTAACAACGGAAAAAATAAGTACAATAAAAAACATAAGAAGTGGACCATCAATAGGGGTAGCCGTCAAGGCTTCCTTCCTATACACCTTCTTAATAATGAAACAAAAGAATGTATAAAAAATTAAGATTGAGATATATTTAAAGGTCACAATAGGCATAGCCACTATAGCAGCATATAGTCCAATCTCGGCCCTCCAAAAAATCAAACAAACGGCTGCAAAGCCCAGGATAATTTTCAGGGTGGTCATCGTTGGAAGGGCATACATGCTAATACCTAGAAGTACACTGATAAAAATACCCCATCCTATTCCATTTTGTTTAGAAACATATTGTAAATTCATAATGCTCTCTCCTAAATATCATTATCAAGCGGCTCATCATAAAAAATTTCATAGCAGACACGAAAAATTTTACTATTTCTAATTATTACCCAATAATCTAATTGCAAATAATACAAAGCAATTAGGATAAATAGAATGCCAAGTAGATATCGATTACCCACTATTGAAAAACTTTGAGTTGCAATTTTAATTCCCATATTTACTACAAGCATGAGAATTGGAATTAGATACAATCCATTTATAGCATCCTTCTTTTTTGAATCTACAACATCTATTATTAAGCATACAAAAAAACTATTCGATACTGTATTCTTTATAAAATCTTTATCAAACCATTTTGTGGCTAAGGCATTGACCTTGCATAGTACTCTCCATATTAAGCTAATTCTAAATATTTCAGTAGCCTTATGGCTTGAAAGAATTGTAAATATCTTGCTATTTACTAGTATATTAAATAGATTTGAGAACAGTTTTGAAAAGCATCCAATAATCATGCTATTTACATAACTATTTTTCAAGCCCCTATATATACGATAACTTACGCTGTTTCCCATATATGCTCAGCTCCCCACTACTTAGCATCAATTTTTATAGCCTTTGTTGAAACTGCATATAATTGATGCTTCGTAATAATCGTTCCACCAATTCTTACTTCCTTACTGGCAATGGTGATGGCATTATCACTTACAATACCTCTAGATTTCATTGTCATATAGACATCGTATTTTCCCTCAACTGGTGCATTTACAATTCTGCCATCAGCAGTCTCTACCTCTGCATAATGGGGAGTAACCTCTTTAGAAATAACTTCTCCAAAAAAAAGATTGCTATCATACTCTCTCACCATATCTCCCACATTGATCACATCAACAGTAACATCCTTTACATCCTCAACCCACAGGGTAACCTCTATCTCCGATTCATTTAGAGCTATATTGGGATTAGCAAAAATATATTTGTATACTCCTCCACCAATAAGAGCAAGAATAAGTACCCCCACTAATAAATCAAATAGATTTATAAATCCAAAAAATCTTCCCTTTTCATCAATCAACTTCATCCTTCTGCTCCTCCTCTACTACTTCTTTCGATTATATCCTTATATATTCCCATATGTTGCTGAGCCATATTTTCGGCTGAGTAATTGTTCTTGACCATCCTATATAAACCTTCACCCATTTGCTTTCTCTTTTCCTCCGAGCTGGCTAGCTCCAGAATACTTTTACTTAAGCCTTCGATATCCTTACTTTCAAAGATATAACCTGTCTCGCCATCTATAATCATATCCTTTATTCCCCCTACGTTTGAACTAATTGTGGGTTTTTTCAATAATGCCCCCTCCAAGATAACATAGGGAAAGCTTTCACTATGGGAAGTTAAGGTGTTAATATCAATAGCATTAAAAAAATTATATGGATTTGATATAAATCCGATTAAATAGGTCACTTCGCCTATACCTAGGTTTCCTATCAAAGCTCTTAGTTTTGATTCTTCCTCTCCATCTCCTGCTATTATAAACCTCAAATTCTGGTTTTTTTCATATGCTTCATAGGCCGCCTCAAGAAATGTTCGATGACCCTTTACAGGATGTAAACGCCCCATAATACCGACGAATATTTCATTCTCACTAAAAGGAATATTATGCTTATTAAAGAATTCTTCCCTAGGCATAAATTGAATATCCCCATCAAGGGCTATTCCATTATAAACAGAGTATATTCTCTCTTCTGGAAAGCCTCTGTCTATCATCATAGATTTAAAGCTTTGGGATACCCCTATATAATAATCAATAAACTTTAGTGAAATAGAATTAATATTGGTATATATGATATTTTTAAGAAAATCACCCTGAAAATCCAGTCTATAATCACTGTGGATTGTAGTAACGATAGGTTTTTTACATGCAGCCTTCAGCATGACTGAAATAAAGTTGGCTCTAGCTCCGTGACAGTGAATGATATCATAGTTTTCTCTATTTATCTTGTTGATTACCTTTTTCACTGCAGTAAGATCCAGCCTTGTTTTCTGTTTAAAAACCTCAAGATTAATCTGCTGATTTCTTGCTTCCTCAGTAAAGTCACTATCCATAAAGCAGACTAAATCCACTGATATTAATTTTTTAAGCTCCTTGAGAAGACTTATTACATGGGTTTTTGCCCCACCTATATCTCCTCCGCTAATAACGTGTAATATTTTCATATGTAATCTGCTGTATCAGCAGGGACCTCCCTTCAGGTTAAGTTAAAAGACAGGAGTTTTTCAATAGCTAACTGTTATTTACGATATGTAAAATATCCTCCACTCTTTTTGCCCAAGAATTATCATAGGCATAGCTCTTTCGCTTTTCTCGATTGGATATGGAATCTCTTTCTAAGATTTCTCCTAGTGTTTGAATATAATCTTCCTGATTTTCATTTACACTTATGATCTGTTTAAGTTCATTAACCTGTTGAAATGCTGTGGAAATAACAGGATAACCAAAATAACAATATTGAAAAATTTTGTTTGAATTGACGGTTTTAAGTCTTGGATATTTGTCTTCTGACACAAAAGGAATTAAACCCATATCTAAGCTTGCAAAATAATCTCCAATTACGGACTTATCCTGTTCTCCTAGATAATGAACATTGGGTTTTTCCCTCAGTCTATCAATCTGGGCACTCTGGTCTGTTGGGCCAATAAGTACAAAGCTGTATTCCCTATACTTGTCAGCGAGCTTTCCTAGAAGCTCAAAGTCAATCCATTGAAACAAGCCTCCAATAAAACCGCAAATAGGTCTCTTAATTGTGCCCCCTAGTACGTCTTTGGCGTTTTCAAATTGATTTAAATCTATTCCATTCTCTATTAGGAATACGTTCTGAGCTTTATGCTGAACTTTTTCTCTTAATTCTTCAGCTGTAATAAAAATGTAGTCCGCTTCATCTATGGTTTCTTTCTCATAAAGCGAAAGAATATTTTTCCATTTTTCATTGGTGGTAAACTGAAGAAAATCATCACTTATATCATAACAGAGAATCCCTTTCCTGTCTCTACTGCGATTAACTGCTTTTATCCAGTATGGAGATTCCAACAATATTAAAGGATTTTCTAATTTAGAAAATAAGTCTTTTAATTGTTTTGTCATGATAAAATCATTCAAGCCATAAATGCTTTTCACCTTACCCTTCATATATGGAAATGCAGGTAGGCTTATAATTTTTATATTATTATCTTCATAGTATCCTGGGCTAAAACTAAGCTGTTTTACGCTAGATATATTCTCCTTTTGCACATAGTAGACAGTGTAATCCTTCTGGGCAAAATACTTTGCCAGCATATGTCCCCTATGGAGTAGTTTATTTTCCCAGGTTAATAATGAAAAAACAAGTACACTTTTATCCATTCTATCTTCCTTCCATTTCCTTTTGCTTATTACTCTCTGTCCTATATTTCAATACTCTGGCAGGATTCCCTCCAACAATAGCATAGGATGGTACATCCTTGGTTACCACGGCTCCTGCTGCTACCACTGCACCTTTATATATGGTTATACCAGGCAGTATTATGGTTCTTGCCCCTATCCATACATCGTCTTCTATTATTACGGCTTTCTTAGGGGTATCTCCTTGAAAAATCATGGGTGTATCCGTACTGCCTATTTCATGATTAGAGGTATATATCAAGACATCAGGTCCCATCATAAGATATTTACCAATTTTTAGAGGACCCGCTACACGGCAGTTAATTCCCAGCCCCGAAAAATCTCCTATTTCAATACCCTTGCCGCTTCCAAAAAAAGCACCGTGTTCAATATTCGCATTTTTTCCAACCTTATCGAACAATTCCTTACAAAGAGCATAGCGAATTTTCTTGGCTCCCAAGGAATAGAGACTATCTGATCCCGGCAAGTGTCTAGCTATAAAATAATAGAGTATAAGATAAAGAAACCTCATGCTTTTTCACCCCATCTTGCAATATGAGCAAATCAATAATTATTTTCTAATTCTTTTTAGTGAAAAATTTCGAATAATATATTGAGCCTCTTCCACCTTTAGTACAATTGTTGCCACTGAGTAGACTGCTATACCTACAATAACAGGAACAGCCAGGACAACAAGCCCTGAAAAGAAGGATGAACTTAAAATCCATTGAAGTATCATCTGATAACTTCCATATGCTGCCAAAGCCATGGCTGCCGCAGAAATTACAATTTTAAACAGGTTCTTTAAAATGCTGATTATATCAACGTTACCTATCTTTCTAGATAATGCTATGAAAAGAAGTAATCCATTACTTATTGTTGCAATAGATGTGGCTAATGCCAGTCCGCCTAAATCCATAACTCTAATGAGTATGAGGTTAAGAACGATGTTAATAACCACACTTAAAATACCGAACTTGGTTGGCGTCTTTGTGTCCTTTAGAGCAAAAAAACTTTTGTTTAGTACTTCTTGAATCCCAAAGCCTATCATACCTATAGCGTAGTAGGTTAATGCGATTTTAGTCATAGCTACAGCCTGTCCATCAAAGGCACCCCTCTCAAAAGCCAACTTTATAATAGGTGTCCTGAGAGTAATTAACCCTACTGTTAGCGGAACCAGAATAAAGGATAACACTTTTAAAGTAGAGGTTACTTGATCTTTAAATACACTAAGATTATCGGAGCTTGTGTTTTTAGCAAAGCTAGGAAAAAGCACTGTACTTATACCATATATTGTGGTTGATGCTATGGTTGTATAGATGACAAAGCCATAGTTTAGAGCTGACAGTTTTCCTTCTGATAGAGTGGAGGCCAGGCTAGAGTCCACTATGATATTTATATTATAAACTATGGTAGAAATTAGAATAGGTAATATTAACCTAAAAAAGGTTCGAATATCTCTATCTTTAAAATCAAAGTTCATCTTTAAACGGTATTTGCTCTTGTATAAAAAAGGTACTTGAATTAGGAATTGAAATATCCAGCCTATTGCCGTTGCCACAGCCAAACCTCTTATCCCATAGCTTCTTACAAAAAATATCAAATAAACAAGTAGCACTAAGTTGTAGGGCATACTAAGAATAGAAGTAATAGAAAACTTATCTAAAGATTGTAATAAAGAAACAAAGATATAGGTTAGAAATGTACATATCAAGATTGGGAACATTAGCCTGATCAATTCAACGGTTAGCTCCATCTTTTCATCATAGAAACCAAAGGCTATATATTTGGTAAAAATTGGTGCGAGTATAATTCCTAAAGGAATTACAAGCAAAGAAATTAAAAGCATTATAGTAAATATTTTATTTGCAAAGGCGAAGGCCTTTTTCTTTTCTCCCTTTGTTATGTATTGAACAATTATGGGAATCATAGTTGTCGTTATGGCGCTTCCAATGCCCATAAAAACAATGGCTGTAACCTTTAGCGCCATAAAATAAGCATCCGATTCCATGCTGGTACCGAATCTACTGCTTATTAAGACCTCTCTCAAGAAACCAAAGACTTTTGAGCCTATCGTAAGCCCTATAACCATCATTATTGTTTTTATTGCTTTCTTACCCTCAGTCATGAAAATCCTCCAAAACCAATATAAAGAAATTATGTCGTATACGTTGAAAAAAAGCAGCACTGCTGCTTTTTATTACTCTATCCTATAGCTTCCCTTTACCATAAAAATACTCTCTGTCTTAGCTATGGCTCCTCTTCCGTCATCCCTAGGAACGATCAAAAGATGATTCGCAGTAATAGTACTACCTTTGACTAGATCTTTTCCAACAGTAACATTCGCTATACCACCCAAGGGGCTGTCAATAGCCGTAGCTTGTCCAGCTCTGAGGATTAGTTCTGTACTTCCTCCCGCAATAAGCTTTTTTCCAGCAGGAACAGTTACTACTTCAAAAACGCTGCCACCCTGACCAGTTCCTTGACTATCGCCGGAAAGTTGGCTGATGCTATCCTGTATTTTCTTTACGCTCTCATCAATATAGTACCTAAGCTGTTGATTTCTCATCTCGACATAGCTCTGTGTTACTATGGGATCATCGTTGGAACCCGGTTCATTACTTGCCGCCATAACAATATATGTAAGTGAAAAAATGGTCAGTGCGAATACAATGACAAATACAGCTTTACGTGGAACGAATCCTTTGTTCATGACCAACTCTCCTTTTAGCGTTGTGTGATTGTTATTAACTTTATTTTAACATAAAATTCTAAGGCCATGTGAACTAAATTATTAAGTTTACATTACATCTATATTTTAAAAATACAAAAATATGTTATACTTTACTTTGATAAGTTGGAGGTATTATTATGAAAACTAAGGTAAATGAAATTTTTATAATGAGAGCTTTTGCTAGTAGCAGTGTCGTGCTGCTTCATTCCATTGGTATAATTCAAACTACCTATGAACTTTCACCAATGGCTAGTGATATATTTAGAGTACTGCAACTCCTATTGCTTTATTCCACACCAATGTTTGTATTTATTTCTGAGTTTGTGTTGTCCTATTCCTATGGCTCAACACTACCCAAGGGCTTTTTTCTGAAAAGATTTAAGCTTATTCTAGTACCCTATATCTTTTTCGGGAGTTTTTATGCCCTAGTATGGGCATACAGCTACTCCATAACTGATATTAATAGTGTTCTATATCAAATGTTTTTATTTGTTTTCAGAGGAGATTACCATGGTTATTTTGTACTGATTATATTTCAGTTTTATATACTCCATAAATTTTTGGCTTCTACGTTAGACCGATTACCTATAAAAATGACTTTAATAATCTCGCTCCTATTTAATATAGGGTATCTAGCTTTCTTTAATTACACGGTATGGTATAACTATGCATCAATTCCATTCGCTAGATATATATGGACAAGAGGATATTTTATGTTCTTTCCAGCTTGGATTTTTTACTTCCTGTTAGCCTATTACTCTGGAAAAAATATGGATACCTTCTATTCCGTAGCCCGTAGCTATAAATGGCTAATAGCACCACTTACGCTAATTTTTGGTATGGTTATTTTATTCCAATACAAGTATAGTTTACTAACAGTAATTTCTACAAAACGACCTGATATAGTACCCTATACATTAATGGTTATACTTTTAGCCTTTTATCTAGCATCCTTTTTTAAAAGAGTACCAAGGACAATAAATGTCATAAATAGATGCTCCTATGGTGTTTATCTAATTCATATCTTTATTCAACAAATATTGCAAAATCTCATTTTAAAAAGCAAGTATAATATTGATCCAATACTAGCATTTTTAGGGGTGTTTATTGTTTCCTTGTTTGTATCTGTTTTTATTACCATATTCGTTAACAAATTACCCTATGGCTCCTACTTTGTAGGTAAATTGGGACCTAATGGTATTGAAGGAAGTGCTACAACTCCTTTTTATCCAAGGAATATCTATACAAATTTAGTAAAGAATATCCTTCCCAGAAAGGATGAATACAAAAAAGCATCTAAGGAACTGTAGTAATACAAACAAAGGCCAGTGATTTCCACTGGCCTATAAATTTATTCTATGTAATGGCTTCTAAAAATCAATAAGTCCAAAGCTTATCATTAAAGCATCATTAACCTTATTCATCATCTCTTCGTCAAAGTGTCCAATTTTTTCTCTTAACCTTCTTTTATCAATGGTACGAATCTGTTCTAGCAGAACTACAGAATCCTTAGTCAGTCCATATTCCAGGGCACTTATTTCTACATGGGTTGGTAGCTTCGCCTTATTAATCTGGGAAGTAATTGCTGCTACAATAATGGTGGGACTATATTTGTTTCCCACATCATTTTGTACCACAAGCACCGGTCTTATTCCACCTTGCTCAGACCCTATCACAGGACTGAGGTCAGCATAAAATATGTCACCTCTCTTAACAATCACTCTATTCACACTCCGCTAACCTAGCTTCATAATTTTTTAGAACACCAAAATCTATATCTAGTCCCATTTCTGAGAGTGCTAGATTTATGGCACCCATCTCCCTATAGCCTTTCTTCATATGCTCTTTTATCTGCATTTTTCTTCGTTCTCGAATATAAAGCTTCATTGCTTCTCTAATAAATTCGCTTCGGTTTCTTCTTTCAATCCCTATAATATCATCTACTTCTTCAAGTAGGCTATTAGGCAAGCTAATGATTATGCGCTTCGATTCGGCCATGTCAGCACCTCCCGGTTATGTCAACAGGATTACTATATTTAAAGACAGGTGTACCCATGTTGTATATATAAAAATATATACTCAATTATATACTATTCACTATAAGTGTGTCAATATGACTACTTTTTTATACTATTATGATAACAATTCCTCATCTATCCAATAAATGGTCTGTTATTTTTACAATTTCGTTATTTCTCATATAAACCCTTGGTACACGTTTACCTACCATACAAACGATTTCATAATTGATTGTACCAAGCTTTCTAGCCACTTCATCTATGGTAATTTCATTGACACCCTCGGTACCGATCAAAATTACTTCATCACCACGATGGATATTTTCAACATTACTGACATCTATCATACATTGATCCATACATATCCTTCCAATAATTGGCACTTTCTTCCCTTTAACCAGTACCTCTGCCTTTCCTGTTAACATTCTGGTGAATCCATCGGCATAGCCTATGGGAAGTGTTGCAATTTTCGAAGGTTTTTCAGTCACATGTTTAAGACCATAACTAACGCCAACTCCCTGTGGCAACTCCTTTACATGGGATATTTTAACTTTAAGGGACATCACCTGTTTTAAGTTAGCACGACCCTTATCAACATCATCTGATGGGTAGAGACCGTATAGCATAATACCCGCTCTGACCATATTCAAGTTCATACTTGGCAGGTCAATGATGGCAGCACTATTCGACACATGCCTAATAGGAATATTAATTCCTTCCTTATCCAATTTATTACATATATCAATGAATTTTCTATATTGGTTATGACTAAAGCTTTTATCTGTCTCGTCAGCCACAGCAAAGTGGGTGAAAATACCTTCGATGGTAACATTCTTAAGCTTAGATATTTTCTTTATTTCATCTACAGCTTCATCTGTTGGTTGAAAGCCCAGTCTACTCATACCGGTATCTAGCTTTATATGAAAGGTTACCAACTTGTCCATTTTCTGAGCACTTTGAGAAAATTCTCTGGCTTGCTCAAATGTGTAAATGGTCTGAATAATATCATTGTTTATAACATCCTCAGCGCAGCTATCTGGAGTGTAGCCCAAAACCATGATTGGTACTGCCTTAACCTTCTTTCTTAATTGTATAGCCTCCGACAAAGTTGCCACTGCTAGACGGTCTGCTCCATTGTCCAGCAATACTTCTGCAATCTCACAGGCTCCATGCCCGTAACCGTCTGCCTTAATTACAGCCGCTATTTTAGTTTCAGGTCTCACTACTCTTCTAACCTCGTTAATATTGTGAATTAAGTTGTCTAAATTAATCTCTGCCCATACAGGTCTTGTTCTATCTAAATTCATCATTTCTATACACCTCATCCTTTGTAAATATCAACTTACCTGTAATACTCCTTGTTGCAAATCATAGCGTCACGAAACTGAAGTCTGAGAAGATTCTTCACTTCGTCCAGAATGATTGGTTGGAACTCTCATTCGTATTGATAGTAAAAATAGTGTTTTCCAAAGAAGGATTATACTGGAACTCAATATACTTCACTTCAATTCTTAGTTGATCCTTAACATCATATACCTGAAGTGAATAGGGTTTCATAGTATCTATATGTATATACAATAGCTCCTTATGGTAGTATACATGATTTCCAGGAATATCCGTGGTTATAATAAGATAATCTTCACCATCCATGGTTTTACTGCTTACTTCAACACTTTCAGAGTTTAAGCAATTTTTCAAAAAGTATCCCAGGAACATATTTTGCTCTTCTGAATGGGCAAAACTTTGCATCATCCAAGTTTGATCAATTTCGGGGTTATATATCCAAGCCCTGCTCCCATCGGATATCGTTACCTTTCCCTTGAGGTTTTCAGGTGACAATATCTCGAGCTTGTATTTGTCAGGCTTTTTAAACCACTGCTTCATAATGTATTGTTGAGGCCCTTTGTTTCCTATGGAAGTAATCTCCACCTGGGCGTAGTAGCTTTCCATTTTATTAAGTTGCTTTTGAGCTTCGTAAAATAAATCTTCATCGGATTTCGGGGAGCATCCCCACAGAATCAGCATACAAAGGCACAATAACACAATTACTCTAATCTTCAATTTCGACACCTCCACATAAAGTACCTATATCTTTATCTTTACGTGGGACTTACAATTATATGCTTTAAATATATACGATTAGTTCTCTTTTTGATAGCCTTATATCCCAACTAGGTCCTTTATTGCCATTGGAAGCTCCTGAACAATATCTCCAGCGATCATCCCATACTGTCCAACTCTGGCTGCCGCCCTATCTCCTGCTTCTCCATGGATATAAACTGCGGCACAGGCTGCTTCAAAGGGTAATATGCCCTGGGCTATTAATCCTGTGATTATTCCAGTCAACACATCGCCGCTCCCAGCTGTGGCCATACCTGGATTTCCAGTGGTATTTATATAGGTCTCTCCCCCTGGACCTGCTACCACCGTTCTGGCACCCTTTAAGACAACAATAGCATTCCAAACTTTCGAATAGTTTTGTGCTACTTCAATCCTATTCTCTTCTATATAGGCTCTATCAAGATTTGTGAGTCTTGACATTTCAACTACATGGGGTGTAAGCACCACCGCTGATTTAAATTGCTTCAATAGTTCCTGCCTATTGGCCAAGGCATTTAGTGCATCTGCATCCAGTACTAAAGGGGTTGTAGTTCTCTCAAAGACATTCCGTAGTACTTCTTCAAATTCCCTGCTTTGTCCACTGCCTGGGCCTATGGCAATTACATCCATTTGTTCCATTGTCTTAATTATTTTTTCAATATCACTTATTCCAACAGCACCCTTTTTCAATTCTGGTAGTGGTACTGTAATTGCTTCCGTTAGTCTAACCTCCATTATGGTATTCAAGCTTTGGGGAATAGCCACTTTCAATAGTCCTGCTCCGCTTCTAAGTACTGCTTCACTGGCAAGCATTGCTGCTCCCGTCATTCCTGTGGAACCTGCCACCATATAAACCTTTCCATAACGTCCCTTATGGGTATCCTTTTTTCTCTTGGGAAGAATACCTTGAATATATTCTCTGGTAATTAGATGGAGGTTGATATCCGTATCGTCGATAACTGGATTTGGAATACCTATATCTTTTATGAGCACCTCTCCACAATACTCCGCCCCTGGATAATTGATATTTCCCACCTTTGGCAGCTGAAATACCAAGGTTCTATCGGCTTTAACTGCAACACTTTTCACAGCACCATTATCGGCACAAATCCCAGATGGTATATCTATAGAGAGCGTCTTTTTTTGAGAATTATTTACGAGTTCAATAACTTCTTTATAGATTCCGTCGACTTCTCGCTCCAATCCTATGCCAAATATGGCGTCAACAATAAGTTCACAGTTATGTAGTAAAACTTTTAAAATTGAGAGTTCATGGTTTTCCTGTATAATAGTTATGCTTAAATTTAATCTCTTAATAATATTATAATTAATTCTAGCATCCCCACCAATTACTGATGGGTCACCTATTAATACTACTTTCGTAGGTATTCTCATATTAAACAAATGCCTAGCCACAACAAAACCATCTCCGCCGTTATTGCCCCTACCACATAGTACAACGACTTCTTTTTTCTCGAAGGGGTCCAGCATTTTTATTGCTTCATGAGCTACTGATATACCTGCATTCTCCATTAGAATAACTCCTGGAATACCATATTGTTCTATTGCGATTCTATCGAAATGTCTCATTTGAGCACTATTAACAATTTTCATATCCAATCTCTCCCTTTTTCATAAAGCTTACTACTCAGCGATTGCTTGAGCTACGGCATAATCCTTACAATGGGAAATGCTAACCAACATACTTGTAATATTTCTTTGTTCGGCCAAGGTCTTTGCGTTCTTTTTAAGGACAACGTAGGGCTTACCCATACTATCCCTTAGAATTTCTATGTCTACCCATTTAAAATTTCTTAATCCCGTTCCCAGTGCTTTCATCACAGCTTCCTTGGCAGAAAAATTTCCTGCAATGGTATTTGCGCCATAGTTACAAGATTTGAAGTAATCAATTTCAAGAGATGTAAATACTCTCTCTATAAAACGATCATTTTGTTTTACAGCCTTGGCAATTCTTTGAATTTCAATAATATCAATTCCGATTCCTTTAATCATGTGAACCTCCAGTAATATATTGCCTCCCTCTTAGTAGCAGGAAATTGAACCCCTGTAAAAGACGAACAAAACCTTATTAAAATCAAGCAACTAATTTTATTTTAGAAAGTGTCGGTCGAGCTTATTTGTTTCCTCATGCCCTAAAGTATCATGCAGATAGGAATATAGAATTTCAGTCTTTTTTTCCCAATGAATTTTCTCTTCCCATTTAGCATGGAGTTGCTGTCTTAATTCTGCAATTTCCTGTGTGAGATTATTGTTTTTTCCAGTTCCTTCTTTAATATCTGAATAGGCCAATTGTATCGTTTCCTTGAGCAACATAAGATTGAGGCTCTCCACTTCTTTTGGTAAAAGATCCAATCTATATTCCAAATCATCGATCTTTGCATTCGCTTCTAAAATCTGTTGTTTTGCTTTCGCCAGATCATTAACGTCCGTACCCTTTTGATTACTATTAATTTCATCCGATAAAAGAATAATCTTGTCCATTAATTGCTTTTTAAGCTTCTTCAAAACCTTAATCTGAATAAAAGCTTGTTTTTCCTCCGTTATTTTTCCTTCCAATTCTTGGATGTTTTTCTTCATAACTTTACTCAGATTTTCTTCAAACAAAGCTTTCCATTCTTTACTATGTATAAGAACTGGTATTTTTTTTCTACGAATTAAACCATCTTCCAGAATAATCTCTTTTGACATAGCACCTACTCCTCTTTTGTTTCTACAACCCTATTATATTACTAGAAGAATCTACAAGCAACTAAACAAAAACATTCTATTCTCTAAAAAAATGCAATGCTTTGTTCTTCAGGACACTAGTTGTTGAAATCGTAGAGGAAAACAGTTTCTCCAATTCTTATTCCTCAATATCTCTACTTGTGTTTTGATGGTCATCCATTCGATCAACATAAATATTGTTTTCCTTATCAATTGAGGCAAAGTACACTTCCTTTATATCTTTTATACCCATAACCCTTAGCTGACCCAAAAGCCACTTTGCTGAAATGTTTCTTAACCTAAGATTTTCGAAGATAATATTACCTGTAATAACAATCTCAGTAGGTAAATCCTGTTCCTTTTGAATCAAGTTCAAGTTGCTTATTTTAACATTTTCCTCGCTTGATACTTTAATAATGCTTAATTCTCCAGTAGTTTCTAGTATCCCATACTTGATCTTTTTCATATCAACCATATCCTTCGTTCTAAGTAAATGATTTAAATCATCCACAGTATAGTGATATTTCGAGAGGTTTTTTTCTAAAATTTTGCCATCTTCAATTACCAAGGTAGGTTCACCCTCTATTACTTGAGAAGCCTTTCGATTTTTCATAGTTATGTAGGACATAATGAAGGTTAATAACCCAAAAAGCACTAATCCTATTAAGTGCTGCCATGTACGTTGATTGATATCTGTTGCCAATGTTCCGGCTATGGACCCGAAGGTAATTCCGTTTATGTACTCATGAACAGTTAGCTGAGCAAGCTGCTTACGCCCTAAAATTCTTGTAATAAAAAGAATTGAAAAAAA
>JUEG02000841.1_pt1 | contig 14701 bp, 18 predicted proteins | sample 432341 | NCBI WGS metagenome assembly JUEG02 (sample SAMN02953476, study PRJNA257561) | rock porewater metagenome | biome: terrestrial; feature: Opalinus Clay rock; material: porewater; isolation source: Opalinus Clay rock BIC-A1 borehole | place: Switzerland: Mt Terri URL, St-Ursanne ...
GGAAGGGTCACAGACCCTTCACTACGACTACAGTAAGCATAAAATGTAGTGAAGGGTTTATAACCCTTCATAATGTCGCATCTTTTACAAACTGTGTCACGGTCAATAAAATTATTTTATACATTAATCTAAAGAACTAATAATAAATTATTTTTTGGGTGGGGGGGTAAAAATGAAACAACTAAATTTAAAGAATGGAAATTTACTTGTCATAAGAAAAGCAAATAAATCAGATGCAAAGGAAATATTAGACTATATTTATACAATTAGCAGTGAATCAGATTTTTTGACATTTGGAGAAGGTGAATTCGATAAAACTATAGAAGAGGAAGAAAATTTTATTGATAACATCTCAAAACAAAATAATGCATTATTCATTATTGCAGAAATAGAAGGTAAAATAGTTGGAAATTTAAACTTTTCAGGAGGTACAAGATCAAGGTTAGCACATACTGGGGAGTTTGGAGTTAGCATTTTGAAAGAATATTGGGAACAAGGTATAGGTACAGAACTGATAAAGTATTTGATTGAGTGGAGCAAAGCGTCAGGCGTAATAAGAAAGATTGATTTGAGAGTTAGAAGTGACAATGATTTAGCAATTCATGTATATAAAAAGCTTGGTTTTAAAGAAGAAGGAGTCATAACAAGAAATTTACAAATTAATAATAGTTTTTATGACACTATATGCATGGGATTGATGATTGACTGATATGTCTTTATTGAATAACACTATTATTTTTAGAAAGACCCATATATAAGGGGGTGCTCAATTGATTTCATTTGAAACCAATAGATTATTAATAAGAATATTAGAAATTGAAGATTTAGACTCTGTAATGAGGTTTTGGGGCAACGCAGAAGTTATGAAGTACTGTGGAGGCTCTTCTTGCGATAGAGAGCGAATTGCAAATGCAATAAGAAATTACAGGAATTCACAAGAGCAAAGAGGTTTTTCTGCATTTGCTGTTGTATTAAAAGAAACCAGTGAAGTAATAGGAGCCTGTGGTTACAACTATACAAAAGATAAGGACGTAATTGAACTAATTTATCATTTTGCCAAAAAATACTGGGACAAAGGATATGCAACAGAAACTGGAGAAGCGTGTATCAATTATGCTAAGGAGCATTTAAAGATTCATAAGATCATTGCGTCGGTAGACCCTAAACATGCAGCATCAAGAAAAATATTAGAAAAATTGAAATTTGTATATAAAGATATGAAATGGTTCAAAGAAACAGAGCAGTATGACATGTGTTTTGAGTTGACTATATAGTAATTTGTTTCGAGAAAATATAATCTTATGTGGTTATGCCAAATGCAGAAGAATAGTTTTGGACTAAAGAAAATCGCAATATTCGAAAATGTGTTTTCCAGGAGCATCAATTCTATATTCCCAATCTGGGTCATACTGGTATAAACCAAAGGATTATGATAAGGGAAATTGGCTTACTAGCCAATTTGAAAGTATAGATAGATTACCTTTAAAGATTTATATGAATGTAGGTATTCTTGAAACTAAGGACAGAATGATCGACACAAATATAAAACTAAGAGGTGTTTTAAAGGAAAAAAGTTATGATGTTTATTTTGAAGAGTTTATTAGTGGACATGATTATTTATACTGGGGAGAAACATTAGGTAATGGATTAATCTGGATAATTGGTTTTTAATTAAAGGGGTTTTAGTTTTAGATATATAAAAATTATGAACGAGTGATGAATATGATAATATTAAATGAGTCACATTCAAAAAGCTCATGGTGATTCAGAGGCTTTTGATATATGGTAAATAAGTACTACACAGTTGTAGAATAATGGGACGTAGGGTTATGGGTGGCAGAGAAAACCAATGAAGGGTCACAGACCCTTCACTACAGCTACAGTAAGCATAGAATGTAGTGCAGGGTTTGTAACCCTTCATGGTGTTAGGATATTAATAACCAAGGAAGGGTCACAGACCCTTCACTACGACTACAGCAAACATAGAATGTAGTGAAGGGTTTGTAACCCTTCATAATGTCGCATCTACAACTTCTTCTGTAATAGCCCACCTATTTCTTTGCATATAATGAAATATGTGGGGAGGGATCATTTTGAACAAGGGAATACTATGGACAGTTATATGCACTTTATGTGTTGTAATATTATTGGGTTCAGGAAGTTTATTTAAATATACAGGAAATAAAATAAGGCTGGATAGTCCTATAAAGGTATATAAAGAAAATGAGTATACAGCTTGGGAAGAAGATTTTATAGATGCAAATCCTGATTATAATAATTTGGCTATTTACATAGATATCAATACAAAAACACTTGAACTTATCGATAAGGATCAGAATGAAATAATAAGAAAATATGTTATAGCAACGGGGACAGCAGAAACACCATCTCCCTTAGGAAGCTGGAGCATAGTAGGGAAATCAAAGTGGGGTAAGGGCTTTGGTACAAGATGGATGGGTCTTAATGTTCCGTGGGGTCAATATGGCATCCATGGTACGAATAGACCTAGTTCCATAGGAAGCTCAGCTTCCCATGGTTGTATTCGTATGAACAACAAAGATGTTGAGGATTTGTATACTTTTGTAAAGGTGGGTACTCCTGTGGTTATTTCAGGTGGAATTTTTGGTCCCTTTGGAAATGGCTTTCGTGTAATTCTCCCGGGATATACAGGCTCCGATGTATATGAAGTTCAGCGGATAATGAAGAAAAAAGGATATTATCCTGGGCATGTGGATGGAATCTATGGAGAAGGAATGAAGGCAGGGGTCATCAAATTCAGAAAGGATAACAACCTAACATTAACCCATGACATTGACTGGGAGTTTTACAGGGCAATGGGAATACAATTGTTTGAATAATATTCTGCTAAGACTTAGCAGAATATTTTTATTATAGTTTGAGAGGGAAACAGGAAAAGATAAAGAAGTAGTTATACATATAAATGTAGGTAAGTCTTCAAAATAATGGAGGTGCTTATGAATAAGACCGCTATTAAAAGTATTGCATTATCTGTAAGAAAAAAACTAAGGATTAGGATAGAAAACACAGTACAATTAGAGAACGAGGACGAGATAGAAGATGTCATATATCAATGGTTCCGAAGACTGATTTGTATTATCTATATGGACATAAATGGATTTTTGCATAAGGAGGAGGATAAAACCTTATCGTCTTCTAAAGGCAATGCAAAATGTAGAATTCTTAGACAATGGAGTACATTGCATCAAATATTACCAATCTATTTTGAATCTCCCTATGAAGAACACTTTCTTCCTGAGGATCTTGAAAGTATTATTTCCGTATTCAGAGATACAGACAAGGTTTTATTGGAAGATTGGAGACAACCTGAAATATTGGGATGGTTTTATCAGTATTTTTTCTTTGATAAACATGATGAAGTCACTGGAATAAACAAAAGTAGAATTTCTGAGGAATATATCCAGGCTGTTACTCAACTTTTTACTCCCAAGTGGATCGTTGAATACATGGTTGATAATTCATTGGGTAGATATTGGATGGAATCGACGGGAGATTGTGAATTAGTAAAAAGTTTGAAATTCTACATACCTTCCAATGGAAGCTCGACTAGCAAGAAAATAGAACCTAAAGAGATAAAATTGCTTGAGAGAATCATTCAGAGATTGATACAATTTAATGAACCTCAAACTTGCTGCGCTTAGGGGTATGCAAACTCAAAAAGGGTATGCAGTAGTTTAGTTAAGGTGGGGGAGGAATATATGGATAATGAATTTACTATAAAGATCTCAATACCGACTGATGACTATGGATACATTCTTTTGAAATGTTCCCATTGCGGAACTTTTTTTAAATCAACTCCCGACGATATTGAAGACGATAGAGTGTTAGAAATATATTGTCCAAGTTGTGGACTGACTAGTGATAACTACTTAACAGAAGAAGTAGTCGAATTAGCCATAGCAATGGCTCAAAATAAAACAATGGATTTGATATACGATGAATTTAAAAAGATGGAAAAAGAATTTAAAAAAGGACCTGTAACATTCAAAGCTGGTAAACGACCAAATCATGAGCATGAGAATCCAATCCGATCTGGAATTGAAGCTTTAGAAACTACAATATTTCCTTGCTGTAATCGGAAAGCAAGAGTCAAACCAATATTGAGAATAACCGGATGTTATTGTCCGTTTTGTGGGGTGAAAAACTATGAAGTTGAATAGAGCAGAATTAAGAAAAATTATATATGATTTTAACAGTATTTCTAATCGATTATTACAGGCAGATTTTGAAGATTATAACGCAGTTCTATCAAAATTTACTGCTTTTATAAAAAGCAATGATTTGATTTTTAGTTACATACAAAGCTGTGGTGAATGTGAGCAAGATTTAGAAAATGAAGTCAAGGAGGTTGCAGGATCATATGGAAGAGCAATCTTCTCCTTAGGCCATCTTGATGAAGAAGAAGTACGAAATGTTTTCTCTATTATTTGCTATATAGTAGACAATAATATCCAAATTCATTATGGAGTGGCAATGGGATATTCATCTTCAAGAAGTTTTCAAGATAAAGTCAAGGGTTTTAATGACCGGGTGGTAATGGTCTTAATACGCCATATAGAAAGATACTTAACTAAAATAGGGATCGAGATGGGAATTGATGAAAAAGTTACATATTCTATAGCAATTGAAAATGGGCAGGTTAATATAGCAAATGACAATTCTACTATTAATGCAACAAATACTGTCAATACAATTGATGTTGAAAAATTGAATGGGCTTATAGAAGATATTAAAGAAAATGCAAAAGGACTTTCGATAGAAGATGAGGAAACTCTCGTTAGTAGTTTAGAAGTAATTAAAGAAGAATCGAAGTCAGCAAATCCAAGAAAGGGCTTTATCAAAACAGCAATTAAAGGACTTCAGACTATAAAAGGCACTGTAGAATTTGCTGCTGCAACAGCTACACTGATTCAATTTATACAACCTATATTATAATTAATATAAAGGAGCTGAAAAATGTTAAAATGCATAAGTAACTACTTGAATTCCTCGTAAGACATATGGAATAGCGAATTTAGATGCACTTTGAAAAACGACGTGGAATTTAGGTTATAATTATCTCATTGAAGTATAGAGGCGCTCAACAGTCTTTCAAGTTCACGGAATGTATGATTTTACAAGGAGGCCAATAATGAATAAAAAAGATAACAATCTTAAAGATGGAAATATGGACCACAGTAAGATGGATCACAGTAAGATGGATCACAGTAATATGGATCACAGCAATATGGATCACAGCAATATGGATCACAGCAATATGGATCACGGCAAGATGGACCACAGTAAGATGGATCACAGCAATATGGATCACGGCAAGATGAATCACAGCAATATGGATCAAGGCAAGATGGACCACAGCAATATGGATCAAGGCAAGATGGACCACAGCAAGATGGACCATAGCAAGATGGACCATAGCAACATGGATCATGATCGTGGTGCAATGGGAGGGCACGCCCACCACCATCATGGTAGTTTCAAGGAAATTTTCTTGAAATCACTCCCATTGGGAATTGCAATCTTATTTATTACTCCCTTGATGGATATTCAATGGCCTTTCCAAATCATCTTTCCTTATGCAGACGTTGTAGCAGCTGTCTTGGCAACAATTCTGTATCTTTATGGCGGGAAACCTTTCTACATGGGTGCGAAGGATGAGTTTATGTCAAAAGCACCCGGCATGATGTCCTTGATTACTTTGGGAATAACGGTTTCCTATGTGTATAGTGTTTACGCAGTGGCCGCTCGATATGTGACCGGCGAACATGTAATGGACTTCTTCTTTGAGTTTTCAACTTTAATTTTAATTATGTTATTTGGACATTGGATTGAAATGAAGGCATTGGGTGAAGCTGGAAATGCGCAAAAATCTCTAGCAGAATTGTTGCCCAAAGACGCTCATGTTGTTTTAGAAGATGATTCGATTGGAACTCGCCCTGTGTCTGAACTTCAAGTTGGAGATGTTATCCGAGTTCAAGCAGGAGAAAATGTTCCAGCTGATGGTATTATTATTCGCGGAGAATCCCGTGTAAACGAGTCTCTCTTAACGGGTGAATCTAAGCCAATCGAAAAGAATATTAAAGATCAAGTCATTGGTGGATCAACAAATGGTAGTGGTGTTCTATATGTAGAAGTAACAGAAACAGGCGATAAGTCCTTTATCTCGCAAGTACAAACATTAATTAACCAAGCACAAAGTCAGCCTTCTCGAGCAGAGAATTTGGCCCATAAAGTAGCTAGCTGGTTGTTCTACATTGCAGTAATAGCAGCTGTAATCGCTCTAGTAGCCTGGATGATCATTGCAGATTTACCTACAGCCGTTATCTTTACTGTAACGACGTTAGTTATTGCCTGCCCACATGCTTTGGGTCTTGCAATTCCTTTGGTAGTATCACGTAGTACTAGTTTGGGTGCGAGCCGAGGATTACTAGTTAAAAATAGAGAAGCGTTGGAATTAGCTACTAAAGCGGATGTCATGGTATTGGATAAGACGGGTACATTAACGACGGGAGAATTTAAGGTCCTGAACGTTACACATTTGAGCGGTGCCTATACACAAGAAGAAATTATTGTCTTAATGGCCGGCATCGAAGGAGGCTCTAGTCATCCAATTGCCCAATCGATCGTCCAGCATGCAGAAAAGAACGGTCTCAGCCCTGTATACTTTGATTCCATTGAAGTTATTTCAGGTGCAGGAGTAGAAGGCGAAGCCAATGGTCACCGTTATCAATTGATTAGCCAAAAATCATATGGAAAAACGTTGGATATGGAAACGCCGAAAGGCGCCACAGTGAGCATACTCGTCGAAAATGGCGAAGCAATCGGCGCCGTTGCATTGGGAGATGAACTAAAGGAAAGCAGTCGAGATTTAATCCAAGCGCTGAAAAAGTACGGAATCGAGCCGATCATGGCTACCGGTGATAACGAAAATGCTGCACAAGGAGTGGCGGAAGAGCTAGGCATTCAATATAGAGCAAACCAATCTCCCGAAGATAAATACAATCTAATCGAGTCCATGAAAAATCAAGGCCAGACGGTTATCATGGTAGGAGATGGCGTCAATGATGCACCCTCTCTTGCTTTGGCAGATGTGGGCGTGGCCATTGGGGCCGGGACGCAAGTAGCTTTGGATTCTGCGGATATTATCCTTACTCAGTCTGATCCAGGGGATATTGAATCCTTTATCGAGTTAGCAAACAAGACGACACGTAAAATGAAACAAAACTTGGTATGGGGAGCAGGCTACAATTTTATCGCGATTCCAATTGCTGCTGGTATTTTGGCTCCTATCGGAATAACTTTGAGCCCCGCGCTTGGAGCAGTATTCATGTCCCTCTCCACTGTTATCGTTGCGATCAATGCAATGCTTTTGAGATTAGACCCGAAATAAAACGAAGCAGGAACAAAAAAACACTGGCTGGTGTGCTGTACAAGGATATACGTACACCCACGGATTTCCGAGAAAAAACAGGACTCCATCATTTTAATCTGGACCTGATTTCAAGGACAATATCGGATAGTAGTTCTTAACACAATTTTACCCGCAGCTCTTTTTATTGAGTTGCGGGTTTTCAATTTGTAAACATTCAATTGTTATTTGAAACCAAATGGTTTACAATATTTCTATTGAGGCATGGAGGGACTATTATGAAAACCTCGGACATGATACGACGGCTATGTGAACAAATGAATATCAGTGTCTCCGAACTGGCTAGACGCTTAGATCAGTCGCCACAGAACTTCGGTATTAAATAGTGATTCCGTTTTTAAAGGTAATTTGAACATTTTCTTTATCTAGGACTGTCACACAATCCACTAAACTGTGCCAGAGGAGTGGATCAAAATCTGTGAGCAGTTCATCTTGATTCTTAAGTTCAGCGAGGAAAGCAGCCATTGTTTGGCGACTGATCACTTTTTCCTTAATCTGCCCGGATATTTTTTCTAAATCTTCTTTGGTAGTGTCAAACCTCTGTACCAAGCCATCGTATCTTCTTTGGTATTCTCCTTGGTCTAAGGCAACATTGGCATTTTCGTTTATGCATTGCTGTATCAGCTCAGTGACAATCTCCATTTCATTTTGAAGCTCGACCTGTTTGGTTTCTAAGGGACCAGTGTCAAAAAGAACATCCTTCATGGATTCGAAGTTTGCTATGATTTCATCCTTATCTTCCAGGAGCTTATTAGTAGCCTTCATGAAGAGTTCTTTTATAGTATCTTCATCGAGGTGGGGAGTGGAGCATTTTTGCTGTCCATTGAACTTGCGGTTGCATTGCCAGACTGTACGTCGGTATTTGCTGTTTGAGTGCCATACTTTTGAACCGTACCAGCTTCCACATGATCCGCATTTTATCTTGCCAGAGAATATATGAACACCGCTGTGACGATTGTTTGCAGGGTTTCTTTTTTCTAACTCGTTTTGGACCAGGTCGAAGACCGCTGGCTCAATAATCGCTTCATGGTTATTTTCAACATAGTATTGAGGTATCTCTCCCTCGTTGGCTTTTTTCTTTTTGGTAAGAAAATCTACAGTGTAACTTTTCTGCAAAAGCGCATCTCCTTTATATTTTTCGTTTGTGAGGATGCGCTTGATGGTGCCTGCGTTCCACTTATCTTTCTTGGCAGGTGATAAAATGCCGTCTGATGTAAGCTGCTTGGCAATACCATAAGGTGTCATGCCCTGTAGGAACATGCTGAAGATCCTCTGGATTATAACTGCTTCCTTAGGGTTCAAGACAAGGTTGCCATCTTCACCCCGATCGTAACCGAGGAAGTGCCCAAAGGGAACCGTAACCTTCCCGTCTGCAAATCTCTTGCGCTGTCCCCATGTGACGTTCTCTGAAATGCTGCGGCTTTCTTCCTGGGCAAGGGATGACATGATGGTGATTAGAAGTTCACCTTTAGAATCTAAGGTCCAGATATTTTCCTTCTCAAAATAGATCTCGATTCCTTTCTCTTTCAATTGGCGAACGGTGGTGAGGCTGTCTACTGTGTTCCTTGCAAATCGGCTGACTGACTTGGTAACGATGAGGTCAATCTTGCCGCTTAAGGCGTCCTGGATCATGCGCCTAAAGCCTTCACGCTTTTTGGTGTTGGTACCGGATATCCCTTCGTCGGTATAAACCTTCACGAACTCCCAATCGTCTCGACTCTTAATAAAATTGGTGTAATAATCGACCTGCGCCTCATAGCTTGTGAACTGTTCTTCGCTGTCGGTAGATACGCGAGCGTAGCCAGCTGTGCGGCGTTTTCTTTGCTCATTAATAGGCGTGGAAGAAAACTGCCTGAGAGTAGCAGGTATGGTTTTAACGTTTTTAGCTGTCTTTGTTCTGCTCATGCTTTTTCCTCCATGCCTCTTTCATTTTCTCAGATTGTCTTTTCTTTCTTTCCTCTGACCAAGCTGGCTGTCTGCGTTTGAATTGCCATTGTTTTGTGATCTTACTGCCATCCTTCAGCTGAAAGAGAAGTTCTGTGTTGGAAACAACAGTGATGTTATCAACTTTTTCTTTAAAGATACCTTCATCAAACTCTTTAATGGAAAGGACATCGCTAGATATAGTTTTTAGCAGATTCTCTTCCAATCCGCTGTGACCGCAATCTGTGTGAGGGGGACAGCGCCAATGGTGGGCTTTCTGACCACTTACTCGGGGGCTTGTGTTTCTGCGTAGGTTTTGCCCGCACTTACTGCAGTTGATTTTTCCGGTGAAGCAAGTGATGTTTCCAGAGCTTCTTGGGTTCTTCTTGCTGTAGGCTGATTTTGCAGCGCGAGCTTCCGGTGTCCACCAATCCTTCCTGGCCGTGGATTTCCAATGTTGATGAATAATGCTACCACTCTGAAAATGAAAGATGAGTTCATCTTTTCCATTCACCACAACTTTTTCAACTTGATCCAGGAAAACGTCCTCATCAAATTCTTCTAAGCCGAGCACCTGGGCACAGACACCTTGGAGTATCTTCTCTGGGATGTTTTTGGCGCTGCACTCTGACACGCCTTTGCGGTCTTTAGTCTGGCAAGTCCAAATGTAATAAACATCACTTGAATGCTTGCTTTGTCTTTTGCCGCTGCGCCTATAGCTGACACCGCAGTTTCCACACTTTATCTTGCTTGTAAAGCAGGTGGTGTTGATTGATGGATTTGCGAAAACACCCAACTTTCTTCGCCTTGCGATTTCAGCTTGTACCTTTTCATAAGTTTCTAGGTCAATGATGGCTTCATGAGAATCTTCTACCCAGTACTGTGGGAGTTCGCCGTTGTTGGGCTTTAACTTGTGTGTGATATGGTCCTCAATAAAACCCTTTTGTAAAAGCATGTTACCGGTATACTTTTCATTCTTAAGGATCGCCCGAATTGAGGTGTTTGAAAAACGTCCACCGGTATATGATTTGACACCCATTTCTTCAAGCTGCACCTCTGTTTGTTCGGCGGACATTCCTTTGATGAAATTATCATAAATCAGCTTTACAATCTTGGCTTCCTCTGGCTCAACAACAAACTGTTCTCCATTCCAGCGGTAGCCATAAATATTAAAGGAATTAGGCTTTCCTTTCTGGAAATTCCTTCGAATGGCCCATTTTACATTTTCACTTGTAGAGCGGCTTTCTTCCTGGGCAAAGGAAGCGAGGATGGATAGCATTAGTTCGCCGTCGCCACTCATTGAATTGATGTTTTCTTTCTCGAACCTTACCTCAACTCCGATGTCTCGAAGGTGGCGTACTGTTTCCAGTAGGTCTACCGTATTTCTAGCAAATCGCGAAATGGACTTGGTTAGTACAATATCGATCTTGCCTGCATCACAATCTTCCAGCAGTCTCTTGAACTCATCCCGGTTTTCAGTCGTGCCTGAGATCCCTTCGTCTGCATATACACCTGCATATTCCCATTCTCGATGAGTCTGGATGTATTTGCTATAAAAGCTGACTTGCGCTGAAAGAGAGTGTAACGTTCTGCCTTTTTCTTCGGAAACTCTCGCATAAGCAGCAACCTTTTTTCTTGTAGGCATTACCGGAGCGGAAGGTTCGATTTTATTGATTTTCCGCATAAACTCACTCCTTTCAACACTATACATCACTCTAAAAGGCTATGAAGTCAAGTTAATGTGAGAGAATAGTGTACCTAGTAATGGCCTATATTTTTCAAGAAGATACTCATCGATTAAGGCAAATTCCTCGGGGGTAATTATGCTTTTTTCAAGCATGGATTTTGCAATAGAAAGACTTGATTGATATTGTTTTTCAGCTCTGAATTGATCGTCTGTCATAGTACATCACCGCCTTTGAAGCGGTCGTTTATATAGCAGTCATGAGAACAATATTTTCTCTTTGAATTGCCATAAGCGGTAAAGGAGCAACCGCAATAAGCGCAGGTGAAGGAGTAGATGGCTTTCTTATTAACCTTGTCCTGATTCGAGTTCCACCATGTAATACGACAATCTTGGTTACAGAATTTCAATTTCTTTTTTCCTGAGATCTGTATAAGCTCTTTACCGCAGTGTTTACAGTATTCCTTATCGGGAGTAACTGTAGCTGAGTGATTGGCCTTGATCCCTCCTAACTTATTTCTTTGGCAGTGGGAAGTAACAGTACTTTTTGAAAGACCTAGGGCTTGAGCGATTGTTGCATACCCGAACCCTTTAGCCCTAAGGTCAGCTATTTGATTTTTTTGTTCTCCAGTCATTATTAATCCTCCAATCGGAGGGTAGAAATCCCTCTCACCATTCACAGGACAGAAGAGAGCATATTGAGTACTGAAAAATAAAAAAATGCCGCCAAGTGCAAGAAAAGCACCTAGCGGCAAAGAATTAATTATTCAGTTTTGATAAAGGCATCTGTAAAGCCTGCAGCTTTTACTTTGGCCAGCATAGCATCAGCATTGGACTTGACGCTGTAAGCCCCGACCTGGACCCTGTAAAGCTTCTGAGGCGGGGGAGTGGAAGGAGTAGGAGCCGTCAGCAGCTTTTTAACATCAGCCCTGAAAGTATCCATACTCTTACCATGCCTAGAAAACCAGTGACGAGGATCTCCGTGATTGCTGGCGATTTTCTTCTGATAGCCCTCGTAGTGGCCAATGATGTCTTTCTCTGTCAGGTCATAGAGTTTACAAAGGTAAGCACAAAGCTCCGTGGCTTCTTTATAAACTGTATTGAAATAAGAGGCGTCGGACAGGTTGTCTTCGCAGATTTCAAATCCGATGTGACTGTTGTTGGCGTCACCACCTGCATGCCACCCTCTATGATCCCATGGCAGGGTCTGATAGGTAGCGACGGTTCCATTTTTAAGTTTTCCGATAAAGGCATGGACACAGACTTGTCTGCCACTTGGTCTATGCTGGTTCCAATGATTGTTGTACTGGTTTTCTCCCAAGATGCCATCATCTGGACCAACGTATCTACGTAGATATGGATTGTTAGCTCCGGTGCTGTGGACCATAATGCCCTTGGGCTTGATTTTTCTACCTGCTTTATAGCATTCATTTTCTGTAAAGATAAGTTTTTTTAGGTTCATAGATTTTCCCTCCTACGATTTGTTGCAATCTATAGAAAAATAAAAACGCCACAGGCTTGGCCTATGACGCTTCTACTAGAATAGATATTCTTGATCAGTTATGTCGTCTACATTTAAATCTCTTGTCTCATTTTCTTTCCCGCAAACCGGGCATGTGCCATAATAATCTCTAAATGTTAAACTCCCTTCTAAGTGCATTAAATACTTCACTAAGATTAACGTCGCACCACAATGGCATTTAATTTTGGTCACTTTCATCCCCTCCAAAAGCATTATGCGAAGGGGATGACATTTTATACAGCTAATCCAGTTTTCCTTCATCAAAAATCTGATCGCTGTTTTCATGCCAATAGAAGTATAGAGTTTTGTGGCAGCATGGACATTCCTCTTGATAGTTCCTGATCACCATTTTGTCACTGAGTAGTAAGTTGTAATTGATAACGCATAATGGTTCTTCGCAATAGCTACAATGAATAAATACCATTTGAACACCTCCATAACTTACATATGCAAAGAATGCTCAAATGGCAAAATCATTTATTACTTTGTTCCATCTTTATCTCCACCGTCTTTAAGTTGTTCCAAAACATCGCGGAGCTTTTCTGGAATAGGCAGTCCTAGTCTTGTGGCATTTTCAATAATGCTGATTCCTTCATTGGATAGGTAGAAGAAAATAACTGCTGTTCTGATAACACCACCATCTCCGATGATGTTCTGATCAATGATGTGGGCTACCCCCACCAAAGAGAAGATCACCACTTTTTTAAAGATGCCCCGAGCGCCCACGTCACTGGATAAATGCTTCTCGATAATGGCGCACATGACACCAAGCAGATAATCAATGACAACAAAGGCAATCAGGGCATATAAAAATCCATCGTAACCTCCGAGAAACCAGCCAAGCCAACCGCCAAGGCCAGCAATAGCCAGTTGAATATAAGTCCAAATATCTCTCATTGTTTTTCCTCGCTTTCATGTAGATTTATATATTAAAAGACGCCCGGCTAAAGGCGTCATAATCTGATAGAAATGGGCTTCAATTAGTAAGGTGCATAGTAAACATACCCGCTGGCTTTGGCATAGAACCCGTCTCCGGGAATGTACATAGCACCGTCAAAGGTATCGTATTGGGACGTTGTGAATCCTGGCTGATGCAGGCATTCCCAGGTAACCCCATCAGAGGATACACAAAGGCTGCTCTCTTTAAGAAGTGCGAACTTACCCCAGTCGGGCATCCACATGATATTCCTTGGATTGGGGATGTTGTTATTGGCTAGATCCCCTACCCAGGAAAGATTCGTCTCTGTAATTTGCGTGGCATCGTCACTCATCACGCAGAGCTTCACGTAGTAGGTGTAATCGCCACCCACATTGGTGTAATTGAACTTCATCACAAAGAGCACACCATTGATAGAGCGAATGAACATGTACCGAGTATCATTCACATCTTCAGGAATGGTGGTTACCCAGCTTCCAGGACTGGATGTACTTGCTCTGGCGATGGATTTGTCCCCACCAACAACTCCCACAAAGTTTCCTTTATGCCTGGTCAGGTATTTAAAGATGGGGACTGAGGTTCCGTCCGATCCAACCAAGGTCCAGGCGGTTCGTTCTTCCAGGGAATCAAAGCTGTAGTAAACCGGGGATTTATAGTACCACCAGCTGACCACACCAGAGCCTCGGTCCATATCATAAGCACCACAGGTCATGGCATTTTGAGCTCCGGCGCAGTACCCAGCGTTATGCCAGGTGATCCCGTCAAAGGATGCAATGATATTAGCAAGGCCTACAATCTTTGCGATAAATACCCCATCTGCAGCATAAAGAATTTCAGGCTGACCATGACTCCACCAAGGAACACTGACAACGGTCCATTGTTTGGTGGTCTTGTTCCAGTAGGACATGTATGGGGTTTTAGCATAGTAAACTGCAATCTGAGCGTTTCCGTTATCATAGACATTAATTTGTCTTTCGCTGCCGTATTGAGTATAGCCAAAATTGTTATAGTACTTCTTGGTCCAGCTTAAGGTAGGAATAGGAAGGACAATGCTGCCTCTACCACCAAAAGCTGTCCAGATGGCCAAGGTGTTATTAAAATTACGATCATAGCTCATGGCTTTCCTCCTTAAACTTTCTCAATGGCTGTAATTCTTCCGCTGGAATC
>JUEG02000341.1_pt1 | contig 14661 bp, 21 predicted proteins | sample 432341 | NCBI WGS metagenome assembly JUEG02 (sample SAMN02953476, study PRJNA257561) | rock porewater metagenome | biome: terrestrial; feature: Opalinus Clay rock; material: porewater; isolation source: Opalinus Clay rock BIC-A1 borehole | place: Switzerland: Mt Terri URL, St-Ursanne ...
CCTGGTGTCATAGAGCATGGATTATTTATCGACTGTGTGGAATATGTAATTGTCGGAAGAGGGGACTCGGCTGAGGTTATCAAACATATTTGAGTTTTTTAGTCTGTCAATGGGGATAGACACTTGACGTATGAGAAACCATCGCTATATGCAAAAATTATAAGAAACTATTGGAGGATAATTGTGAGAATTGAAATCTTAAAGGAAAATAGGCTAGAAGTTGCTATGGTAACAAGTGAGGAGGTCATAATAAAAGACGTTCAGTCAGCCCTAGATCTTATAGCAACAGTTGGGTACGAAACAGGATGTAACCTTGTGATTTTGAATAAAACAGCAATATGTGAGGAATTCTTTGACCTGAGCACTAAGCTGGCCGGAGACATTTTGCAAAAGTTTGTTAACTACGATACAAAGATTGCAATCTTAGGCGATTTTTCTTGCTACCAGAGCAAGAGTCTCAAAGATTTTATTTATGAAAGTAACAATGGAAAGAATGTCTTCTTCTTAGATAATGAAAAGCAAGCGATTGAACGATTTGTCATGATCAACGCCGCCAATAGGAGATGAATGAAAAATTGGGGTTCTGGAAGGGCAACGTGTACCTTAAAAATTAGCCCGACTGCACTGGAGAAATTAAACAACATTGTTGGAACCCTTCGATAGATGAAATGCATTTTAAAAGACCTCCGAAAAATCGGGGGTCTTGTTAATGTCTAAATGTGGCTACAATCTATATGGCTAGCTTTACCAAGCTAGAAGGGATTAATCGTATGGTTGTAGAATAATGTAAAATGTTAGGAATTAGATACGTTGAATTTTTTTGAGATAGGGGAAAGTAAAAAACCAATGTTTATTACGTATCTAACAACCTGAAATAGATGTAATCACTTTGAATCATTAATGGGGAATCGGGGGGATTGAGTATGGATGAAACGAACTTAATTAATCCAGGAAACAAAATATTAACAAATGAGGAATATAGAGAATTCTGGACTCGGTTAGACCCAATTCAGATAAAGATGGTTGAGAAAATAGGATTATGCCCGCATAACATTGGAGACACATTTAATTATCAAAACCCGTATGACAAACCCAGAGGGATTTGTAATGCTTTATTACATGTGTTGGATCTTTATTCATGGAGAGTGACATTAGGTTTTCCGTCATGGGAGTCGGACGATCCAACAATTTACAGGGTACATTGTCCATCAAAAAAGGGAACTGTATGGGAAATGAACAAGCTTTGAACTGGTACTAATACCTCGATATTTCAAGCGATAACCACCGGTCATTAATACGATGATTTGGAGGATTGTGCATTATGCGATCGTTGCAAATAAGGAGTGGTTCGTCTTGGATTCTAATGCTTTTTTTCACTCCCAGCGTCCAGTGAAGCGTTCAGCATTACGCATGTTTTTAGGTAAGTCGTATTTTACTTGGCGTCGTTATTTTCAGTGGATATTTAATAGATCGGTTAAGTATGCTTCAATAATCAATCATACTCCTCTTCCTTATCTTATCGCCACTCATAGTACGCCTTTGTATCGTCGGTTGAGAAATGTAGATATGTGGCTCCAGCAAAACAAGGTGACCAATCTAAAACTGGCTGCGGTCAAGATTAACGGTTTAGTATTAAAACCAGGTGAAACATTCTCTCTGTGGAGACTAGTTGGCAAGCCTTCAAAAATGAAAGGATTTAAGGAAGGCATGGTTCTAACAAACGGGTCGTTTTGTTCTGGGGTAGGAGGCGGCCTTTGCCAAATGTCTAATCTCATATATTGGATGACAATCCATACACCGTTAACTGTAACAGAACGCTGGCGACATACACATGATGTTTTTCCTGATGCCAACCGGACACAACCATTCGGAAGTGGTGCTACAGTAGTTTATAACTACATTGACCTACAAATCAGGAACGATACCTCTCAGAACTATCAACTTATGCTAGGGATAAGTGACTCGGAACTCCAAGGAGAATGGAGAAGTGAACTGTTAAGGGCACAAAATTATGAAGTATATGAAAGTAACCATCTAATTTCTCAGGAATGGTGGGGCGGTTACATACGGCATAATGCTATCAGGCGAAGGGTTTTTGACACTGACAACAAGCAAGTTGGCGATGATTTTATTACAGAGAATCACGCAATTATGATGTACGAACCAATGCTTCCAGAATACAAAGAGACTGTTTAACAATGCTTAGAAGAAAGACTCTAAGAGGGGGAATCATATTGGATGAAAATAGGAATCAGATACTTAGTGAAACAAAGGATTTCTTAGTAGAGTATTACAAATATCGACCAGAACACATTTTAATTGAGTATCCTATTACTTTATCAGACGGGAATATTGAGGTAGCCGATTTAGTTGTGACTACCAAAAAAGGAAACCCGTACATAGTCATATATGTAACTACTGGTCATATACCTGAAGATAAAATAAAAATGATCTTAACTAAATCCGAAATAATCTATGGTTTTGTCCGTTATGGGAAGATTGATGAAGTTCCTGAATTATGGGGAATTAGAAAAAAGAGTGAGATTTTTAGAGGGGATGAGTTTGAACATATTTCTGATTATCCTACGTCTATGTTAGGAGAAAATATATTGGAAATAATTCTTCATCTTCCATTTCTCCCTTTTAAGGAATAACTGTTCAGTAAACACTTCAGAAATGATTTAGGGAAAGCTTGTAAGGGTAAGGAGAGAAGGTTTTTTGGTCAACTTGAGGTTCTTAGAGGGTGGCGAGGAGCTACTAGATAAGGTCGGTCCATTGTGGAACAGGCTAAATTCGCATCACAAAAATATGTCTGCACATTTTTCCGAACAACTTCATCAAGTGACATTTACCCAAAGAAAGGAACATTGGTTACAAAAGATCCAATCCGGACAGTTACGAATCGATTTGATACAAACGGAAGACTCGAACGAATTTATCGGGTATTGTGTTACTATCTGTAATCAAACTTATGGCGAAATAGAGTCAATATTCGTTGATGACACCTATCGGAAAATGGGTATCGGGCATTGTCTTATGTCGAGAGCATTGGTTTGGTTGGATCAGCATTCTGTAAAAACCAAAAGAATCAGTGTTGCAGTTGGAAATGAACAAGTTCTTCAATTTTACGAGAAATTTGGATTCTTACCCAGGGCAATAATTTTGGAACAAATATCGGATAAATAGAGGATAATGAATGCGTGGGACCGCATCGAGGATACGCTCCTTATATGTTATTACGCTATCGAAGTGGAATTTGAAGGAGGTTTCTATTTGAGGGCGAAACGCTTGACTCGTAGATCATTTATCCTAGGCGGGATTGGAACGTTATCCTATCTGTATTTCGATCTCCATTCGATCGCAGTAAAACGATATACAATTGAGATTTCTAAATTGCCACTTGAATTTCAGGGATTCACTATTCTTCATTTGTCTGATTTACATAGTAAGGAATACGGAGATGGTCAAAGGAATTTAATTGAGTTGATTAACCGGCAGCAATTTGATGCGGTTGCAATTACAGGTGATTTAGTCGATAAGAATAACCCTAGTATGGAACCAGCGTTAGCGCTAGTGAAAGGATTGAAATCTAAACCGATTTTTTTTGTCCCTGGAAATCATGAGTGGTGGACAAACTACCAAATCAAATCACCTTTGGAGGACCTGGGAGTACAGATCCTGGAAAATGGACATTTCAAATATAGTATAGGCAATTCTCACATCTGGATAATGGGTGTTGATGACCCCTATCTAGGAAGAGATCAGCTGAATATAGCACTTTCAGGTGTCTCCGATTCTGTGCCTAAAATTTTACTAGCACATGCCCCTAATATATTTGCTAAGGCTGTTGAAGCCAATGTTGACTTAGTTTTAGTAGGGCATACACATGGAGGACAAGTCAGACTTCCACTAGTTGGTGCATTGGTAGCGCCAGGGCAAGGACTTTTCCCCGAGTTTGATTACGGCCAATTTACCTCAGGTTCTACGAATATGATAATAAATGGTGGTTTAGGAGAAAGTGTATTACCAATAAGGTTTTATAATAGACCGGAGATTGTACTAGTAACATTAGTCTAAGTTAGTTCATACAATTTTGAGTGAGTGAGTGAGTGAGTGAGTGAGGATTCTATGAAAAATAAACCACGTACATTGATTATTTTGTCTTTTTTGATACTCTCTGTTTTAATTGTAACTTATTTTATTTACCTCTCGTCTTATTTACAACCAAGAATAGATTTTGAAGCACAAATCACAAAGATTAACAGTGTTGATTATCAAAAAATCTTAGACAGTGAACAAGTGACGTTGTTACAAGATAAAGGAAAAGAGAAATTTGCACATATTAGCGTGGATATTAAAGTGACGAATCCACTCGGGCTTAGTCTTACAAAATCCGTGAAGATAGAAAGGGATTTGCTCCATGAATATTTAGTGAAAGATGAAAGAATACAGATTCTAAGTGGTGGAGGATATGAGCACGGTAATGGCATGGAATATGGGGATGATATTGAGATTTACTTAAAAGATATATCGGAAGAACAGTTAAGAACTATGTTAAAAGGCTTCAAGGTGAAAGTTGCATGGAAGAGTATATGGCAGGTTCATAGTGACAAAATATTTTATCTTGGGGATTATCTATAAAAGGAGTTGTAATGTATAACTATAGTTTTTGGGAAAATCTATTATTTCCACCTGTATATTTAAATGAAAATAAGCTTAGAACCAAACTCAACGGAAAGACGATTCTTATCACTGGTGCTAGCTTTGGAATTGGAGAGAGATTAGCTTATATTCTGGCAGAGATGAATGTTCATCTGATTTTGGTGGCTAGAACAGAGGAAAAGCTTTTAACAATGAAACAAGAAATAGAAAAGAAAGCTGCCAAAGTAAGTATTATTAAAGCGGACCTTAGAAACCCCGAAGAAATTAAGGAATTATTAACTTTTATTCATCAACTACCTGATGGTCTAGATTTTCTTGTAAGCAATGCCGGTCTATCAATCAGGCGATCGATTAACAATTCATTAGACCGTTATCACGACTTCACTCGAACGATGGCTATCAATTATTTTGTGCCAGTTCAATTGTTATTGTCACTCATTCCACTTCTAGAGAAAAATCAAGGTCATGTAATCAACATATCTACAGTAAACGCTTTGTTAATACCCCTCCCATATTGGGCTGCTTATCAGGCTTCTAAGTCAGCTTTCGATACTTGGTTTCGGTCTGTAGCGCCTGAGTTGAAGGCTATGGGTATATCAACCACAACGATTTATCTTCCATTAGTAAGAACACGTATGATCTTGCCGACTCTGGCATATCAGAAACTCCCTGCCATGAGTCCGGATCATGTTGGGAAAATTATTTGTAAGTCAATGTATACACAAAGGCAAAAATATAGGCCGTGGTGGTTGTTTATTGGACAATTGGCATCAATTATGTTTAGAGGGATCTGGGAATTATATACTACGGCTAATTTGAATAAGAGGAGATACGATAGTAATAATGGTTAAACTCATCTATGTTTTATTTAAAATGAGATTACTATCGCCATTTGGAGTATATAGCCTGATTTCTGCAATTCGTAAATATGGGATGAACATCATGGCGTTATTAAGTTTCGCAGAAAAGATAAATTCTAATAAAACTGTGTTAGTGGATGAGAATGAAACATTAAGTTATAAACAATTATTGTCACAATCAGAAAGGATTTCAATAGTACTGAAAGAGAAATTCCAACTCAACATTGGTAAAAAGGTAGGATTTTTGTGTAAAAACCATTCTACCTTAGTTAAATCTATCTTTGCTGTTTCTCAATTAGGATCAGATATATACTTGCTTAACGCTGAAATGAGTACCAGTCAGTTTAATGATTTATTAAGTCGCAATGATTTTGACTTCTTAATCTACGATTTTGAATTTGGTTCTTTAATTGAACAGTCAACTTTTTGTCGAAATAAAATTTTGAGTTATCATAATCAATTACTGGCAATTAATACCCTGCTAAATACAAGTGTGATTGAAAAACCAAATAACCATCGATCTTCATCGAGTAAAATAGTGATATTAACAGGCGGTACGACAGGAAATCCCAAATCAGCAGCACATAAACCGTCACTATTCAATTATTTAAACCCATTTTTATCATTACTGACCAGACTCAAGCTTGTAAATTATAGTACTGCCTATATTGCCACGCCAATTTATCATGGTTATGGTATAGCTGTGTTATTACTGTTTATCACCTTAGGGAAAAAAGTGGTTATCCATAAGGGTTTTGATGCAAATATAGCTTGTCACCTCATACGTAAACACACGGTAGAGGTAGTCACGGTGGTGCCATTAATGCTCTATAAAATGCTAAGATATAATATTGAAGATTTAAAATCGCTTATCTGTATTGTTTCAGGAGGTGCAGAGCTCAATCCCAAACTTGTACATGAGACGTATAGTGAATTAGGGGATGTATTGTACAATCTGTACGGTACTTCAGAAGCCGGCTTAAATATTATAGCGACACCGCAAGATTTAAGCTATTCACCGAAGACCTTGGGTAAAAAAGTAAATGGTGTCCAGTTAAAACTATTAGATGAGGATAAGAATGAGGTTAAAGTTGGTAGTGTAGGTCAATTATGCATTAACAATAGATGGTCTATGAGAAACCGAAACAATCCCTGGATCGAAACAGGGGATTTAGGTTACCGAGATAATAAAGGGTATTATTTCTTGTGTGGGAGATTGGATGATATGGTCGTTTCAGCTGGTGAAAATGTTTATCCAGTTGAAATCGAGCAGGTACTGATCAATCACCCTCAAGTAGACGATGTAGCAGTTTTCGGAGTTGTTGATGAAGTTTTTGGGCAAAGGTTGAAGGCATTTGTACTTCCAGTCAAGAACTCCAGTATTACAAAAGAGGAGTTATTAGAATGGCTACGTCCAAGAGTGGCAAGATTTCAGTTGCCAAAGGATATAACCTTCGTAAATAATCTGCCTTATACATCTTTGGGCAAACTTGATAAGAAGCACTTAAAAACTAATGATAAATTTCCGGAGGAATTTAAATGAACATAAAGATAAGAGAAGGAGTCATAAGCGATTACGAAGGTTTATGTGAGGTTTATGTCGAGCTTGATGAACAGCACAGGATAAAGCATCCTGAAATTTTCATTAAACCCGATGATTATGCAAGAGCAAAAGAATACATTTCAGAAAGTATCAGTGATATTAATAAGGCGCTCTTTGTTGCCGATGTTGACTCGAAGGTTATTGCTTTTGCAGAATGCTACATTCAGAAATCGTCTAACTTCCCTGTTATGAAGGAGAGGGAGTGGATACAATTAGATGGTATAGCAGTGAAGGCAGGGTACCAAAATCATCAGATAGGTTCCTTGCTTTTAGAGAAAGTAGTTGAATGGGCTAAAATTAAGGGGATTAATAGAATTGAATTAAAAGTTTATTCTTTCAATAAGTCTGCAGATAAATTCTATTCTAGGAAGGGTTTTAAAGACTTACATAAGGGGATGTATTTAAACCTATAGGGGAGCGGTGGTTCAAACTAAACTCTCATAGCTGTCTGTTTTTTCATGAAAAAGTTGGTCATCCATTTACACGTAATTGCCATTGCAACATAGATCGGGAAGGAATAAATGAATTTCCAGTCGTGGATTTCATAAAGACCCATCTGAATAAACAACGGTTCCGCCAGAAAGGAATAAGTGGCGGAAAGTACTGTATTTGCGGCTATAAAGCTCTTCCATGAATGAAAGTACTGGTAGGCCAGCATGTATAATACCGGTAGAATTGAGTAATCCACATCGATTAATATATAGTCCATAGGAATGAGAAGATACGGATATTCCCACAGTACTGAAGTTTCACCGATAGTATCGAAGTAAATAGCAAAAGCACTCACTAAGGAACCATAGACAATGATTTCCAATAGTCGTTTCTTGTCCACCAGTTTCCACCATAAAATGACTGGCAGGATAAGGATCGCTATATTGAACCACCACTGCCAGGTATTAAACACATGCTCTCTCCAGTAATTCATGCTCAAATCCCGCAGCTGTTTTTGCAATTTGATAATCATTTCCTGTGTTTCTATACCGTTCAAGCTGATCTCCCTTTTACATCATTTATATATTCATAAAAATTGTGCTCAAGTTTATGGTAATATATTCTTAATCAGTTAGAAATGTTTTGTTTGACGCCCATTTATACTCCATAGGAGGTTAGGATTATCATTGACGATAATTATTAAATTAATAATTGGTTTAATGTTTATAGGTTATTTTGTATTTCCTACCGTCCTAATCGCTAAAGTTTATTATTCGCGTAGAATCGACAGAACTAAGAAGACCATACTTATAATCTTCATGATATTAGGTTTTACTTTTGTAACCATGGCTATATTTCAGTATATTGATGTACAAATCAATGACCATATGCGCGATTGATAGCTATGGATTATAGCTGACATAAAGTCATTTTTCAGATGAAGCGTTAAGACGCCATGCTCTAAGTGTAAAACTTATGAAGTTAGGATGAAAAAAGTGTTTGAATTTGTGATTGATAATGACGTAGTCCTAAAATTATTAGATAACATACATGCCAATCAATTGTCCGAACTGACCGATTCATGTCGTCCGTACCTCAGGGAATGGCTTCCCTGGGTTGATGGGTCGAAGGGTATTGAAGACACCAAAGCATTTATTGAAATGACGAAAACACAGTTTGTATCAAATAATGGGTTTCAGGCCGGCATTTGGTACCAAGGAAGTATCGCTGGCGTTATAGGTTACCATGAAATGAATTGGTCGCATAAATCAACCAGTATTGGTTATTGGCTTGGTGCAGAGTTTCAAGGAAAGGGAGTTATGACGAAGGCCTGCAAAGCTTTTGTAGACTATGCTTTTGGAGAGTTAAAGCTTAATAGAGTTGAAATAAGATGCGGGGAGGGCAACTCAAGAAGTAGGGCGATCCCTGAACGATTGGGTTTTACCAAAGAGGGAATTATCAGGGAAGCGGAATGGCTTTATGACCATTATGTGGATCATGTTGTGTATGGAGTTCTATTTCGGGAATGGCTATCTGGCAGTTAGATGATGAAATAATTAGTTGGTTACGCGAAGCATATATTTGTGCACATCGGTCCTAATTTAAATATAAGAGGGGGATTTAAAATGAGTGAAGCTAAGGAGTATGAAATTAAGGGTCACAAACTAGTTTGTCCGATATGTAGCAAATCTCAGTTTTGGACTCGGACAACCTTGATGAACACGCGAGGTGCATCCTTTTTGGGATTTGATTGGGCGAACAGTGAAGGCGAAAACTATATATGTAACAACTGTGGCTACATTATGTGGTTTTGGCCTCAGGACTAGTAGCATTAGTGTGAAATGCTGAAATCCTTGTTCCAATTAATTGAACTAATAATCTTATCGATGTAATCCAGCTGCTCCTTCGAGAAGGCAGTTGTATCTGTGAGAAAGGAAATCCTTAATACCTTGCTGGTATCTGATTTCCTCAACCAGTACTCCACCCCAGAAATCCTATAGCTATCACCAAAAGATGCGGTCCATTCAGTGATATAACCCTGATCCTTGGCAATATTGATAGGTTTAAGTGAATAGGACTGAAAATCGAATGTGCTGATTCGTTGGCTATTAACTAAATAGTTTTCAAGGTCTTCAAGATTCCATAGTTGGATATATCCTCTGATTAATACTGTCTGATCATCTAGGTAAACACTATATTGTAGTTGTCCCTTTTCATTGATAGGAGTTTCTATAACCTTAGTTGTTTGCGGTATAGTTGCAACAAGTTGATTCTTAAAACTATGGTTTAATACTTTCGTGCTATTGCGGCTATTAACCGAAAGCAATGGGTCTGGCATGATTACAGCTAAGCAAAAGCCAATAAGTATTCCTAATAAAATATGCTTTTTCACTTTAACCCTCCATATGAGTTTTACTAAACCATATTGCAAGGGTTGCCTTTATATACATTATGCTTATGCTGAATGTTTGTCGGCATTGTATTCTGGGCTGAGATTGAAAGGCTAAGAATTTGTTAGAAAACAGCGTGTATGATATAGTGAATTCAAAGATTTTAATTGTGCGAGAGCATCCGTTATTATAAAGGGGTTAACTTGAGAAATGAGTGTTTTATTTTGCCGGGATTGCGGCGTTGATATATCGGGTGAACCGCTTTTCCGACGGATCAGTTTTGCTTTAGAACAAGGAGAAAAAGCTGCACTGGTCGGTCCAAATGGTGCAGGTAAGACCACTCTGATCCGTGCCTGCTTAGGAGACGTTCGCTTAGAAAGCGGAGAGGTTCAAATTCTTGGCTCTTATGGATACCTCCCTCAAACTCCGATTGTCGAGGATGTCGGGAATGTTTTTCAGTGTGTGATTCAAGAACGCTCGGATTTGTTGCAAACTCAAGAACAGTTGCGTGAGCTAGAAGAAATGATGGCTCTCAATCCTAGTGAGAAGGTCATGGAGCAATATGCTGCTTTAACTGAGCTATTTGAAGGTCAAGGGGGATATGCCCTTGAGGCCTTAGTCCGGAGGATCTTGGCAGGACTCGGGTTGGAAGCAGAGATGAATTCCTTGGTCACCACCTTGAGTGGAGGGCAAAAGACGCGACTGGCCTTATGTAAGCTGTTGCTTAGATCGCCCGACCTATTGATTTTAGATGAGCCTACGAATCATCTGGATATTGCGGCTTTAGAGTGGCTCGAAGGATATTTACGAGATTATCCAGGGGCTCTGCTCATTGTTTCTCACGATCGTTACTTTTTGGACAGAACGGTGTCTCGAGTTTTTTGCTTGGAAAACGGGGGACTAAAAGGGTATACTGGAAACTATTCTGAGTATGAACTTCTAAAAATCTTGGAAAATAAGACAATTGGCCGTGAAGCCGAACGTCTAGCCTATAAAATTGCTAAACTTGAAGAGTATGTTCGCAGAAATAAAGCAGGGGTAAATTCCAAACAGGCTCGTGGCCGAGAGAACCAGCTTCAGAAGCTTAAACCGATCCAGGTTACAAAGGTAGACCACGGACTCTCGATAACGCTGCAAAGCGGAGGGCGCAGTGGAGATCGTGTGTTATTAGGCGAAAATCTTTCCATTACTTACGGAGAACGAACACTTTTTCAAAACGTCCAATTGGATTTGCGAAGAGGAGACCGGGTGGCCTTATTGGGTAAAAACGGAATTGGGAAAACCTCAATTCTAAAGGCGATTCTCGCGCAGGTTTCTTTTACTGGAACCATACGTTTAGGTGCGAATGTGAAAGTTGCTTATTATTCCCAAGAACATGAAAATTTAGGTAGTTCAGGAACGGTAATGGACGAAATCCGTGATTTTTCAAAGTTTAAAGACCCTGAGATCAGAAGTCTGCTCGCTCGTTTTGGCTTTAGAAACGACGACGTTTTTAAACTCGTTTCTGTCCTGAGCGGAGGGGAAAAGAGCCGTTTAGCATTGTGCAAACTTTTCCTTGAGAAGGGGAACTTATTATTATTGGATGAACCAACCAATCACCTGGATGCGGAAACCCGTGGAGTGCTTGAAGAAGCTCTGCAAGACTATGATGGAACCGTGCTTGTAGTTTCCCATGATCGCTACTTCCTCGATAAAATCGTTTATAAGATCGCGGAACTGACGACTCAGGGACTTTCCCTTTACGAAGGAGATTACACAGGTTTTAAGGAATATAAACAACAAGAGGATGCGATCGTCGCACCAATCGAACGAGGCGCTAAGACGAGTTATCAAGGCCAGCAAGAAACCCGGAATCTGGCACGAGAAAAAAAGCGGATGAACCAATTAGAACTAGAAATTGAACAGCTAGAGACGGAACTCCTTGCTCTTGAGTCACAACTTGCTTTAGCAGGTACAAATTATGAATTGGCTATGAAGCTTCATGAAGAGACAGAGACCGTAAAGAAACGTCGAGATAGTGTTTTAGAGGAATGGATTGCCGGGAGCGAATAGTTCATATCACCAAATAGCGTCCAAAGCCATATATTATCCTGAAGTCGCAAGGTGGAGGGATACATATATGGGAGTAGCTATGCTTATGGCAGTGGCTTTAAGTTTGGATGGATTTGGTGTCGGGTTAGCTTACGGGTTACGCCGCATTCGTATACCGATAAGTTCGCTTATTGCTATTGCACTGTGTACAGTTTTTGCTATGGGGATTTCCATGCTCTTTGGCAGTTGGGTGACGTTATGGCTCAAGTATATTCCAGCTCGTTTATTGGGAGCTACTATATTGCTTACTCTTGGGGTATTTCAACTGACCAAAGCAATATTGAACCGTAATCGAGAAAGTTTCCCCGAGGCGGTTCCAGCAATGACTTTAGTCGTACAAAAGCCTGTATTGGAACCAATTTTCCGATTTCAGTTAAGTTTTTTCGGATTAGTAATTCAGGTGTTAAAGACACCAGATATAGCTGATGTCGATGGCTCAGGTGGGATTAGCCTTCGAGAAAGTATACTCCTAGGGAGTGCTCTAGCAGTGGATGCTTTTGCAAGCGGGATGGGAGCAGCAATGGCAGGAATGACGATATCAGTCATCGGCATAGTGGCACTAACCCAAATAATGATGCTGCGCCTAGGGCAACAAATGGCTGGCAAAATTCCAGAAAACTGGACTACCAAAGCGGAGTACTTACCGGGTGCTGTTTTAATATTGATCGGACTGGGTAAATTGATCTGAGGTGAGGTATGTGTTGACTATCGGACTCACGGGTGGGATCGGCAGCGGTAAATCCACGGTGGCCAAGTGGTTTATAAAGCAGGGGGTTCCAGTGCTGGATGCTGACAAAGTTGTTCACCATTTGTTACAATCGGATTCGTCAACCATCTCAAAGCTGGTCCATGAATTTGGAGCTGAAATTCTTGGGGATCAGGGTGAAATTAATCGTTCGAAACTTGGCACTCGGATTTTTAGTGATGAAGATGCACGCAAGCGCCTTGAACGCATCGTGCATCCTCGCGTGCTGGAATGTATGAAGGCTGAGCAAGCAACGCTTCGGGATACAGGATCGTTAGTTTGCGTTTGGGATGTGCCTTTGCTCATAGAAGCAGGGTTTGAAAATTTTTTTGACGAAGTTTGGGTTGTGTGGGTGCCGCGGAAGCTCCAGATTTTACGCGTTCTTGCGCGGGACAAGTTAAGCTTGGCTGAGGTGGAAGCTCGTATAGCGGCCCAAGGGTCGTTAGATGAAAAACGTCAGCTAGCCGATGTCGTGATTGACAACTCTGGAAGTGAGTTGGAGACGGAGCTGCAGCTTGAAAAAATATGGGATCATCTCATGAAGGATAGACGTGACGCTAAAAATTGAGGTTGAATGAATGTATGAATGAGTGAGTTCATTCAAACACTCATCCTAAAACGAGAAGGGGAGATGTGATGGTAAAGAAGCGGAAGAAGCCTTGGACTAAAAAAATATTGTATTTTGTGATTGCCATCCTAGCAGTGTTTAGTCTGTTGAACATTTCAAGCTTTGAGAAGGTTATTTATCCATACCCTAATCGAGCGATTATAGAAAATTATGCGGCAAAGTACGGAGTGGACCCATTGTTTGTTCTTTCCGTAATCCGAGAAGAAAGTAAGTTTCTCCCGAAATCTGAGTCCCCTAAGGGTGCAAAAGGCTTGATGCAGCTAATGCCTAGTACAGCACAATCGATTGCCGAAAGTCTTGGGGATAAAACATATAGTGAAAAGGACTTACTCAAAGCAGAGAAAAACATTCAATATGGAACATGGTATTTATCAAGTTTGCAAAAAGTCTTCGACAATAATACAACGTTAGTGATTGCTGCCTACAACGGTGGAAGAGGGCATGTGCAAGAGTGGATTGATGATGACCTGATTGATCCCCAAAATATTCGTCTACAGGATATTCCCTTTAAGGAAACGCGGGATTATGTGGGACGTGTCTTGAAAAGTTACGAAAAATACAATAAACTCTATCGTGAATAGGTTTACTGATAATAAGATAGGAGATAACCATTGTGAAAGAGGTAGACCCGGAAGAAGTAAAGCAGATTCTAACTCGACTTAAGACAGTGCGAGGTCATATTTCTGGAGTTGAACGTATGATTGAGGAAGATAAGGGCTGTGAAGAAATATTATTGCAACTTGTCGCTATACGATCTGCTGTTCATAAAACTTCAGTAATAGTTGCCCAACGTTATGCGAGCTCCTGTTTGATCGAAGCAATCGATCATGGAGAGGATCGCCAGGATGCGCTTAATAAAGCGATTGAAACACTTATGAAACTAAATCAATGAAAGATGTTATTATGTATACCTCTCAAACTTGTTCTTCTTGTAAAAAAGCGAAAAACTTCCTTTTTCAAAATAAAATACAGTTTGAGCAAAAGGATATTAACGTTGATGCTAAAGCAAGAGAGGAATTAGAGCGAAAAAATATTAGAGGAGTTCCAACTTTTAAGATTGGAAAAGATTTCGTTACGGGATTTGATCCGACCAAAATTCTTAAACTTGTTGACCATCGGCTTGTTGAATGCAAGAAATGCCCTACCAAAATTCGCGTTCCAATTAATAAGGGGTCACTTAAGATTAAATGCACTCAATGCGCTAATGAATTTACTGTTGACACACAAATATGAATTTTATAGTAGGGGCA
>JUEG02000526.1_pt1 | contig 14654 bp, 10 predicted proteins | sample 432341 | NCBI WGS metagenome assembly JUEG02 (sample SAMN02953476, study PRJNA257561) | rock porewater metagenome | biome: terrestrial; feature: Opalinus Clay rock; material: porewater; isolation source: Opalinus Clay rock BIC-A1 borehole | place: Switzerland: Mt Terri URL, St-Ursanne ...
CCCTGATCATTTTCTTGCTCCTTCATTTTCCTTACTCTTATATATCTTCCCGGCATAATTTCTCGATTTTCAATAGCTTGTTTTGCTTCAGCTATTAACCACGGAAAATACTGTAGTGCACTTATTTCCAAAGTTACTGCATTTCCTTCCTGAAAATAAGTACGATCTGCCACTTCCCCAAGAATAGCACGTCGATATTCAGAAACGGATATAAAAGCATTTTTATCGCGTTGTACTATAAGCCAATCAAGGTCTTTTAGATAGGGTGAATTCATCTTCTCAAGCTGACTCAACAAGTTAGGTAATTGACGGGATACTTTCGCCTTCTCATTAATTTCTTCAGGTGTTCCATATTTCCCCACCACTCGCATAATCTCACTCGTTAATGAATTATCTGGATTCATTAGAAAGTCGTTAATTTCTTTAAGACGTAGATCATCAATCTTTAGCTTTTCATACATAACTTACCGTCACCTCTCCCTTTTTAATTTTGGTAATGACTGTAAATATATTATACCATATACTTGTATATCTTGTAATTTTTTCATATCTAAAAATATTTTAGCAACTCTTAAATTTTTAATAAAAAAGAAACATTCTGCATCTATTACTACAAGAAATACAGAATGTTTCTACAAGAAAAAACTATTACTACCACTTTTCAAAATGAATCTTCGATTGATCATATCTGTCAGTTGGCTTTCTATCTTCAATTTTATGCCCCAGAGCAATGATCCCAACAGGTATTATATTAGAAGGAATATTTAAAAGGCTACTCAAAGGTTCTGTAAGCTGGGTTACAGGATGTAATCCACACCACACTGCACCTAAGTTAAGTCCATGGGCTGCTAAAAGCATGTTTTGTATAGCAGCCGAACAGTCTGCAACGAGAAATCCTGTTTTGTCCTGCTTTTCTGTATCTCCGCAAACGATAATACCACACCCAGCTTTAGGTAGCATTTTTCCATAGGGATGAAATTCAGCTATCTTTTCAAGTGTTGTTTCGTTTTTCACCACTATAAAATTCCATGGTTGATAGTTATGTGCTGAAGGAGCTGCAAACCCCGCTTTTAATATAATCTCTAAATCTTCGGTGGCAACAGCTTGACCCGTAAACTTTCTAATACTTCTGCGGGTAAAAATAGCTTCATGAACATTCATTAATGGTTTACCTCCTTAAATTAACGTTTAATTAAAACATTATAAATCTATCTTCATATGACTAATTTTGTACCAATATGTAAGAACTGTCAACCCCCTCATTGACATAGTTATCCTCAAAACAGGTCATAACCTACTCCACAAAATCAAGTAGTAACACCAATTTAAGCTAGCTTGAATTATTTACAATTCAGTAATAAAATGGTAATCTATTACCAGTATAGAAAAGCAGAGGAGGATTAAAATGAAGTTATTTATTTGTGCAGATATTGAGGGAACTACAGGGATAGCTCACTGGGATGAAACAAATAGACAAAAATCGGATTTTAATCTATTTGCTGAGCAAATGACACGAGAAGTAAATGCAGCCTGCGAAGGTGCACTAGATGCAGGTTTTAAAGAAGTTACCGTTAAAGATGCCCACGACTCTGGAAGAAATATTGACTTTTTCCAACTTCCAGAAAAGGTTACCATTATCCGTGACTGGGCTAAAAATCCATTAAGTATGATGACTGGAATTGAAGAAGGATTTAATGCCTGTATATTTACTGGTTTTCATGTTGGTGCTCACTCAAATGGAAATCCACTTGCCCATACCATGAATACTACCATATTATCATTTAGAATCAATGGAATCGATATGAGTGAATTACATCTAAACGCATACACTGCTGCCTACTATGGAGTACCTCTAGTTTGTGTTACTGGAGATGCTGTTGTTTGTGAAGAAGCAAAGAAATTAAATCCAAATGTAAAGACGGTTCCCGTATTGACAGGCATGGGTGATGCTTCAAAATCTATTCATCCTAATTTAGCGATAAAAAAAATACGAGAAAGTTCCAAGGCTGCTTTAAAGGAAGACTTAAATAAGTATTTAATCATACTTCCAGAAAGCTTTGAGGTTGAAATCCGTTTCAGTCGACATCATTTTGCTACGCACGCCTCTCACTATCCAGGTGTGAAAAAGATAAATGCTACAACTGTGAGATTTGAAACAAAGGATTATTACGAATTATTGAGAATATTTTATTTTATCCACTAGTTGTCATAATCAGAGGCAATTCCAAGCAAAACACCACCTGCTATTCCTGAACCTACAATAGCCCCAGCAGGTGCACTAAGAGCTGCGCCAGCAAAACCAATTCCAAAAACTATTACTGTTGCTACAATTGATACAGTAGTAGCTTTTGCAGTATCTATTCCATCATACTTATCAACATCTTTGTAAACATCATAACCATAAGCGGCAACAGCTACTGGTCCAGCAACCTTTTTCAAAACATAGGAAGCCGGAACAAGTTTACTTAAGAGGAGAACTCGTAGTTGATAACGGTCAATATGTTGGGGAAAAAGGTCAGGGAGAATTTATTAAGGGTAAGTCATTTGGTCTTTGTTATGAATAATGATTAGTAAAAGCATCTCACGCAAAAGCTATGTATCGAATAGATATACGGCATATTTTTGTGTAAAAAAACTACCCGCTAAGCGGGAGTTTTGTTTTTGTAATGTTCCCTAAATCATGTGTATTAAAACTGTCTATTGTCCCGTTGGGTGATTTTCTAATCCTAATTTTCTTGTAGAAAATATTAATTGGTATCATTAACGGTCGAAAAAAAAAGCGCATTTATATTTTTGAGCCTTTATGAATAAATATCTGAGAACTCAATACTAAGTCTTTCAATTTGTGTTTGTTTAGTGTGGTTATCCATATTCATTTCCGTATTTTCTTCAGAGTCTAAGATTTTAACTGGGAGCCGTATAATAAATTTACTTCCTTTTCCATATTCACTTTCTACAGAAATGTCACCCCCGTGCATATCAATTAGGGATTTCACCAGCGACAATCCAATACCGCTTCCTTCTTGCTCTTTCACAAGCGACGTGTCCGCCTGCTGGAACCTTTGAAAAATAAGTTCCTGCTTATCCTTCGGGATGCCTATGCCTGTATCCGACAAAATGATTTCAACGTATTCCTCACTTCCAAAAACATTCACAGAAATACTGCCTCCTGACTTTGTAAATTTAATTGCGTTCGACAGAAGATTCAGCATAATGCGTTCAACTTTATCTGGATCACATGCCGTTAGCTTTTCCTCAACATTAGTATCGAAAAGGAGGAGAATCCCTTTGTTTTCAATAAATTCTGCTACGGATAATGTTATATCTTCTACGATGGAAACAATGTTACAATTCTTTAAATGGATCTCAAAGAAACCTGATTCAATTTTTGTTATATCTATGATATTGTTAATAAGTCTTAACAACCTATAGCAGTTCTGTTTGCTCATAGAAATGTGTTTGTCCAGCTTGAGGGAGGTTTCTACTTCTAAAGTGCTTTTCTTAAGCTCCAATAATTTCAAGGAGCTCAGGATCACATTCAATGGAGTACGGAGTTCATGAGACAGATTGGAAAAATATTCTGTCTTAAGCTTGTCAAACATCCGCATTTGGTTCATCAATTTGTTATTCTCCTCATCATGGAGTTTCCTAACATCTTCTTTTGCTTCTTCTACCTTTATGCGTTCTGTTATATCAAAGACTGAAAACCACATTTGACTTTCATTTTTTATATGGCTTTTCACAACAATGCCTGTTATTTGTGCAGGAAATTGAGTTTTTTCTTTTTTTAGAAGCTTAATTTCGCAGCTTTGCTTTGCTGTGGACTCTAAGACTTTCATTCTGAAAGCCTTATATAAAGACAAGTAATCTTCAGCTATGTAATTTTCAAAGTAGTTGTTTAGCAAATGACGGGTTTGCACTCCTAAAAGATTAACACCTGCCTGGTTCACTTCCAGTATCTTTCCATGTTCATTAATTGTAAAATACCCGATAGGTGCTAGATCATAGAGATCATAATATTTGGACAGTGCGTTTTCAGCCTGAGTATTAGCGTGCCTCAATTCTTCATTCTGCATTTCAAGTTCTACCTGATGTACTTGTAGCTCATGCAGTAATGCATTTGCTCCATCCATCTTTTGATTGTCAAGCTTCACTTCAGCACGTTGACGAAGTACATCTGACAGCTTCTGGTTGGTGCTATTTTTTTTCATAGCAAAACCTTCCTCTATGTATTTTTTGCTTATAAGTTATTAGAGTCCTTTACACTGATGTCTAAATGCCTTGAGTTTGTCTATTTTTTCGATTGGTAATGTCCTCAATTGAAACTAAAATCAACTGCGGTTCACGGTTCTCTCGAAAAATACTTCGTGCATTGAGTAGCATTTCTTTGTACCCTATAATCGGAAATTCATGTTCTACCAAAAAATCATCGAATTCACTATGTTGGGGAAGAATTCTTTCCAGTAACTCTCTCAAAGCCGGGATATCCCATTGACAGTTACCTAATTCAAATATGAGTTTATTCTCGGTTTCCTGAGGGCTTACCAGGAATGTTTTGTAGAAGGACTGATTGGCTGATACCACTTTGAGTTTACCATCCAGTACAAGCATCGGTTCCCTTACGGTAGATATGACAGACTGGGTAAAGCTATTGGCTTCAATAAGCGATTCCTCCAAGCGTTTGATTTTAGAAATTTCACTAAATGTTATTACTACCCCGTCTATTACATTTTCAATTGTCCTGTAAGGAAATATATGCATATTGAACCAGTTTTGGGTTGTAGTCTGAACCTGCACCTCCTTGTACACAAGTGTATCAAGAACTTCCTTCACATCAGAAATCAGCTTTGCATATTTGAGCTTTTGCACTATGTCGCTTAAGGGTCGGCCTACATCTGTCTGAATGAGATTGATGATGCTGATCATCTCAGGGGTAAAGCGCTTGATATTGAGATTATTGTCAAGAAAGATGGTGGCAATCCTGGTGCTGGAAAGAAGATTCTTCATGTCGCTGTTGGATTGTGACAGCTCATTGTTTTTTGTCTGCAGCTCCACGTTCACTGTAATCAATTCTTCATTGAGGGATTGCAGCTCCTCCCTAGAAGTTTTCAACTCTTCGTTGGTACTCTGCAGTTCCTCATTTGTCAATTGAAGCTCCTCATTCATCGATTTGAGCTCTTCCTGAGAGGTCTCCATCTCTTCAATAACGGAATGGAGATGTTCCCTCGTATAGGTTAGCTGGCCTTCCAATTCCATAACGGCAGCCGTCTGTTCACTTGCAAGAGCAGAGCCTGTGATTGAAGATTCTGCTTGGATAGAGCTTATTATGTCCTCAAAGATGATCATGAGCAATCCGGAGGGGTGCTCTGATATACCAAAAGGCCTTACTGTAATTTTGATGCCGTGAAAACTGTCGTTAAATTTAACATTCAATAAGTTTACAGTAATCGATATCTTCTGACTGGAAGCCTCGCGGATTGCTTTTCCCAGTTCAAATCTAATCTCGTCCCGGGCCATGGCAAAAACATTTAAATTGGCTTTCCCAGGAGAAGGTTCAAGATATTTTCCGGTCCTTCCGCTTATGTAAATGATATCTCCGCTTTCATTGATAATGACAGCTGGAGGAGTATAGTTCTCCAGGAGTATTCGCTGAATCATTTTGGGAATTGTAGCACCGATATCTTTTTTTACAATATTGGTCCTTAAATTCTCACGAAAAATTGTTGGTGAGAGGTAATCGATCATAGAAAGCAGGGAAGAAATTGAATCTTTGCGTTCGAAAATCTTAAGTTTGTTGTCCAGAACGGAAAAAAGTCCGGTATGTTCGCCTAAAGTCTCTGACGAACCTAAAAAAAGAATTCCACCGGAGTTCAATGAATAGTGGAAAATGGGCAAAAGTTTCCGCTGTAATTCTGTGGAAAAGTAAATGAGAAGATTCCTGCAGCAGAGCATGTCCAACTTGATGAACGGCGGGTCCATAATAATGTTCTGTGGTGCGAAGACCACCATTTCTCTTATAACTTTCTTTATTTGGTAGCTACTGCAGCCCTCCTTTATAAAAAACTGGGTTAACCGCTCCTGGGATACATCAGCTGCGATATTGGTAGGGTATGTACCTTGCCTTGCTATTTCTATAGCCTGGCTGTTGATATCGGTTGCAAAGATACATACTTTGAAGCTGTTTACCTGCTTTATTTTTTCCAGGCATTCCATGAATATGATCGCTATGGAATAGACTTCTTCTCCGGTAGAGCAGCCGGGTATCCATATCCGTACTATCCGTTCTTTCATCCTGCTTTTCAACAAGTTTGGAATTACATTTTCTTTGAGATACTCAAAGGTTTCCGGTTCCCTGAAAAAATTCGTCACGCCTATCAGTAGTTCATTGAAAAGCAGATCAACCTCCTGGAGGTTTTGATGAAGGTAGCTTACATACCTAGATACCCTGTCGATTTGAAGAACACTCATACGTCTTTCGATACGTCGATACAGGGTATTTTTCTTGTAAAGAGAGAAATCGTGCCCAGTTTGATTTCTAATCAGAACAAATATTTTTTGCAGATCGCTGGAGTTTTTATCGGTTGTAGCTGGTTTTTGAGTTGGAGGTTTTATTATATGTTTGACATACCCGATGAGCTTTGCCGGCAGATCTTCTGGCGGTGTGATAAAATCTACAAGGTTGGTATTTATGGCGCTAAGTGGCATGTCGTTGTATTCTGTTGTGTCCGGGTCCTGAACCATTACCAAGCCAAGCTTGTCTTTGACTGCTTTCAAGCCTAATGTGCCATCTGTTCCCATTCCAGAAAAAATGATGCAAATACTCTTTTCTCCCTGATCCTCTGCAAGATGCCTGAAAAAGAAATCTATGGGCATTCGTAGACTCCTGGACACTGGGGGTTCAGATAATTTAAGAATGCCCTGCTGTATTGACAGGTCCTTGTTTGGTGGAATGACATAGATGCAGTTTGGCTGCACTTTCATTTCGTCCTCTATCTGGAAAACTTGCATCTTCGTTTTATGTTGTATCAGCTCAGATAGAATGCATTTGTGATTAGGGTCAAGATGTTGGAGAAGGACGAAAGCCATACCTGTGTCGGCCGGCATATTTAAAAAAAACTGCTCAAATGCCATTAATCCGCCGGCAGAACCACCCATTCCCACAATGGGGAAGGAATTTTTTTCATTATATGATTTTATAAGAGTTTGCCCCCTTTAATATGTTCATCATAATCAGCTGTTACTGATAAACTTTTTTTCGATTCTATATAGTTAATTAGCTTGTTTCTAGCATTCTACATTTATATATAAATACCTTTTATTTTAAAATGTTTTATTATTGCAGCTTTTTACAAACGTGAGCAAGGATATGACAACGGAATACATGGAGAATGTTCTAACAGCGTAATTCTAAATTCAGACTTACCATTGTCCGTAAGGAAATACATGTTTTTTATAACGCGTAGTTGATAATATAAGGATAGCATTTTTTAAGAGGTTTTTTGAAATGTAAGGTTTAAAGGTTTTGCATGGTAATTTAGAGATAGTGTCCCCGATGGTTTAAAATATCCACTTCCAACGCCATAGTTGTCTATTAGGGTCAAGTTACTGTTTTTATCATAGTAGTAAAGGGTTCCTAATCCTTTTGGATTATCAATTTGTTTAATACGGTCAAGTTCGTCATAGTCAAAAGCATAAACATTTATTTTTAGGGTCTGTTATATAGGTAACATTCCCTCTATTGACTCTGGTAAGGTAGGTGCTATCTCCTAAAGGATTGGTAATTGCTGTTACATAGTTCATTTTTGAATCATAGCTGTATTTTGTTTCTACACTTTCTTGAAACATCCTGACAGCATCGAAATACATTTCTCCATTTGTTGCTCCTACCGTACCTACAGAGACTTTCAGCTTTACAGCGGTAGGAAACATATTCTTAGCCTCTTCAGTTGTAATAGATACTGCTACCCTCGTCCAGTCAGTGGTTCCTGTAATTACCTTCGATCGTTTTTCCCCTAAATAAACGTTGGATACGTTTAATATATCGAATTTCAAAATAGCACCGCTACCTGAAACACTTTCGGTTTTGATCACTGCGCTGGCTGTATAAGTTATTCCTGCCTTTAATGGCTCATAGTTCGTATTTGAAACTCCAGCCCAATCGGGTACATTTGATATCCTTACCATTTTGTTTTCACTGAAGGCTTCCTGTGCCCCAGTAGATTGCAACCACTGTATCGAGTATGTACCTGGTGTCGTGCTTTGATATTTAGTCCAATCATCAGGCCAACTATTCGTGTCACGATCAAATTCAAAGTTTCCGTTTTCAATTATATTGTATCGACTCATCAATGCATTGGGTGCTCCTGCTAATCTTACTGTAAAGTTATCAAACCAAGTTTTTCCTGACTGATTATCAAGTTTTGCATAAACATCAATACTTGTAAATTTTTCAGTTGTTACAATTACCCGTTCTTTAAATTCCCAATTGTGGGTAGACTTCGTAAAAGAAACGCCATAATATCCCGGGTCAGTATTCTCGTAGTTTACTTGAAGGAGTACTTGATAGTCTCCCCCTGTGGAAAGTACGTCTTCTGCTTTAGACCACCCTGAAAAATAGATTGGAACTCCTGCTTCTTCTTGTAAATCAATTCTTTGACGAATTAGTTTATTTATTCCACTAATTCCATAGAGGATAATTGATCTTATTCCAGAATAGGCGTAGGTTGTGTCTAACCCATCACGGATATCAGTAATCGAACCACCCCATCGCTCCCAACCATCCGGCATCATAGGAATAGATCGTTGGCCGCCCTGCAAAATCTGTCATTTGAGTTACATCATGGGTTTCATTGTATGCATAGATGGAGCTATTATTTTTTGCATTTTCTATTTTCTTTACATTTCCATCTTCATCATATTGTATTACAGTTTTATATTCATTCGGCTGATTTATACCCTTTGGTGGTATGCCTTCTACCAGATTCTGCTGCTCATCCCAACTTAGCTGAGTATTTAGATTCAGTCCTCCTTTATTTTCAATAATTTTAATAATATTTCCCATATTGTTTGTCGTATACTCCGTTACACGCCCTATGGGGTCCGTTAAGGTAGTAGTAACACCACTGCTGGTTTTCACATAACTATAACTTGTGGTTATTGTTTGGGGTGTTCCGTTAAGGGTTACCTGTTTTTGTATTCTATAAACCCTTCTGCCTAAATCCTCTGTATAGGAATAGGTAATACTTGTAGTCTGATATAAATCATCCGTCAAATAAACTAAATTATTGTAAATATCATACCCGAATGTGACCTCATCTAGGACTGTCCCTGCAGCATTTCTTTTCTTCACGCTTGTCAGATGGATTCCCGTATATCCATATTCTACTGTGGGAATTTCAGTTCCCGTTATACTTGTAAGTTTGCCGCTTGTGTAATTAAAATACACTTTTCTAACCGAAGGGTCTTCAATTCTTGCTATGTTGCCATCAGCCTGATAAAAGATTTCTGTGGTATTATTGTTTGTATCTACAATTTTTTTCAGTCTACCGTCTGTTGTAAAACTGTATTTTACTCCATTTTTCTCTTCAAGGACAAATACACCGGCTTCTTTTTTTAACGACATCTGTACTCCAACAGGTGAGCGATAAATATCATCGGCCTGCTTAGTAAAATATTTTTTGGTGCCATCTCCGTCTGTAAAGAATACTACCGATTCATCGGAAGCAAAATTAATTCTCATACCTACATTTAACTGCCACCTGTATCCTAATACCGTGGTCTCTTCAGAACGTAAATTGTATGTTCTAGAGATGACGATAGGTATGCCCCTTCCAGGTAAAGTAACATCCGTAGCCGTTAGAACTAAGTTTCCATTATGCATATTTACATTTCCATCGAAGCCAAAGAATGGTTCTGTCCCTAAGGCATCAATCTCATAATTGATGGTGATCTTCGGTGTAGGATTTCCTGAAGCATTGCCGGAGTAAAAGCTTAGTTTACTGTTGGATTCATTAGAAGCTCTGATCATTACACCATAGTTAGATGTTTTTCCATCATACCAGTCTCTGAGCAGACTGGTTATATTAAATGGCCATTCCGAGTTTGGAGTAGATGAGAAATTAGAAATAAAAGGAGTCGTTTGTGGCTGATTGCTCCATGTGGTCTCAGCAGATTGCCATAATTGGTCTACTTTGTGGACATCAACCGTTGTACCATAGGTGCTTGGCAAATACATATACATTTTTAAATATGCATTGTTTATTATTGCTCCAGGTGGTAGGCTTGGTAAATACTTAAATCTGACATAGGATCTTAATGTTGTATATCCTGATAAATATCCTGCATGGAGGTAGTTATTTAAATAATAGGTGGTCGTTGGATTAGCACTTGATACATAGGTATCCACGATATCCGTATCTACATTGATACCAATTGTCGGATCTATAATAACCGGGTATTTTGCATTTTCAAGCCACTGATTATCTACAGTAATCGTAAGCTTTCTCCCTTGGGTATCTTGAATAATATCTAGGTTTACATCATAAGTTATATTTCCTTCCGCATCCTCACCATAGGTCTTTTGAAAATAGAACAATCTTTCTTTTGTTGCTTCATCAACGGCCCAAATAACACCATCATCTGTTTTTTCAAAATCCATACCTTGAGCATCCAAATTAAAAGAAAAAGTATTCGTACTTGGATAGTTTCTAAGAATGATTTCTTCTTTTACGCGATCATTATCGACTATATATCTTAAATCAACACCTGTTCTTATTCCCTTGTACTCAATGATGGATTCATTGATTGTACCTATAGCAGTAAATTTTTCAGCAGGCGAAAAGGTCATCCACCGGTTGTCATCATACTGGATAAGGACTAATTGTCCATTTTGATTATTTCGAGCGAATCGGGTTGTGAATGCATTGTCTTTATTCACATATTCATAACCGCCCCTCGCTTCTGTTCCAAGGTTATTATCAATTTTCTGCCAATTTCCCCGTTTATTTTTAAAATGTAAGGGCTTGTCGGATAGCTCTACAGTAAATGTCCCATCTGGGTTTAAATATTCTTCAGAATATGCTGTTCTTCTCTTGATTAGTTCAACTTTTTCATTTGCAGGTCTAGGCATGACATTTTGAGGTCTTGCTCTCTCTCTTACTTCTACGACCATATACATCCTCCTTCCATATTCAACCACTTTACCCTTGGTATAAGATATATGTTAGAAAGTGTCCTACAAGTACAATTCTTGTAGCTTTGTTATCTTAATAGGAAGGGACAATGCTAATATCTGCTACCTGAATTATTTACAAATCTAGGTTTTCATGAGTGAACTCTTTTCAGCAAGCTGAAACATCGAGGAACCCGCTGGAGAGTGTCTACTCCATCTGTTAAACTAACGCTTAGGGGTGGAGGTCTTAACACTATAAGCAAAATTAAGATAAAAACGGACTAATTCACGTAAAATGAACTAGTCCGTTTTTTAAAATAAATGAAATTATGTTTTCATATAATAGCAAATTGTCTAAGTCAAATTTAATTCAAAATTCTAAATCCCTAAAAGTAATCTTGGCAACCACATTGAAAAACTTGGAACAAAAGTGGTTACAATTAGGGTTGGTATCCATGCAAAGAAAATGAGATACATCGTTGGCTTAAGCATTTCATTGACCGGTGCTCCACCTACTCTTCCAGATAGGTATAGAAAAGGTGCACAAGGAGGAGTAATACATCCCATACCAAGGTTTACTCCCAATATGGCTGCAAATTGAACAGGGCTAACTCCTAATTCGATTATTATTGGTAATAAAATAGGAGTAACTAATAAAATCGCACTGATATCATCCATCAACATCCCTATCACTACCATAAATACATTTATCATCAAAAGAATGACCACTGGATTTTCTGAAACCGCTGAAAAAATGGTCATTAGTTTTTGTGGTACATTTTCCATAATGTACAAACGACTTAACATCATTACTGAAAGCAGCATAATTAAGATTACGCCTGCTGTTGTAACAGACCTTAAAAGAGTTTCATAGAATGATTTGAAAGTAAGCCCTTTATATATAAATACTCCAACAGGAATCGCATAAAGACTTGAAATAGCCGCTGCCTCAGTTGGTGTCATAACCCCACCATAGATTCCTCCTAAGATAATTGCTGGGGCTATGATCGCAGGAGTAGCTGCTATTGCTTTTTTGTTAAACAGCTTGACAGTGGTAAGTAGATCATAGCTTTCAGTAACTTGAATCTCCTTATTATCTCTCAAAAGCACGATATTCACAATACTAAACAATATTACTAGGGTAATTCCAGGGACAACAGTTGCTAGAAAACTAGCTAAAACAGATTGTCCTCCTACCCAAGCATATAGAATCATGGTTAAGCTTGGAGGGATTAAAAGTCCTAACACACCTGCACTTGCTATTAACGCTGAACAATGTCCTCTCGGATATCCAGCTTTATACATACGAGGTAACATTATAGATCCTATGCAAGAAACCGTAGCTGCACCACTGCCAGATATCGCTCCAAATATAGCGCATGAAATAACCATTACAACGCCCAAACCACCCTTTACTCTACCTACAAGAACTTCCACTAGCTCAACTAGCTTCTCACCTATACCTCCCCGTTCCATAAGACCACCAGCAAGTACAAAAAGAGGAATGGCTACTAAGATTATTGAAGCTGATTGGGCAAATCCATAGGGAAGTAAAAATCCTGCATCATATCCACCAAATACAATTATAACGATAGATGAAGCAAAAAATGCGAATGGAATAGGAACTCCAATAAGCAGTGTTATAATCAATGCGATAAATGCTAATAAAATTAAACCCATACGATAAACACTCCTTTTTTATGCTATCTTAATATTTTGCGAGAATTTCTAAAGGTTTCCCTAGTAATCTTTATTTGATCATACAAATAAACCAAATTATAGAATGACATTATAGTAAGTCCTACAAAAATAGAACCTTGTCCAATAACCATGGGTAAGCGCCAAACAGGAGTTTTGGTACCCATTTGTATTCCCCATAAAGCAAATTGCAAGGCCCAATAATTAAATACCAAGCATAGTACAAATGTTAAAGTATCTTTTAGCAAATTAATACTCGCTTTAACTCTTCCTGGTTTTAAGTAGACATCTAGTATATCTGCCGCAATTTGGCTTTTCTCATAACTCCCATAACTACTGCCAATCATATATAACCAAAATGCGAACATTGCTAAAATCTCTTCATAGCCCACAAGGTCTATGTTAAATAACCAGCGAAGCAACATCGCCAAGGAAACAATAACCATACAGGCTATGCCAGTAATAACCATGATTACTCGTTGAGTAGTGATTAGGGATTTCCATACAATATTATTTTCTCTAGACAAAGATAGCCCTCCTTGTATGATTTATAAGGGGAGAGATAATCATCTCCCCCTACTAAAACATATTTGATTTTATTGATATTGAGCTTTAAGACCGTCAAGTAACTCCTTAGAATATACGTCTTCTAGCTGTGGCCAAGAATTCGTTCTAATATAATCTGCAAACATTTGTATTTGTTCAGGAGTATATCTCGTAACTTTAACGCCTTTTTTCTCAAGCTCTACCATCCATTTTTCATCTTCTGCTTGTGCTAAATTAAAGCTCTCATTACTTTGTTTAGCAAATGCTTCAACAACAACTTTTTGATCTTCAGGTGTTAGCTTTTGGAATGTCTTTTCACTCATTACATAGGCAGTACTTTCAGCATTCATAAAAGTTTCATAGAAGTTAGTAATGATTTCGCCCACCCAATTATAGTTCACGTTAGGAGTTCCACCTATCCAACCATCAACAACACCTGTTTGTATAGCAGTAGGGGCTTCTGCATAAGGAACTGTGATAGGCGTATAGCCTAAGTCATTCATAGGAACTCTTGAAGCTGGGGCTGCCCATACACGAACTTTCATATCTTTATTAGCACCTGGTACAAGTAAATCTTTAGGTTCTTTCTTTGTTCCCATTCCTATATAGCCTTCAAGATAGAAGCCAAGGAATTTTGCTCCTAAGGCAGCATTATATTCTTCAAATTTTTTACTTAAGAATGAATCCGGGGCATAAACTTTTTTAGCCTCGTCATAACCAGTAGTAAGATAAGGGGTATAAGCAGAGCCAAGACGAGAATCAAGAGAATCTGGTATTGTGATATGGGCTAGGTCAATCGTTCCTCGTACGATTTCTTCATAAACTGTGTTATAGTCGCCAAGCTGGCTAGCCGGATAAAGATCAATTAATACTCTACCCTCAGTCTTTTCCTTTACTTCTTCAGCAATTGCTTTAGCTGATCTTGTTCCCATGTGATCAATTGGGTGGTCTGTGGCCATCCTTAAAGTCAATGGTTTCGATGAATCAGAACCTGTATCAGTTGATTTTGAAGCACACCCTGATAAAACCAATGACATTACAATAAGTAAGACTACAAGTGCTTTGAAAGTATTTCTTTTTTTCATTTCAAATCCTCCTCATAATTTTAGTTTTGAATAATATAGAACCGACTATATGTTTCCATACAGCCTACTTGCTTTATCAGTTACTGCTGTATTAAACCATCTACATAATCCAATACTTTATCCATGATTTCCATAGCTTCTTTTAATTCACCCTC
>JUEG02001248.1_pt1 | contig 14644 bp, 18 predicted proteins | sample 432341 | NCBI WGS metagenome assembly JUEG02 (sample SAMN02953476, study PRJNA257561) | rock porewater metagenome | biome: terrestrial; feature: Opalinus Clay rock; material: porewater; isolation source: Opalinus Clay rock BIC-A1 borehole | place: Switzerland: Mt Terri URL, St-Ursanne ...
TTCGGCAGACGGGCATAACTGTTGTCTAAGTTCCATCCTGTTTCTATTATTCCTTTTCTCTTTGTCATCGTATCTCCCTTTCATTTTTGTATTTTGTATCCTAGTTTTTTCTTTTACATAAAACAAAACATCAGAGGCATTATGATATTTTTTAGTTGTCTACCTCTCTATATCAACACAAGTCAACCCCATTTAGTGTCTACTTCTACCAATTTATTATACCCTTTCCATACATAGATGACACCCTTTAGATATTTTCAAGGTATGTATTGAAATCACAGAGTATAAAGGATTATATCCTTGGGGTATACCCGACTCAAAGGCAAATTGAAAAAGTTTCCCAGAATGCTTTATTAACAGAAAGTAAAGTTGTTGAGGGGTCAGGCGTAGTATCACAAACAAATAAAAACATATAAAAAATAAAAAAAAGAACTAGCATTGGCACTCTCATCTGATAGTTTTTTGACTTCTCCGGCAACCACACTAAATCCTTTACCCTGAACACCAGCTCTTGCGGCTTCTATATTTGCGTTGAGTGCTAACATATTGGTTTGATCAACAATGCCAGTTATTATTTCTATTATCTCACTTATACCTTTATCTAGCCACTGCATATATCATCAATCCTATGGGTATTATAGGAATAATCATTCCAAAGCCTCCCATCATACCATATCCATCATTCATGCTATACTTTCCATTCCACATCATATTAGGTCCATATTCAGGATAAGCTTGACCTGTATAGTTTATCTGCCATAGATTTTATTGTATTTCTAAATTTTATCACCATTTCAGTATCCTCCTTTTGTGTTCTTATGTTAACTAAATCCTCAATGTAATACATTGTAATATTCAAATATGAATATATAATGAAGATGTTATCTATCTTTGATGTAAATTTTTCCCTTTATTTAATCCTTTTAATATCAATACGGCTTTTAAATTTTATTTTAATAAAACACCCTCTTATCCTGTAATGCACTATACATAATTGAAACGCTATGATAAATTCATGTTACAATGTGTTTCATTACTGAAAAGAGGGTGTTTTATATAAAAATCAATCATTTTTAAGAAACTTAGCATTAATAGATACGATGACAGTACTTAAAGACATTAGAACTGCACCTAATGTTGGGCTTATGCCAACTCCTTGATTATACAAAATCCCTGCTGCTAGTGGTAGTGCAATCACGTTGTACACCGTAGCCCAAATCAAGTTTTGAGTTATTTTTTTATAGGTTGACTTATAAAGCTTTAAGATATTTACCACATCTAATGGATTGCTCCGTACAAGAATAACATCAGGGGTTTCAATAGCAATATCCGTACCTGCTCCTATAGCGATGCCTAAATCAGCCTTGGCTAATGAAGGGTCTTGTGGTAATACTTCAGCAATCACTTTATCAATTTTAAGTTTTTTTCCTACGTAAGATGCAACTCTTTGATTATCACCAGTCAACATAATAGTATTTTTATATGTATTGTAATGATTCACAATTTCAACCCATTTTACCACAAATATAAAAGATGCGACATTATGAAGGGTTACAAACCCTTCACTACATTTTAAGGTTGTATGTTAAGATCTACAGATCTTTGTAGTGAAGGGTCTGTGACCCTTCCTTGTTTACTTTAGGTGAGCCAATTTTTATCAAGATGTACATGGTTATCCATAAGGCAGTACCCATACAAAAATATTTTGTGTAGTTAGCATTATTTAATGAGTTGCGATGGCGTGTTGGGCAAGCGATTCGGTATTAAAAGTTTAATTCAAATTATATAGCTTGCAAATTTTATAAATATATTCTAAACTCTATCTATTAAATACAAAGTAGTAAGAACGGAAAAACTGAAAATATTATTTTTACCTCCAATCCACTAAATTTTCCAATATAAATTATGTAAGACTTGTATAAGAAAAACCCGCCTCCCAGCCAATAATGCTGTTTCACGGGTCAATTATAAACTCAACTAAAATTCGAACAATTATTAAGAGAAATTCTCTCTAACAATCTTTCCTTATACACACTTTAACAATGTCTTTTTCTACAAACTTATACGCTATCTTCTCGTTTGTAGAAAAATTTACCCCAAAGTTTTGAGCTCGTGCATAAACCTTACATAGTAGTGCCATGCCCGTAATATTGAAAAAATCGCATTCATTGGCATCATCTCGATCTATCATACACTGAAAAGGTATATCGTTAATGACCGTAGTTCCTTCTTTCGTCCCGTCTTCTAGAACCCCAGTGTAAGAGATAGTTCTTCTAATAAAACCACCAATAACAACTTTTTCTGGACATACTGCCTCTATGCTGGCAAAAATCTTATTTTCATTGATGATGGGATCAGTCTCAAGAGCAGGTGGAAGTAACTCTGTGCTTCCTTCAACCATAACTTGACAACAAGACTGAGGATTAGGGATAGGGATAGGATTATCAGTAACTATAAGTGGTCTCATCATTTCATTGTCCTCATGATCCACGATATGACAGTGCCATACATATCCAGGCCCTATGGTAGGGTCAAAGGGAAACAAATTTACCCCGGGCTTAACCTCATTAGGTTTAGCATCTTGTGGTGCAAACCGAAGTTTAAGTCTAGTAACTTTTCCAGGCAATGCCAATACAGTATCCTTCCATCCCCGTTCGTTCAAAGGTGGATCAATGGGATTGCCCTTAAGAAATGGCTCCACTGGCAACGGTATAGTAGGATGAAGCAGTGGAGGTTGACCATTGAGTTGTGTCCACTCATTCCTATAATTTGTACTATCAAAATCCTGACTATTTGTAATCAGAAACTGAATCAAATGCACATGAATAGGATGTGCACCAGCAGTAAGGTTGACTATCTCCCATTCAACCGTTGACCCTACAATAGGTGATTCTGTAACTGGAGCACGCCACCTTTGTCCATTTAACAGTAGTTCAAGAGCACCTCCAGATCCTCTTACAACATTTAACGTTAAGATTTTTTTAGGCACATCTGGAGTTAGTATCGGAATTTCATTCAACTTCGCTGGAAGATCAGTTGGTGGAACTGCAGGTGTATCCAGTATAGTAAACTGCATAATTTGTCCATCTGTTTCTGGATCAGGTGTAGCACCATTTGGGAAAGGTGCATTTGCATCATTAGTCATAATTATAGTCGTATCAGGTTCTATTATTGAAAAATCAATCAAAATGTCAGCCCGTTCAGCTGGCGAGATGAGCAATTCTGTTAACTCAACCGGGTATGGCAGATAGCCTCCATCAGAACCAATCTGAATAAAAGACTGATTGTTTGAAAGTTTAAGGTTATAGGTTCTAGTGTTTGAACCATTAAGAATTCTAAAACGATACTGCCTACGCTCTACATTCAAATTAGGCCACACTTTACCATTGACCATAATTGTATTACCTATGAATGCAGACCTCCAGTATGGATGAACATCAGGATTATTTCCACTTTCAGGGAATAATAGCGAGCCATCTTCACAGAATGATCGGTCTTGAATAACTATTGGAATTTCATATTCTCCATTGGGAAGAAGCGGAGAGATATTATTGTCTGGATCCCTTAGTAAGTAAAATCCAGAAAGACCTGCATATACACCAAGACGAGTGATTCCCAATACATGATCATGATACCAAAGTGTGGCAGGTTCCTGTGCGTTTGGATAGGTATAGCGGGACTTTGAAAAATCCGATCCCTTTTTCTCTTCACCAGTCGTAAACCATGAATTTGGGCCACCATCAGAATCCGATCTAACTTCACCACCATGCAGGTGAGTAACAATAGGAATAGGACTCTGTGCTAAGGAAAATCCAGGAGGAAACTCTGGATATGGTGGAGCAGGTTTTGGTATATCATTTGGGTTTGCCCAATGCAACGTAGGATCTACCGCAAATAGGTTAGGATTTGTAAGATTATTTACCCACTGCACATTAATTGGGATATCTCGAACAGCTTCAAATGTAGCACCAGGCGAACTACGCAAGCAAACTGGTTCACAAGTATTGGGATCAGTAACAATACCTTCATATCCAAATACAGTTGTCTCAGGGAATCCAGGTGGAAGAATTTGTTGCATGAATTCAGTTATAGTAACTGTATAATTATGGCTTGTTTCTTCACCTGTACTAGGATCAGTTACTATGGTAGGTTTGAATGTAGGTGGTTTAAGCAATTGATTAACATATTTCGGAATTAATCTAGGGTCTAAAGGATTAAGCATTATAATCGCCTTCTTTCATTTATGTTTTTATTAAAAGCAAGTTAGTGTTGCTATCTTTTCTTATATAATATGTAAATTCATTATAAGAGTGTTTATTCAATCAATATGATAGCGGTTGTATATGAACCTAAGTCTGATTTTGAGCGTGGTAAGCAAAGAATTATAAAGACTTTTGTCAAACATCCAGTAGTTAAGCTTGCTGGCTACCTAAATTATGAAACCGAAGAAGTATACTGTAGAGAGCATGATAACTAGGATTTAACGGCAAAACTGTTGTAATTCTGAATAATGCACGTATCCATCATACAGCCCAAATCCAAACCTTATAGAAGAACTTTGGAAACGGCTTAAATAAAAAGTTTGCACTTGTAGTAAGTATGTAATCCTGAAAAAAATGTGTGTGTAAAAAGAAAGGAGCTGTTGATTTATGAATAGAACAACAAACATATTAGAGATTGTATTACACGCGGAGGTATGTGTAAAATAAGACTCTTGCATAATACCTTCAAAGACTTTAAAAAGTATATAGGAGTATTATAAAATTGAATAAATTAGAAAACTACGGAGCAAAAAAGTGTTGAACTAATAGATAGATGGGATTACCATCTGTAACAAGATTAAGATTATCAGGAATCGATTTAAATTTAGATAAAACATCGTCAATAGCCCTAATTGCAGAAGGAGTATCTCTGTTGGCAGAGACATGGTAAGAAAGAATAACCTTTTTAACGGCATCAAAGAAAAAGAAAATATAATGTCATCTACCATGGACTTTGATATAGATCTCATCACCACCAAAATGATGGAAGGTTATCTAGGCCATAAATTCGCTTGTAAATAGTACAAGATTACAAGTCACATCCACTTTAGGAACTTCCGACATCAGAACTACTTCTACAATAACCCGCTCACCTATGAGATTTCTAATTTGACGGGCGATTTCTTCCCCAGTGAATTTACCCATACTGACGATTATAAGCTTCTTCATAAGATTCCCCCATTTTTGTTCTTTAATGGCAACCCAAAACCCCTTAAGAACATTTATTATTCTTAAGGGGCTTATCTATCTTATTAATCATTCATCTATCTTAATATTATAGCATACCTAAATGCACCAGGCTTACTCAAAAATACTCTCTTACCCAATGAATACTCTTATTTAGTACTTCTCTCCTAGAAACACTTCAAATATCATCTTGTCGAAAAGTTCCATCGGAGCGATGTTCTTCGTAGCCTTCATTCGAAGTAAAGAACCCTCCCAGCTATTAAAGATAAAGTCAGCCATTTCACAGATATCAATCTCTTGTGATATTTCTTTGTCATTTTGGGCTTGTTCCAAAAAAAGCTCGATGTTTCTCTTGGTTTTTTCCAATGTAAGCGCAAGTTTTTCTCTTAATATTTCATTGCTGTCACTCAATTCTTGGGCGAGGTTTCCTATTGGACATCCTTTGCTGCATCTGCAGTTGATAAAGTACCCTTTGAAATCTTCAAAAAAGCTTCTTAATCTTTTTATACTGCTTTCCCCATCCATGTCCAAATACTTTATTTGCATCGAAAACATGAAATTATAATAAAATTCAATTAATGCTGTCGCATAATCTTCTTTGCTTCCAAAGTAGTAATAAAATGAACCTTTTGGTATATCTGCTGCTTTACAAATATCATTGATGCTTGTGTTATTATACCCTTGCTTGTGTATGATTTCAGCACCTATTTTTAAAATTTCTAGTTTTACATCATTATTGATCATAACTTCACCTAAATTCTATAATATTATTTTATAATACATCTAAATATATAAGTGAATATTTAGTATGCTATGAGGCTTGATGCAATTTACTTAAGCTTGCTCTATAGAGAACATAAGAAAGCCGCAGAAAGCTGTATTATCAATCTGTAATGTCTTATCCACTTCCTTTTTTAGTTGATTGATTTGCTCTCGATAGGACTTATAAAATTCAAAGGTTGGGCTCGAGCTGTATTTAAGCTCATCCAATTCAAAATACTTAATTATCCCTTTTGCTGTCGTAGGTTTAACTAAAACCTCCTCACTTGGTCGGTAATAAGCTGGACAGAGTGTTAGCAATGGCCATTTGGCTAGCTTGTGCTCACTAAGGAGCCTTGTCATCACTTGGAAACCAAGTTCTTGATTATTATGCAATAATTCCTTCAAGCCATAGGACAAACGCTCTTTTTCATTATCGCTCATAGCCTTTACTAAATCTTTAAACTTTGGTTTTTCAAAAAGCGATACTAGAGAAGATTGGCTGACAATCCTGTACATAGAATCAACAATTTTTTCAGGATTTTCAAATTCCTCAATTTTGAAGCTGTCCTGAGTTAATTTGATCATTTTCTCTACTCTATGCCTTTTTGCAATTTCCAGCATTAAAGGGTTAGAGAAACCACCAGGGTATTGCAGAAAAAAAATTTCTTCTGCTTCTTTTAGTTTTATTCTGTTCATAAATACATCAACTCCTATTTTATTGATTGTATCCGCTTTAATTGCCGTCATATTTATACATTGACTAAATGTCTAGTTTTATCCATTATAAATTAGAATTTACGATTTCTCAACATCATAAACTACTCTTTCAAAATAACATACAATATAAATAAGAGGAATCCTATAAAAAGGGCTCCTCTTACAATTACCTAAGCTATTATGTGCAGTAACGCTGCTAAACAGATAACTAACGGTAGCAATGCTCCTCTAAATGACCAAAGCTAACTCTGTTGTCTGTTACTATTACTTTATCCAATTCTACTCTAAACAAAGTCATCATACTAGGGTCTCCGGGCATGTCCTTTAAATATGGGTATTTGCCCAAAATCAAATCCATACCCTTTTGCATTTCCTCGGGAGTTTGTACCTGATAAGCTTTTCCTAAGCCTCGCACATATACAATCTGTGCAAGCTCTTCCATGGTATTTGCATCCGTATCTACTACTATACTTATATTATTGTTGTTTTGCATTTCCTTAACCTTATTAGCAAAGCTGAAGGTCATAAAATATAATTTTGATTCGTCTTCCTTATCAGCTGCAAAATCTACAGATCTCACCTTTGGAGAACCATTTTCATCAATTGTTGCAAGTCTCATCAATACGTGACTTTCGAAAACATTTTTCACTTTTTCTCTTGTATCCATATTCACTTCTCCTCACACTTTATATTTTTTGAAAATTAAGTACAATACTCTTTCAAAGGCCCTTTACTGTTCCCCTCAAATTCTAAACTAGAAAAGAATAGCCTTAAAGTCTAAAAAAATATTTTACCTTTTTTATTCATTTTTTTATAATCGACCGGTCGACTATGAAAATATATCATTTTTGTCCCAATAAAGTCAATACCTGAAGAAAAAAAATTCTACTCATAATTAGTTTTTCAAACTCTCTGTCAAATTCTGTGAGCATAATATTACTAAGCAAAGGACTTAAGTGTCCCCATTGTGGGCACCCTTCTTCCGTATCTATATACAATAACCCCACTCTGTAGGTATATCCTAATGAGCTTTAATACCCTCTTATCTTTGCGACTAGTGCCATGAGTTTGTCATGATTTACGGTATCGAAATACTTGGCAAGGTCTATATCTACAACCCATTTGTATACCTGCTCTATATAATTCCTTAGATTTGCTGATAGCTTGTTTGCACTTCTTTTGGGTCTAAATCCATAGCTATTTTCAGAGAAAGTCTTTTCAAATATGGGCTTAAGACCTGTGCAATTGCCTGTTGAATCATTCTATCAACTACAGTTGGAATGCCAAGTAGTCTTATTTCTCTGACAGGTTTAGGACGATATGTCCCTTCCAATATACTCTCACTATAATCCTATTGGACTAAAAATTCAAATAAGCTGCATTATAATTTCTGAATATATTTGTGCTATAGCTGCATATCCATACTGCTATCCAGCTTTGGTATGGGCATATGCAGAAGTCGCATAATTTCCTTTTGTGATTCAATAACCGGATCTGCAATAAACTGCTCAAAAGGTTTGTCATCCCTGTGAGCCTTTTCAAGAAGTTCAATATATTCATGCCTAAGCACCGGTGGAATCACAGCCAGCAGGTATCTATCCTGTATCAGTGCGGTGTTCATAATGAGCCTTGCAATTCTGCCATTTCCGTCTTTAAACGGATGGATAAAGACAAACCTTTTATGAAGCTGCGCTGCAAATGTTACGGGATGGAGCTTTTCTCTTTCGGATTTAATCCACTGAAACAGTCTATCCATTTCCGACTGTATACTTTTTGACTCTGTTACAGGATATTTGGAACCACTAATGAACACATCCATGTCGCGGTATCTTCCGGCGTATTCCTTTTCAATGCTCTCATAAAACATTTGATGCATTGTAAGGACATCGCTTTCCGTGATGGTCCTATTTTTAAGCAGCGTAAACATGAAATCATAGGCTTTGGCATGACCGATTGCCTCAAAAGTATAGCGCAAGGGTTTTCCCCCAATGGTCAATCCATCCTCCAGCAGCACTTTGGTTTCACTTTCCGTAAGAGTATTTCCTTCTAGAGCATTAGATGACCAGGTTAGGCTAATACGATAGTAATCTTTAAGTTGAGTCAGCATCTCGCCTTCAAAGGGCCTGCGCTCATCTATGGCAGTCTTGTATAAGTCAAGTAATTTGTATATATCCATCTTTAATTCACCTATTTTCTTTCTATGCCTATGATATCATCATACCACAAAATCTTCCATTTAATCGCAAAAATCACCCATCTTTCACCATCGAAGTCCTCAATCACGACTGTTAAGACACAGCATTTCAATTTCAGCCATGCCTTTTAAAACCGTCATGAGAGCATAGATTCTAGCCGCGATGCTTGCTGTAAAAACTGTCCGAATAAATATAAATCCAAATGTACAGAATCAGAAAAAGGCAGGGAAATAACACGTAGTGTAGATCAAGATTTTCTAGATACAGTTGATGAATGTACTGCAAATAATAAAGAAAAATATCAACAATGCCAAATGATTGTGGAGCATCTGTTTGGAACAATAAAAAGGAATTGGCGATATTATTATTTTTTAACCAGAGGCCTTGCGTCTGTGCAAACAGAAATGGGTCTTGTTTTTCTTGCCTATAATTTTAGAATAGTGCTAAATCTCTTGTGAGCTAAGGAAGTGATAAAGAGATTGGCCACAGTATAGTAAGGCAACCTCTATTCTTTTGTAAAAACCAGGCAATCTCGATTTAGAAATCAAACTTCATGGAGTAAATTTGGAATTAAGGGCTAATCTATATTTCGTTTCCACACAGTCTGGCGGCCCTTTTCATCCAGTATCTTATAGGCAGGCTTATTACTCATTATAGATACCTCCGCTTCTCATGACTTCCCGAACTGTTTCTCCTCACTTTGCACATAAAAAACTTATCCTCGCTTAATAAAGAATACGACATTATATAAATTTGTACCTATTCCATGGATATACCTTTGTCTATAGCTTCCTGAATTATATTATGGCAACACTTGCCTAATGGGTTATTCTTTCGGCATTGAGCAGTTTTCATCGCCCCAGTAATATTTATGATATCTTTGATGCTTTTTGCGCCATCTTTTAATACAGCATCTATCACCTGCTCCTCCGTAATTTTACTACAGTAGCAGGCATATTTAGGATTGGCATCTTTTTTAAACCATATAGGCACTTTCACTTGTTGTTTATGGAATTTAACATCCGTATTTTTGTTATAGTAGACAATATCACATTCTTCATCCATACATAAATAATAGTCTGTATCTCCAACCAATTCTGTTAGCGAATCAACTATCAGATGTTTAGCAGTAAAATTTTCAACTTTTACACCAGATTTTTTACATAGTGGGCATAAATTTTCATACTCCATTTTACAAGTTGATTCTGTTTTGCTTTCGCTACAGCATTTATTCATTATCTCATTAGTCATTTTACCTTTCCTCCTAAATTTAAATGTGGTAATACTTTTCTACAAATATTCCATACTTCCCTGTTTGGACTCACAGCTTTGAATTCCAATACTCAACAAATGCTTTGTAACCACGCACATCAGCAAAGTATAGTAAAAGCTGTTCTCCTCTTAGCTTATATGAATCAACAAATTCCACACTATCACGATAAGCTCTTTCCATCCTATGATTACCATCAATAATTTCAAACATTCCCGGTCTAATTTCTGCTTGAATTTCATCTCGAATGTCATCTATACCATTAATGCTCATATCAACACTATCATTAATATTTACATCCACAATCTCATCAAACATCTCTTTTGATGGTTTCCTTTGAAACAGGAACACCTTTAATTGTTGCATCCATATCCATAGTTGAACGAGTATCTATCCCTACTATCGCCGCAATAAGCATGCCGCCCTCCCATCTTATGAAGCCTCGCCTCGGAATTCCCCATCCTTTTCGGGGTTCTTTTTTATACCTTTCACCTTTTCTTTTGTCCCTTGAATAACTTCCTCAAGTCGCTTTTTCTCTTTTACATATTCTTCATACTCAAATTGAAATCTTTCTCTTTCTTGGATCTTCTGCTCCCTATAATCGCTGTAATTTCCTTTATAGCTCTTAATCTTGCCATTTTCTATCTCTAGAATCTGATTGTATAGCTTATCTAAAAAATTTCGATCATGGGAGATGACAATGAGGGCACCTCTATATTCTCCAAATTTCTCCTCTATGAGCTCAATGCCTTCCATATCCACGTTACTTGTGGGTTCGTCTGCAAATACCATCACGCTGCGATTATCTAAGGCCTCTGCCAACTTAAATCTTGTCTTTTCGCCTCAGCTCATTTTTTCAGCCTAAGTGCTTCAACACCAAATTTTGAAGCCAATTCACCACTTATTTTTTTCTATCCGGTGGTTCTAGCTGTGATATATACCCAGCTCTTCCATATAACTTTAGGCTACCTTCGTCGGGTTCTAATCTTTTACTTAATATATTTATTAAGGTAGTTTTCCCTACTCCATTTCTACCTACTATCCCTATTCGGTCTTTCGAATAGATTTTCAAGTGATCTATATCTACTATTAACCTGTCATCAAAATATTTTTTGATCTTATTGCACTCAATTAATAACATAAAAAATCCTCCCTGTACTTAGAGAGGATAGTATTCTGCGAATAGGATAACCTTAATGCACGATAAATAAAACTTTGAACCAAATACAATCAAATTGATCTCAGAGGGTCCAAATACACATGCTTTATTAAGATAAAATAGTTCATAAGAGAAGCTATCCACAGCTAGAAAAATACTATCCACTCATAAATTTAAATAAAATGCATAACAACAAAACCTTCCTTAAAGCTTAACTAAGGTTTTGTAACCGTTCTCATCTTACATCAATCGTCAAAGTGAATTATTTCTTTATCTCTGCAAATACCTTACCCTTTCTAAAATAAATTTTAAAATTTAACTTAATTATATAAACGATTCCCTTTACTGTCAACCCCACTAAAGCTATGGATTCCAGTAGCTCTTAACTATATTGTTGATATCGGTCCTGGTTCCGGTAAACATGGCGGAGAAATCATTGGACAAGGGTCTTTAGAAGAACTTAAGCTACAAGATACTTCTGTACCCTATAAAATATTATTAACTATGGATCGGTATTACCAATCGATTTATCTCGGGATTATTATTCAGAATTTTGATTTTGTATCCAAAATGTGAAAAGTATGCTATAATGATATGAAACATAAACGCTTGCCCAAGCGGAGTTTAATATTTCTGTAGGGGATATTAATCACAAATAAAACAGTTTTGAATCGAAGGATTCAAAACTGTTTTTTCATTGTACACTTTTTGATAGTCCTAGTTATAATAACCCTCTTTCTTTACATATTCCAATCCATATTGTGCTAACAGTTGTTCAATGAGTCGTAAGGAAAATTGTAATATTTCTTTCTTTTATTGTTCAAAAGCAATGTCCAGAAAAACCTTTGTTAAATCCTCCTGTACTCCTTAGCTTTTATGTCAAATTTTTATATTGCACTTGAATATTAACATAACATAAGTTAAAATAAACTATACTTTTAAAAATTTATAGAATCTCGTATAATAATGGAGATATGGTCCATAAGTTTCTACCAGACTACCGTAAACAGTCTGACTACGGGGATTTAATTTTAATTTATACTTATATAGTGTTAGTCATAGTATAATTTTAAATTTTTTTCCGCCTGTAGATAATCTCTACAGTTTTTTTATTTTTTGATATTTAGAGAAATGAGGGATGATATGCAGCTTCTAAAGAAAAAGATCTTGAAAGAAGGTAGAAAACAAGAAGGAAATATATTAAAGGTAGACAGTTTTTTAAACCATCAGATTGACGTTGCCTTATTAAATGAAATAGGAAAAGAATTTAAAAGAAGATTTCAAGATAAAAATGTTACTAAAATACTAACAATAGAAGCATCTGGTATTGCAATCGCTGTTATTACAGCTCAATATTTTAATGTGCCTGTTGTCTTCGCAAAAAAGACAGAATCCAAAAATTTAGATATTGAAGTCTATGAAGGTAGTGTTTATTCATATACAAAGGCTCAGCATTATAAAATACGAATTTCAAAAAAATATATTAGTAGCGAGGATAACATTTTAATTATTGATGATTTTTTAGCCCATGGTCAAGCAATTTTAGGCTTGAAGGAAATAATTGATGCTTCTAATGCAACTTTAGCGGGCGTTGGAATTGTTATCGAAAAAGGATTCCAAAATGGCGGAAGCTTGTTAAGAGAGGCTGGCATAGATATCGAATCATTAGCTATAATAGATTCTCTTGAAGAAGATGAAATAATTTTTAGGAATAATTAATTAAGATAGGATAGCTAAAATCCTCAGCTGAATTCTCGCTGAGGATTACTTTAATTCAGTCTTTAAATGGATAAAGCACTACTTCCATGGCTTCACCTTTTCGCATTGCTTCTAGCCCATCCTCAAATCGACTTAAGGGCAGTTTATGTGTAATTATGCTTTCAAAATCCACTATTTTGCTTTCCAATAGATTTGCCACATTACGAAGAGTGTTCAGACCAATGAAGTTTCCATATATAGTAAGACCGCGGGCTGTAATATCATTCTGGCTAATTTTCTGATATCCACTGGCATTCATGCCAAATAACAGGATTGAACCGCCACTTTTCACAGTACGAATCGCATCCGGTAAAAGAACGCCCACGGCATCAATAACGATATCTGCGCCTACTCCATTGGTTTCTTTAATGACTTCTTCATATAAATTCTCCTTCGTTGGATGGATAACTCGGGCGGCTCCAGATGTTAGAGCATATTCTGCTCTAAAGGGAGATATTTCTGAAACCAATACTTTTCCAGCCCCACAACTCTTCAACACTTTTGTGAAGTACAGACCAATAGGTCCACCACCTAAAACAAGTACCGTGTCGCCTGGCATGACTTTTAATTTCTTGATACCGCCCATCACACAGTTTAAAGGTTCTGCAAAAATTGCAGACTCTATGGGAATATCCTTTGAAATTCTTGCTGTCATATTTTCATACACTACCGCATACTGTGCAAATACACCATCAATATGTACGCCCATTGAAGCCATATTGATACAAAGGTTACTTTGACCACTTTGACATGACGCACAAATGCCACAGGGTAAATTATTATCTACTATTAAGTGGTCTCCAATTTCATAACTGGTTACACCTTTTCCCATCTCCACTACTTCGCCAACACACTCATGTCCTAATATTATGTCTGTATTTGCAATAACGCCAGGAGGATTTCCCAGAATATGCACATCCGTACCACAAATACTAGCGGCTAGGATTTTAATCAAGATTTCTTTGTCATTTCCAATTTGGGGAATTGGTCGTTTCTCATATTGAAATTTTCCTATTTTTTTGAATACAATTGCATTCATCCTATGATCATCCATATTCATTCCTCAATCTTTCATAGATAACAGTTTTTGATTTTTCAAATAGGCATCATGCAGTTTTAGACAATACTCCAAGCTGCTCGTTCCATCCTTTGCTTTTGTTTCTGGCTGACGGTTTTCTAGAATACAGTTCGTAAAGTCTTGTATTTCATTATAGAAAGCTTCCCCCCAACGAGCCAAAAAACTGTCCTGGCATTGTTCAACATATCCTGCTTCCGTATATTGCCCAACATAATTTTTCCGTGGAATCGCACTAACACAGAGCGTTCCCTTTGTACCTACAATCTCTGTTGAAATATGTGCACAAGTATGTGTTCTTCCAACTTGAATATTATAACCATAGGGTATAGAAAATTCTTCCTGTGTTTTCTTAACTGTACTTTCAGTACGAGCACATACAGCAATCACCTCAGCATTAGGAACTCGACTTTGCAAGTTTGTTAAATGCATACGCCCCATATTTCCAAGACCAACAATACCAAACTTCACTTTTCTCAT
>JUEG02001350.1_pt1 | contig 14579 bp, 12 predicted proteins | sample 432341 | NCBI WGS metagenome assembly JUEG02 (sample SAMN02953476, study PRJNA257561) | rock porewater metagenome | biome: terrestrial; feature: Opalinus Clay rock; material: porewater; isolation source: Opalinus Clay rock BIC-A1 borehole | place: Switzerland: Mt Terri URL, St-Ursanne ...
TACCAAGCAAGCAGACATTCATGGAACTATCATAAAATTGACTAAGAACCAAGCTGGAGATTTACTGGGCAATATTTTAGTCGTAGGAGAAAAGGGCTCTAAACCATATGATCAGGCATCAATTAAAGTTACCCAAAAGACGAAGATCAATGAAAAATCAGCTAACAATATTGTGAATTCCAGTTTTGAGGCTTTGAAAGAGAATCTGAGGGTGGAAGTGCACTTCATCGGACCAGTTGCTGAGTCATATCCAGTACAGGCAACAGCCGACGAGATCACTATATTGAAGGATGAACAGGTGGATACGCGCCCTAGCATAGGCGGAATTCATCTAGAGGACAGTCAGAGTCGGGTTGATCAGATATTGGGAAGTGTTTATAAAGAGGAGTACCATAACGAACCAGGTCATTTTCCAGAGCCTTGGAAGAAGAAAATCTATGATAGTGGTATTAGCGTTATTATAGGAAAAGATTCTGGTATGGTTCTTGAAATTGACACTACCTCAGCACAATTCCCTACAAACAAGGGAACTAAAACAGGAGACATAGCCAAAGATGTGTTTGACATCTACGGTTCTGATTATAAACAGTATGAAAGTCGTCACGGGGATGGTAAACTAGTTGGGTTTTACGAGCTGGGAGATGAGCAAATAATTATATTTGATTTAGACAAAGAAGATAATTTGCTTATTAATAAGGAGCTTAAAGCGGATTCTAAAATAGAAGGGATACGCTTAACAAGAGATAACTTTTTAGACTAGATATGTTTTGACTAGAACTGTATAGCAATCCCTTAGACACGGGAGTGAAGATGTTCAATCAAAATATATAATGTGCAGTTCACCAGAGGCCGCGATGCGGCCTCTTTTCTATCTGAGCATTTAGTCATTTTTCGTCGTTGCAGAATAGATCAAAATATGTCGATAATTACTTTGTCAGAAAAACTTCCAAAACGCGTCTATATTGTATAGGGAATAGGGCATCACCAATTAACTAGAGTCTAATCTGCAAGGACGGTATAATGTCTAGTAGGAGGTGGAATATTCGGAAATGCACTTCAAAAATGAGGAGAAAAGAAGAGGGGACGGTGGATTAACAGAATGCAGAAGAATGGAAGTTCAATCTTAGCCATGCTCGTAGTTGCCCTTTTGATAGTTCCGATGATTTCAGCTCCGGTTGCTTTGGCAGTGGAACGTAGCCCATTGCCTGCGGTCCAGCCTTTGGCTAAAGCCGAAATCACACTAGAAAAAGCTATTCATATTGTAAAAACAAACTTTGACGTGCCTAGTGAGTACACTGACTTTAATTCCACTTACAATACTTATGATAATCGCCAAGCCTGGTCTTTGCGATGGAATGGTCCGGCAGGAAAACCAGGAGAGTTTTCAGCTGAGGTCAATGCGATTAGTGGAGATATTTTGAGTATGTACTATCGGAATAATGATGGAGAGTCGAGCAATAGTGGGGTTCTACCAGCGATTACTAAAGCAACAGCCCAAGGAATTAGCGACAAATTGTTGTCCCGTCTATTGGGCGAACGGGCTGGACTGTTAAGACTCATTCCAAGTGAACAAGCGCTTGTACCGATATATAATTTCGGTGCGTCCAACTATTCTCTACAATACCAACGGCTTATCAACGATATACCCTTTTTAAGCAATGGCGTCAATGTACAGGTGTCCAGTATTGATGGGCATATCATGTCTTATAATCTGAACTGGAGTGAAGTGATAGCACCTGAAGTTAAGGGTGTAATCGAGGTAAGCGAAGCACAGAAGGCTTTCGCCGCGTCATCACTTTTAAAGCTTAGATACTGGCTTCCGGCTTCGTATAGACCGTTGGCCGCCGGACAAAAGCAAGAAGCAAAGCTTGTTTATCAATTAACGGGGCAGAGCGGGGGGGCGATCGATGCTTTCACCGGCGAACCACTTAAACTTGAAGAGGGAGAGTGGATAGCAACTGATTCGTTCGGAAATGGCGGGATGGGTGAAGCCAAAGAGATGAGTGCAGGATCTATCCCCAGTGGGAATCAGGTGCTGACACCTCAGGAGCAACAAGAGGTAGAACGTAATGCCAAGCTACTTAAACAGGATGAGGCAATTGCTGCAGTACAGCGCTGGGTTGGGATTCCGGAAAATCTAACTCTTCGTAGCGCGAATCTAAGCACCGATTGGCGTAGTACGGATAAACGTATCTGGAACTTCGACTGGAATACTACAGGTACAGAAATAAGTGGTGGGAAGCCTCAATATTTAAGCGCCAGAGTTAGTGCCACGACGGGTGAGTTACTGGGTTTTAACACTGCTTACCAACAAACCGGTAAGAACGAAGTTACGCTTGATCAGACTGCTGTGCAAAAGCTGGCTGAAGAATTTCTGAAAAAAGTCCAACCTGAGAGATTTAGTCAAGTCGTTATGGATCCATTAAAAAACGTCAATGGTAAAATGAGTCCGGAACAATGGAATAGTCAGTATTTCACTTATAACCGAGTGGCAAACGGGGTGGACTTCCCAGATAACGGGATGACAGTCACTGTTGATCCAGTGGCAGGCATTGTCACAGGTTATGAACTTAACTGGTCAGAGTCTAGTTTACCGAGTGTTTCCGGTATTCTATCTAAAGATAAGGGTGCAGAATTATTTTTGAAGGCAAGACCTTTGAATTTGATTTATGTTCGTATTTATTCTAATGGAATACCAGGGGATCTTCGGTTGATTTATATTCCGATGAGCCAAGACCGAAGCATGCCAGTGTCCAACACCATGGATGCAAGAAGTGGAGAACTACTTGACTACGAGGGTCAACCGTTGGAGAAAGGCCCAAAACCCTATAGTTTCTCCGATCTGACAGAGGTTAAAGGAGCTCAAGAGATTGCGGCTCTCGGGCAAGCTGGATTATTCGGAGATTTTGGAAACAGTTTTAAACCAGAAGAAAACATGAGTATCGTTTCCCTGATTAGAGCCATGTATTATAGTCGATTTGGCTTGAGTGGGAACACAAGTCTTACGAATGGTGAGCTTATGACTAAGGCCAAAGAGCAGGGCTGGGTTAAAGAAGATCTTCAGCCGGGGGATACTGTCAATCGTGAACTATTAGCCAAAGTTTTGTTGCGCTATCTTCAACTCAATAAGCTAGCTGAATTGAAAGATATCTATCATGTAACTTATCAAGATGCTGCTGAGATTAATCCGGATGCGCTAGGGTATATAGCTCTTGCTAGTAGTACTGGCATTCTTAAGGTAGAGGGGCTGACACTTGCTCCTCGTGAAGCAGTAAGTCGTGCTGAAGCAGCCGTTGCGCTCTTTAGAACTCTAGGCTGGCGTAATTAGTTTTTATAGTTCGGCGATTGAACCAGTGCGGTTATACTAAAAAGAAGCAGCCATGTCACCGAAAGGTGATAAGGCTGCTTCTTCCATGGCAGAACTGGTTATGATCAGACGACTTAGCTTGGGTCATATCCTATCACAGTCCAGATGCCACTTTCGTCTTGGCGAATTAACCGTTTCAAGTACACTGTTTTGACAGGGCCTTCTGAGATTTGAATCACAGCGTCTGTGCCTGTGTTCGTCGAGATGGTGAGCGAGTCGTAATTGATCGGCGGATCTCCGTTGATTCTCTCAGGAGAGATTTGCAGGATGGCAAAGGTAAAGGCTACTTGTGCAGGGTCGAGTTGCCAAGGGTTACTTCCGGAATCGACCTGTTGTTGATTGTTTTTAACGATCTCCATATCAGGGGCTACTTTAACAGTTGGTTGGTTAGGTAGACCTTGGTTCCCTTGAGGGATAACCAGATTAGGCACCAATTGTTTTGCTAATTCCTCAGTTCGTTGCCCTTGTACCAGGATTTCCAAATCATTTTGCTGCCAACGCAGGCTATCCGCTACAACTTCTAACGGGCCTCCAGCTGCCTGTCCTAGAGCTGCAAGGGGTGAGATCACAAAGGGAGTGGTCACTTTGGACTGAATCATAATTGTATCTCCAAAATCAAAAGCAATTCTATTATGAGAGGCAAAGATTCGCTGAGGTTTTTCGGAGGGCTCCAGAGGGGTGAGGTTGCTTAAGACAATTGCTTTCGCCAAGGTATCGACGGGTTTGTCTGGGTTCTGATCGACTATACGATACCCTTCGGGCGGGTTGTAGCTGAAAGTTGTGCTTGGGATTTTGATATTCGTCTCTAGGGTCACAAATGTATAGGTTGTCTGAATTGACTTTTGCATGGCAGTTTGAAGCTGAACCGGCATATGAGTTTCGGGGTCGATCCACAGATGATAGGGTAAACCGCCGGGGGGGGTGACTTCTATACGTGTGGCAACTCGACCTGCGATAGTGTCTTGTCCGACTTCTTTATGAGGATATTGAATAGCTTTTGTAGCTTCTATCCGTAAGTCGAAATCATGTGGGTCAAGGTAAATGGGTAGTAACGTAATCGTTTTACTTTGCGGTTGGATCTGCCAACGGCGCTCTCCGTTATTCACCGTTATTATTTCTTCTTCACTGCGGGTAGCGTAATTAATTCCCTCAACCCAAATCTCATATCGCTGGAGGACTTGACTTTCACCAGTAGCATTGGTAGTAACCTTTTGGAGGATCCCGTGATAGTTCTGAAGTTGTTTCACCGACTGATCCATAGCAAAGACGAGATCTTGGCTTGTTCGAGACCAGGGAGAAATCAAGAAAACGACGACTAAGATGCTTGCTACGAGTGCGGTCCAAGGTAAAAATCGCTTCTTAGGTTTAGTCCTTTGTATGAGCCTCTGTTGTAAATTAAGCGAAAACTCCTCCCGGGGTTCTGAAGGGGGACGGAGGTTTTTGATTTTCCTAGTCAGAGCTTGTAGATCAGCGACTTGTTGATCATCGCTTTCGTTTGGTTGCTGTTCTAGATTTAGAGCATTGATATAATCGTCTAACCCTTGCTCCGAAGATTTGTGAGCAATGTTCTCATTCGGTTTCAAATCTGTTTACCCTCCGTTCTCCTCTGTAGCATTAAATAAATCACGTAAAGCTTGAAGAGCTCTATATTGTAAACCGCGAATGGCATCCTCACTGCGATCCATGCGTTCCGCAGTTTCCATGCGTGAATACCCTTCAATAATACGAAGTTCTAGAACTTGCCTATACTGTGCTGGAAGATGGTTCATAAGCTCTTGTACTAAAGCGCATGTAACCCAACTATCTTCGGTGGTTGAGAGATCGTCGGATAGGGTATGATTCTCAGTCGGGTGATTTGTTGTCTTCCAGTGGCGATATCGATCGTATATAAGATTGCGTGCGACCTGTTTAAGATAGGGATAGGGTGGAAAGCTCTTGGAATCTTTTCTTAGACAGCGGAAATAGGTCTCTTGAGTAATATCTTCTGCCTCTTCTCGATTCTGGAGAAGGGCATAAGAAAAACGGTAAAGCTTTGAGACTGTTTGTTGGTACCAGGTTTCCAAGTCACTTTCATTCGGGCGTTTTTTTGTGGTCAATTTTTCACCTCCTCATTAACTAAAACGGAAATGTTGTTAAAACGTCACGCCAATTCAAAGAATAATTCTGGACAAGATCGCTGAACCAGGACTGGTCCAGTATGCGATAATATGGGATAGGATTTAACTCTATTATCCCCAAGAGAGAGCAAAAGCATTTGGGTTGTTCAGGTTAGGACTTGTATCATATGAAAAAGTGATACAGGTCCTTTGACCTGTTTAAGTGCATTCATTTATGAATTGGAAGTACATCGACAAGGGTGTTCCATTATATTAATAAAATAATTTTAATATTGGTGACATTACAATAGTGTATAATATACAGTATAATAATCGTGAGGTGAATTTTTATGGATTCGACGGATGAATTAATTAGTTCGTTAATAGTGGAACTGAGACGTGGAACACTCGTCCTTTCGGTGCTCAGCCAGCTTCATGTACCTGAGTATGGATACTCACTAGTTCAAAAGTTAGAAAAAAAGAATTCGATGATCGAAGCAGGAACCCTCTACCCTTTACTAAGGCGCTTAGAAAAACAGCGACTACTAACTAGTGAATGGGACACAACAGAAAGTCGACCACGTAAGTTTTATGTATTGAGTGATGAGGGGAAACAAGTCTTTCAACGTTTAACAAATGAGTGGAGAGCTCTGACTTCACATTTAGAAGGGTTATTAGGAGAGGAAGGTAATCGCAATGAATCTGATTGACCGTTATGTTTATACTGTGACTGAGCGTTTGCCAGAAAAGACTCGTGAAGATGTTGGCATGGAGTTACGAGCTAATATCGAAGATATGCTGCCTGAAAACCCAACAGAAAGTGATGTTCGCGCGGCACTAGTGAAACTTGGTAATCCGATTAATCTAGCGAGGGACTATAGCGAAGTCAAGGGGTATTTGATAGGTCCTGGACTGTACGATAGTTATATTACAGTATTAAAATTAGTAATCAGTATTTTCACTGCTGTAATTATATCGATCACGTTGATCTCAGGGGTTTTTACATCCTCAGTAACCGTTGGATTAGTGGAAATGTCAATTAAAATGATTATAGAAATGCTTACTGGAATTCTTCAAGGAGTTATGCAGAGCTTTTTGTGGGTTACCTTTAGTTTTGCAGTAGTGGAGAGACTTGGGATTAGTGAAGGCGAATTTTCACATAATGGATTATTTACATTCAAGAAAAAGCAATGGACACCTGATGATTTACCAACATCACCAGTGAATAATAAAAGGAGAATTTCCCGCGGAGAGACTATCTTCTCGATGATTTGTACGGTCATCTTTATTTCCTTGGTAGTGGATGGTGGTTTACTCCTTAGTAAAATTGCCTCAATATTTGTAGTTGAGCGTCTTGAATTATATATCATATTTATTATTCTGCTGGCGATGTTTGAGTTTAGCCTTTTAATCTGGAAATTTGTTTCAAAGCAATGGACCCTTCCACTGGCTATTGCTAATGCAGTAGGTAACATTGCCGTCAGCATCCTTCTAGTAATAATGGTAAGTGATAGTTCGTTATTCAATCAGGAATTATTATCAGGAGTTGCACTTTCGGGGATTGAGGATACATGGGTAGTTAGTAGTATCAGAATATCCGTTATGGTGTTTTTATTAATCAATATATGGGATAGTATTAACCCCTTTGTGAAATTGAAGAAATAACAGTAACTACGTGGCGGACAGTATTTAGGAAAGCTTAGCCGAAAGTCCCTGGTTTCAGTCATGGGGATGAAGGCGCCTCGAACCCGCCGACTTTAGTCGCGCAGAGTATCTGACCAAGGGACGCGAAGATACGTCTTTTGATATAGTTAGATTGTCACCAATAAATATAGAGCGTCAAATGCCGATACAGAGAAGAAGTCTTCTAATGTATCGGCTTCTTACATATCTCGAACTGAATAATGATTATGTTTTATTATCTCGGTACCTAGTTATTATTACTTGGTTAATGGGTTATGGGATTATTAATGTAGCATTACTAATTGACAAAACTGACGTGAATGTTATACTTATTAATAGTTAATAAGTATAACTATTAATAAGCATAACTAAAATATTTTTATCTTTATTATAAAAATGAAATGGAGCAAAAAAATGGAAAAGCAAGATATTGATAAGATAATGGAAAAGCAAGATATTGATGAGATACTAGAAGGGATGTTCACGGTTCTCCCGGTATTTCGTAGAAAAGTTCTTAGAATCAGCGATGAAATTCTGAGGGATCAAGAAATCTCTAGGCCTCATTTTCAAATCATGAAGAATTTAAGAACGGGAGGCCCTTGCTCGATGACCGAGCTAGGCAAGCTCCTTTCAGTTTCCAAACCGAATGTGACGACTCTAGTTGATAAACTGGTTGAGTTAAATATTGTCGATAGGAAGTTTGACGATGCTGACAGACGGATAACTAATATCGAACTTACTGTGCAAGGGCGCGATTATTTTGAAAAATTGTTGGCTACTGTGAAAGCCGCCTTAAGTAAAAGTATGAATAAATTCACGAAAGACGATTTGGCCTTGTTTAAAGAGACAATGAATAATATGCAATTACTCATCAGCAGAATGATTGAGGAGGAATGAACTTTGTTTGCAGAACTCAGTAAAAATCGCAAAATCATTGTTTTTTCAGGGATATTGCTGGGTATGCTGCTAAGCGCTTTAGACACAACAATTATTAGTACGGCTATGCCTAAAATAGCGGCATCGCTTGGCGGAGTTGAGTATTTAAGCTGGACCTTTACAGCTTATATGCTGGCAGCAACCATCTCGATCCCTATCTTTGGCAAACTCGCCGATATTTATGGGAGAAAGCAATTTTATATTATAGGTATCTGCGTATTTTTATTAGGCTCAGCACTTAGTGGAACGGCTCAAAACATGATTCAACTTATTATCTTCAGAGGCTTTCAAGGGGTTGGCGGTGGCATGATGATGTCAAACTCTCTGGCAATTGTTGCTGACATATTTCCGCCTGCTGAAAGAGGCAAATATCAAGGCTTGTTAGGTGGTGCCTTTGGTTTAGCCAGCGTCGTTGGCCCTGCTTTGGGCGGTTTTATAACAGATAACCTCAGTTGGCGGTGGGTATTTTACGTAAATATACCCGTCGGAATTCTGGCAATCATCGTGCTGTGGATTGGGATCCCATACATTAAACAAGATGGAGCAAAGAGGAGTATTGATTACCTTGGTGCTGCCTTAATTATTGCAGCTTTTACACCGCTTCTTTTGGCACTATCTTGGGCAGGTTCTAAATATGCTTGGACATCACCTGTTATTATCGGATTATTGGCGTTTTCATTCCTTGGCTTGGTGCTTCTTGTGATCGTTGAATTAAGGGCAAAAGAACCCATCATACCCTTATCCTTGTTTAAAAATCCGATCTTCAGCGTAGGGGTTTCAGCAAGTTTTCTGATGGCGATCGCGATGTTTGGAACCGTTATGTATATACCGCTGTTTGTACAGGGGGTCATAGGGACTTCAGCGACAACTTCAGGTGCTATATTAACCCCCATGATGTTGAGCCTAGTTGCAGCAAGTGCGATTAGTGGACAAGTCATCTCTAGGTCTGGTAAGTACAAACTTCTTGCCATCGCAGGTTTTTCCGTGATGTTAGTGGGAGTGGTCCTCTTATCTATGATGGGTGTAAACACGACCAATGCCACAGTTGTCAGAAACATGATCATCATGGGGAGTGGAGTAGGGCTAGCTATGCCGGTCTTTGTAATCGCGGTACAAAATGCTTTTCCTCATTCAGAGGTCGGAACTGTTACGGCTTCAATCCAGTTTTTTCGTAATATTGGTGGTACGGCAGGGGTTGCGATTTTAGGGTCAATGTTAAACTCAAGCTTTAAAGCTGAATCTGCCAAGATGGTACCGGAATCGATCACACAGATAATTCCGGTCGATCAGCAAACTATCTTTGAGACCCCACAAACCTTGTTTGATCCTCAGTTTATAGCGCATATTAAGCACAAGCTTCCTGAAGAAGCTATAGGAGAACTTAGTAAACTTTTAGAGGAGTTGCAAGGTGCGTTAGCACGATCAATCTACAATGTATTTATGGCAGAGGCCTTTGTGGTTGCCATTGCCTTAATTATCGTTTTTTACTTGAAAGAGATCCCTTTAAGGAAAACTATAAAGTCAGATACTAAAGAACTTTAGATAATAAAACAACTATCATTTCTCCAATAACTACAAAATTATTGAGTGGAAGTCTCGCTGTTAGATAAGGGAAAGCAAGGGGGATTAACTATGCAAAAGTACGTTTTGTATTTTAAGGAAATTGACAAAAAATATTTGCAATACGTGGGGGGCAAAGGTGCAAATCTAGGAGAAATGACGAAAGCTGGTTTTCCGGTTCCACAGGGTTTTTGTGTCACAACCGAGGCTTATCGAACATTTATCGATACAAGTAAGCAAATGAGTGAGTTTTACGATCTTCTCGATCAGATAAATGCTGATGAGCTAGAATCAATCCGTAGTTTGGGACAACGTATCCGAGGGCACCTGAAGTCTCTGAGCATGCCAAAGGATGTAAAGTCAAGCATTTTAGAGGCCTGGCAAACAACCGGACAAACTCAGTCTTATGCCGTACGTTCTAGTGCGACGGCTGAGGATTTACCAACGGCTTCTTTTGCAGGACAACAAGATACGTTTTTAAATGTCCTAGGTCCAGAACAACTGCTCCAAGCGGTTCAGGACTGCTGGGCTTCGCTGTTCACGGACCGGGCGATCTCCTATCGAGCTAAAAATGGATTTGGCCATCGCTCAGTGTTTCTTTCAGTTGTGGTTCAACAAATGGTCTTTCCAGAAGTATCCGGTATCATGTTTACAGCAGACCCCATTACAGGACATCGGAAAACAATCTCGATCGATGCTAGCTTTGGGCTGGGAGAAGCTCTCGTATCCGGGATTGTTACAGCAGATTTATATCAGGTCCTTTCCGGAAAGATCATTAAAAAACAAATATCAAAAAAGAAACTAGCCATCTATTCGATTCCTGAAGGGGGAACGATTACTCAAGATATTCCGCCTGAAAAACAGGAGGAACAAGCCCTAGAAGATGATAGAATAATTGAGCTAGCAGAACTTGGTCAGAAAATCGAAGTCCATTATGGCTCCGAGCAGGACATAGAATGGGGCTTGGCTGACGGGAAATTAGTTGTTCTTCAAAGCCGTCCCATTACGTCATTACACCCAGCGCTAACGGTTCACGATGATAAATTACATGTCTATGTCTCATTTAGCTATATCCAAGTTATGACGGATGCTATGAAGCCTTTAGCTCTATCTCTATTAAGCAATTTAACTAATTTCATAAAAAAGGATCCTACTTCTTCTGATCCTGGTTTTATACACAAAGCTGGCGGAAGGGCGTTTGCCGATGTTACTGGACCGCTTTTGTTAAAACCTTCGCGCACTATGATACTTAAAGTGTTTAAGGGTATGGACGAATTAATGGCATCTGCCATCGCTGAAGTAGTACAGCGCGATGAGTTTCGCAATCAGTCCTTCCCTAAGAAGGATGTATTGCGAGTGATTCGTACAATGGCTCCAATTATTATTCCGGTGATCATGAAAGTTCGAAGTAGCATGCTTATTGGGGATCCCAGCAAAGCAAGACCTTATGTTGCTTCCGTAATGAAAGGGATAGTGAACGAGCAGAAAAAGACTATTTTGGGCACAGTCGGGGCAGATCGGCTCCGCCTCATAAAGCAATACATGGGAACGATGTTTTCTAGTGTGCTGCCTAAAATCGTGGCTTATCCAATCGCAGGCATTATGGCCTCTGGATCGCTGGTTAAGAAACTGAGTCATAAAGTGGGCGATAAGCAGGGCGCGTATTTATTAAGTCAATTGAACAAATCTTTGCCAGGCAATGTCACAGGCGAACTTGGGTTAGAGTTAGGAGATCTTACCGATATAGCAAGAATGAATCCTGAAGTCATTGTTTATTTGGAAAAAGCAATTAACAAAGGTTTTTACAAAGACCTGCTAAAGGTTAGCGGCGGGCAAGAATTCAAACAGCATTTAGAGATTTTTCTGGATAAATACGGTATGCGCTGCTCAGGAGAAATTGATATTACGAAGCCAAGATGGAACGAGGATCCTACTCAACTTGTACCGTCTATTCTCAGCAATATTCGAACGACTGAATACGGGGAACATCGAGAAAAATTCAAGCAGGGGGAAATTGAGGCAGACCAAGCAACGAAAGAGATTCTTTCCTTGTTTAGTTTTTTGGAAAAGAAAAGAGTATCTCGGTTGATTAAACTATACCGTAATCTGATGGGGACGCGTGAAAATCATAAATTGATCGTGATAATGCTTTTGGATATCTACAAACGCGCTATTCTTGAAGAGGGGCGACTCCTGGTACAGAAAGGAATCCTGCGAGGTGAACAGGATGTGTTCTACTTTACTTTGGAAGAACTCATTACCATGGTAGAGAACCGTTTTTCAGGAAATGCACAGGAAATTCTAGAGGAACGGGAAAAACAACATGTGTTGGATCAAAAACTGACTCCTCCTCGTGTTATGACCAGCGAAGGAGAAATCATCACAGGGAAACTGCGCGATGTTAAAGCACCAGAAGGCGCTATTATCGGGACTCCAGTTTCCGCAGGTGTTGTGGAGGGTATAGCTAGAGTGGTTCTCAGGTTAGAGGACGCCAAGCTCAATCCGGGCGAGATTTTAATCGCACCTTATACTGATCCTGGATGGACCCCACTTTTTATCTCGATAAAGGGATTGATAACGGAAGTAGGAGGAACGATGACTCACGGTTCGGTGGTAGCCCGCGAGTATGGTATTCCAGCTGTTGTGGGAGTAGATAATGCAACGAAAATTATAAAAGACGGTTCCTTGATACGAGTCAATGGAACCGAAGGGTTCGTCCAGATACTAAGTGAGCCGAGTGAACCCGTTCGACTATAGTAAACAGACTTCAGTGTTGGGGTTTATTCCAATCGAAGCGGAGTACAGGGGCTGACTCCACTAGAAAAACGGGAGTCCCACACAGAATAATCTGCAATTATAGCCAAATATTAAAGCAACTCTGCCTATTCTCGTAGGCAGGCTGCTTTTTATTGGTTTAGAATATCAATTGTAAACTTTCCCTTTTATGGGGCAGACTAAATCTAGTTAATATAATGGGAAGGTGAGGAGAAAGCGTATGCAAAAGGTTTTGGTCGCAGAAATCGGGAGTCAGACGACAACTGTGAATGCCTTCGGTGATTTAAATGCGGAGAATCCTCGATTACTTGGGCAAGGGCTTTCTCCGACAACAGTCCTTGACGGAGATGCTGGTATTGGATTAAGATTGGCTGTCACCGACTTAGAGAAAGACATCGGGCCTGTTGGTTTAATTGGAGAGATACCTTTTTACGAGACGAGTTCGCTAGAGGAATGGATCGCCGAGCAAGAGGGTAATGGATCATATATCTCGCCAACTTCAGGAGCTATCATGCAAGCAGCACAGTTGATTTATGAAGAGGTAGGAGATGTCTTAGTTATTGATGTAGGAGATACATCAACTGAGGTATACTCAGTAACTTTGAGTATTGATAAACACCAGAAATCAAGTTTGAAGCCAGAGCCAATAGCGCATCGAACGGTTGAAAAGGATCTTGGCGTTTCTAGTAATGCTTTCCCTTTAGTGAAACTAATAGGAGACAATATTATTCAAGATCATCATGGTCAAGGCTGGGAAAAATTATTAAAATCAAGGCCAGAGACAGCGGAAGAGGTGGCCTTGAGCGTGGAATTAACAGCAGCAGCAATAACCATTGCTCTCCAACGGCATAGTGCAGAATCGACCATTAATAGTAGTAAGGATGGTACGAGTTCTAACGTTATGTGGCTTAACGGAAGGAATTCAACTCGGCTTCGATGGATTGTTGGAACTGGTGCGGCACTCACTCAGCTACCAAATGCTCTCGAAATTATGAGAGAAAGTATAATGGGGATGGCAAATCCTTTGTTCAAGCAAGAGGGGATAGGCATGTTGTTAGATAGAGATTGTATTATGGCATCCATGGGAATTTTAACAAAGACCTATCGACCAGGGGCCTGGCAGCTATTGCGTGAATCGCTTGGAGTTGAGAATTAGAAGGGGTAGTTTTAATGTATAACAATTTCAGTAAGCTATCCGTCGGAATAGCTGTATTGTTTGAGATAATGCTTATGGTTATAGCGATCGAAAATATCGCAACAAGACAATGGAAGCCCTTATTCTTGACACTGCTCGCAGTGGTATGTCTTATTCTTCCTTTTATGATTACACATATTGCTAACATAAAGAAATTGGAGCTACCATCTAGCTTTCAATCAGTAACGTTAGTATTTATAATTCTTGCACAATACTTGGGGGAAGTAAAAAAATTCTATCAGGTATTCTGGTGGTGGGATTTACTGCTTCACGCTATAGCTGGAGGCTATGCTGTGATTATTGCTCTATATTTGATAAAAGGGATACTTAGAAAGGAACAAGGGACATCCGAGCGGAGATTTAGACAGTTTACAGTCCTATTTGCGTTTAGCGTTTCTATTGCTCTGGGTACTTTATGGGAAATGTTTGAGTTTACAGGTGATTACTTATTTAAATCGAGTATGGTTAAGGGTGGACTTGAAGACACCTCCACGGATCTTATAATAAAAATTGTGGCTGCCTCTATTACTTCTGTGATATGTTACTATCGAGGGTTAAGATAACTATTAATTCAGCAATAATGGTGAATTAAATGATATGGGGGTAGTGTGATGAATCAATTGATACCAATTCTTCTTGGAATAGTGGCATTCTTTGTAGGTATAACCTATCTATTGTGGCGGGTAGCGAAGAGAGTCAAATTAGCCAAATATACCCCGGCCTTACTTTGTCTAATTGCTGGAGTATATTATTTGCACTTGGCGAAGACGGTGCAAGTGAATGGTGGATTTGAGGATCTTGCAAATTTTCTATTAGCTATTATTTTACTTACAGGCTTTGCATCAGGGTTAGCAACCTGCCTAATTCTAGATTTTGTCGTGCCAAAATCTAAATCGAAGTAACTAAAACTTATAAATAAATATGTAAATACCTATTTACATTGACGTAGCGTAAAGGTGTATAGTTA
>JUEG02000092.1_pt1 | contig 14568 bp, 15 predicted proteins | sample 432341 | NCBI WGS metagenome assembly JUEG02 (sample SAMN02953476, study PRJNA257561) | rock porewater metagenome | biome: terrestrial; feature: Opalinus Clay rock; material: porewater; isolation source: Opalinus Clay rock BIC-A1 borehole | place: Switzerland: Mt Terri URL, St-Ursanne ...
GTGGTGATGATCGTCGATCCGCTGGACTTCGCCGGCTGCTGGAAGGTGCCGGATGCGGTGTTCGATCGCGAGGATGCCGATCACTACGTTTATCAGCGGGCCTCGCGCTGGGGCTACTACATGCGCTACTTCTCACCGCGTTCGCTGCTGCGCAATGCGCAGACGGTCAAGGCGCAACGGGCCAACGAGATCGAATGGGACCCGTTGGTGTTCACCCGCCACGGCGACGGGCCGCTGGAGCCGCAGGGTGATCGCGGCCTGTTCTACGACAAACCGGACGCGCTGGATGACAGCTGTTTTGTCGCCCTGGGCGAACTGTCGAAACGCCTGAAGAACGAGCAACGCCAGCTGCTGGTGGTTTCCACGCCCCTGCACCCGCAGTGGAAAGCCAAGGTCGACGGCGACGGTAGTTTTCTTGCCCGTTTCGACGCCAAGCTGAATGCGGCCATTGCCGGCAATGGGGGCGCGCAGTACTGGAACGCCGATCGCGAATGGGTCGCCCCACCGGCGGCGTTCGTCGACGCCATTCACCTGCGCTGGTCCGCCGTGCAGGGGTTTTCCGAGGCGCTGGCCGAGCGGCTGCGCGAAGCGGAGCAGGCCCAGATCGACAGTTCAGTGCTGGCCGGCAACGATGCCTACGGCGCGCCATGATTCTCAATAATGCTCGATAAGCACGACCCCATACATGAGGTTCGGCCTTGCCCACCGAGTCGCATCATCAGGCGCTCTACGGCATGGCTTCCTACCTCATTGCTGAGGAGCGCCGTCGGAGCCTGGTCATCGTGGATATGCCCATGAAGGAAAGCGATGCACTGTCTTTGAACCGCTCAACGTTTCCGCTCAGTCCGACAGCCTCTTCAGTCGGAAGTCATGTGAATCGGGACGCTTTCCGTGGCGAGACGAATGGGCATATCCAGGCCACGTTACCGTATAGCCGGTCAGGCCCGCTTCGTTTGGAACGCAGTGCTTCTATGTCACCTACATAATCGTTGCTCGATTGGTCTTTGATGTCAGCAGCCTGATCTCCGAACCTACTCATAGGGCACACAAAAGTGCCGTATGGACCGGGGGCCAGCAGGGTGAACCAGACATCAAACGTGCTGTACGGGCAGGTGGCAGTTACCGTCTCGGTCGTGTTCACCAGTGTTTGGATCGCCACGCAATCGGCCGCCTCATCTCTGGGCTATGCCCAGCAACTAGGCCGGCCTTGGTTCGAATTTCAGGGTTACCCCGTCCATTATCCTTGGCGCCTGTTCGAGTGGTGGTTTCATTATGGGAGTGTGTCTCCTGCGACGTTCGATCAGGCTGGCCTAATTGCCAGCAGCGGCAGCACGACCGCCGTGTTGCTCGCATACGGCATGTCGCTCTTGCGGGCCCGTCAATCGGGCGCGGCGACCACCCACGGCTCAGCTCGGTGGGCAAGGTCCAAGGAAGTACGCGCAGCGGGGCTTTCGAAAGGCGCCGGTGTCTGTCTTGGTCTGTACAGGGGGCGCTATCTTCGACACGCCGGTCCCGAGCATGTGCTCGCATTCGCACCTACGCGCTCCGGCAAAGGTGTTGGCCTCGTCGTACCGACACTACTCACCTGGACAGGCTCGGCGGTCGTCCATGACATCAAGGGCGAGAACTGGAACCTGACCGCCGGCTGGCGCTCGCGGTTCTCGCACTGCCTGCTGTTCAACCCGACCGATATGGCCTCTGCCGCCTATAACCCCCTGCTTGAGGTTCGCCGGGGCGGCCATGAGGTTCGCGATGTGCAGAACATCGCGGACATCCTGGTGGATCCAGAGGGCGCCCTGGAGCGTCGCAACCACTGGGAGAAGACTAGCCACTCCCTGCTGGTAGGCGCCATTCTGCACGTTTTGTATGCGGTTGAAGATAAGACACTTAGAGGCGTCGCCAACTTCCTTTCCGATCCGACCTGCACCTTCGAGCTCACCCTCCACCGCATGATGGTCACATCCCATCTACCCGATGGTCCGCACCCGGTGGTCGCCTCCGCAGCTCGCGAGGTGCTGAACAAGAGCGAGAACGAACGCTCCGGCGTGCTCTCGACGGCAATGTCGTTCCTGGGCCTCTACCGCGATCCGACCGTTGCGCATGTCACGTCTCGCTGCGACTGGCGCATCGCAGACTTGGTCGCCGCTGCGCACCCCGTATCACTTTATCTAGTAGTCCCGCCGTCGGATATCAGCCGAACCAAGCCGCTCATTCGACTGATCCTGAACCAGATTGGACGACGCCTGACCGAGTCGCTGGACGGCGCGGACGGATTCGAACGCAAGCACCAGCTTCTACTAATGCTCGACGAGTTTCCTGCACTCGGCCGGCTTGATTTCTTCGAGTCCGCACTCGCGTTCATGGCTGGGTACGGCCTGCGCGCATTCCTCATTTCCCAGTCGCTGAACCAGATCGACAAGGCCTACGGCCAAAACCACTCGATCCTGGACAACTGTCATGTCCGCATCACCTTTGCGACCAATGACGAGCGGACAGCCAAGCGCATCTCCGAAACCTTGGGCACTGCGACGCAGGTGCGCGCCCAGCGCAATTATGCCGGCCACCGGCTCGCACCCTGGCTTGGGCACCTCATGGTTTCGCGTCAGGAGACGGCACGACCGCTCCTGACACCGGGCGAAGTGATGCAGCTTCCAACTGACGAGGCGATTGTCATGGTGTCAGGCGTGCCGCCTATTCGAGCGAAGAAGCTGCGGTACTACGAGGATCGGAACTTCCTGTGCAGGCTCAGCCCTGCTCCGATGCTCAATCCAGGTGCCTACTCGGATGCGCCAGCCCGAACACCTCATGACTGGTCTGGATGTGTTGTAGCGACGACGCCGTTCCAGCCGCATGACGAAAGCATGTTCGAGACAGGTGGTCCCGGGCACTGCCCCGCTGACGAATCTGACTGGAAACGGTCGAGCCCAAATTCCATTTCGCCGCCGCTGGCGAATGACCTTGCCCTACTCGACGACGATACCAGCCTCGATCCGAACGACAGCCACCCACTTCAGCTGGCGGCAGCGCTTTGCGCCGATGATGGAGTAGTCCTATGACCCGCGCGCGGCTGAACCTGTTCATCGAGCCCGACCATGCGAAGCGCCTGAACGAGCTCGCAATCAAGAAAGGCGTATCGAAGTCGTCGCTAGTGGCCGCGGCGTTGGCCAGCTGGCTATCACCAGTTTCGGGCGAGCAACGCGATGTCGCCCTATCCAAACGGCTAGATCGATTATCGAGGCAGTTTGAGCGTCTGGAACGTGATCAGAACATTCTTATCGAAACGGTCGCTCTTTACGTCAGGTACTACCTGACCGTCAGTACGCCAGTACCCGAATCGCATCAGGAGGCAGCCAGGGCCCAGGGTCGCCTGCGCTTTTCCCAGTTCCTCGAACAATTGGGCAGACGGTGGCAGAAGGGCCACCGCTTGATCGACGAGATCGAGCGTGACAGTCAGTCGTTCGATACGCCTGGAGCCATCGACCCGGCACATGGAGGAGGCCAATGACCGGTGCTACCACGGCGCTTTTGCGCAGCACGGCGATGCTACGCACCGCGATGGGCCCTCGGATTGCTGCGGCGCTGGAGGACGCGGACATAGCGGAAGTGATGCTCAACGCCGACGGCCGTCTGTGGATCGACAGGCTGACCTCGGGCAGGCAGGAAATCGGGACAATGACGCCGTCCGAGGGGGAACGCATTATCCGTCTGGTCGCGGCGCACGTGGGCCGGGCCGTACATGCCGCGAATCCTCTGCTGAGTGCGGAAATGCCGGAGACAGGCGAGCGCTTCGAGGGCGTACTGCCACCCGTATCAGCGGCGCCCGCCTTCGCTATCCGGAAACGCGCAGTTCAGCTCTTCACCCTCGAGAGCTATATCGAGGACGGCATCATTACTCCCGCCCAGGCTACGGTTCTGCTGGCTGCAGTTCACAAGCGCCAGAACATCCTCATCGCCGGCGGTACCAGCAGTGGCAAGACGACCCTGGCAAACGCCCTGCTCACGGAGGTTGCCGGCACAGGTGACAGGGTTTTGGTTCTCGAGGATACCGTCGAGTTGCAGTGCGCTGCGCGGGACCAAGTGTGCCTGCGGACACTTCCCGGCGTAGTGACGATGAGGGACCTCGTGCGCAGCACGCTGAGGCTGAGACCGGATCGTATCGTCGTCGGCGAAGTGCGCGGTGCCGAAGCACTGGACTTGGTCAAGGCCTGGGGAACCGGCCATCCGGGAGGTATCGCCACCATCCACGCGGGCTCCTGCCATGGCGCCCTGCTTCGCCTTGAGCAGCTGATCCTCGAAGTATCGCTCGCCGTACCACGACCGCTGATTGCCGAGGCCATCAATCTAGTCGTGTTCATTTCCGGGCGTGGCCACGGGCGCCGCGTGCAGGACATCGTGTGTGTGCGAGGACACGGCGAGCAGGGTTACAGCCTGGCCCCCGTCAGCGCGCCGGACACCCAAAGACATCCGAAACTCCAGGACCTCGACACATGAATCGTCCCTCACGAATGCGCTTTGATTACACCATACGAGCCGTACGCACTCCGATCTGCATATTGCTGCTGAGCCTGGCGACGCCAGTCTTGGCCGCCGGTTCAGGAATGCCATGGGAGGCCCCGTTAGAGCTCATCCTCACATCGGTGCAGGGCCCCGTCGCCAAGATCGTGGCCGTTATCATCATTGTTGCGACAGGACTTACCCTCGCCTTGGGCGACACGAGCGGAGGCTTTCGCAAGCTCATTCAAATCGTCTTCGGACTATCGATCGCCTTCGCCGCGTCCTCGTTCTTCCTCACCTTCTTCAGCTTCGCCGGCGGCGCGGTGATCACATGAGCGAGACGAGCCAACACCTGCCCGGCTTCGAGCTCCCGCTGCACAGGTCGCTATGCGAGCCAATACTTTTCGGCGGAGCGCCTCGAAGCGTCGCCATCCTCAACGGTACCGCTGCCGCGGTGGTTGGTTTGGGCCTGCAGCTCTGGTTCGCCGGAGTAGTGCTTGGGATCGCCGGGCACATGCTCGCTGTGTGGGGAGCGCGGCTCGATCCGCAGTTTCTGCAGGTCTTTTTCCGTCACCTGAAATACCCATCCCTCATGGACGTGTAGGGGGACCGATGCTAAATCTACGTGAATACCAGAAGACGCCCGCCAGGCTAGCCGACTGGCTCCCCTGGGCTGGCCTGGTGGCGCCAGGGGTGGTCCTGAACAAGGACGGCTCCTTCCAGCGCACGCTGAGCTACCGCGGCCCGGATCTCGAGAGTTCTAGCGAGGCCGAACTTCTGGCAATCACTGCACGCGTGAACAATGCGCTGCGGCGGCTGGGCTCCGGTTGGATGCTTCACATCGAGGCTGACCGCCAGGCAGCCGAAGGCTACCCAACGAGCCAGTTTCCCGATGCGCTGTCATGGCTGGTCGACGAGGAACGTCGGGCAAGCTTCGGAGCGGCGGACAGGCACTTTGAGAGCCGGTACTACCTCACGCTCACCTATCTGCCACCCGAAGAATCGCGCACCCGCGCGGCAGGCCTGCTGTATGCGAACAGGTCCCGATCAGGCGTGGACTGGACGCGGCAGCTTCAGAACTTCACCCGCGACAGCGAACGCTTCCATGATCTGCTGCAGGGTGCAATGCCTGAGTCCGCCTGGCTGGACGATGGACAGACCCTTACCTATCTGCACCAAACCGTATCGACGCAACGGCAGGCCCTGAAGGTGCCCGACGTTCCCTTCTACCTGGACGCCCTGCTTGCCGATCGTCCATTGGCGACCGGCCTCGAGCTCACGCTGGGCGATCAGCATCTACGCGTCGTTTCGGTCCGCGGCTTTCCGGCGTCGAGTTGGCCTGGGGTTCTCGACAGTCTGAACCACCTGGGTATCGCCTATCGTTGGTCGACACGTTTCATCTGCCTGGACAAACAGGACGCTCTTGCCGAGCTCACCCGACTTCGCCGGCAATGGTTCGCCAAACGCAAAAGCGTCGTGACGCTACTGCGCGAAACCGTCTTCCAGCAGGAAATCCCTCTGGTCGATAACGACGCATCCAATCAGGCCGCCGATGCGGACGCTGCGCTGCAAGAGCTCGGCGCCGATCATGCCGCCTTCGGCTATGTCACGACGACCGTGACAGTACTTGGCGGCACCAGCGAACAAGCCGAAGAGCAGCGTCGTCTTGTAGAGCGAACCATCCAGAGTCGTGGCCTGGTAACCATTGCCGAACAGTTGAATGCCGCCGAAGCCTGGCTTTCCTCCATCCCCGGCAACGCCTACGCCAATGTGCGACAACCACTGATCTCCACGCTCAATCTTGCACACCTGATGCCGGTCTCCGCGGTGTGGGCAGGACCCGCACGGAACAACCATCTAGATGGCCCGCCGCTGATCATCACCCGAACTGGGGCCTCAACGCCCTTCCGACTGGTGACCCATGTAGGAGATGTGGGGCATACGCTGATCGCGGGACCAACCGGCATGGGTAAATCGGTACTGCTCGCGATGCTTGCCATGCAGTTTCGACGCTACCCGGGAGCGCGCCTGCTGATCTTTGACATGGGTCGCTCACTTCGGGCGACCACGCTAGGACTCGGAGGCGTTCATTACGACTTGGGCCGAGATGCTTCAATCGCCTTTCATCCACTGGCCGGTGTGGAGGACGAGCACCGGCGCACTTGGGCGAGCGAATGGATCCAAGCCCGCTTGCTTCACGAGGGCGTCAACGTCGGCCCAGAGCAAAAGGCCGCCGTTTGGACTGCCCTAAACAGCCTGGCCGGCGCGCCCGTCGCGCAGCGAACGCTTACCGGCTTTACCCTGCTGCTACAGGATGCTGCTTTGCGCGAGGCACTAGGTCCTTATGTGCTCGGCGGCCCGCATGGACACTTGCTCGATGCCGACCAGGAATGCTTGGCGGATGCGCCCGTGCAGTGCTTCGAAATGGAGGAAATGACGTCCAGCAGAGCGGGTGTAACCGCCGTCCTCGGATACTTGTTTCACCGGTCCGAAGCGAGCTTCGATGGCGCGCCGACGCTGCTCATTCTCGACGAAGCCTGGCTTTTTCTGGACGACCCGATATTCGCAGCACGCATCCGTCAATGGCTAAAGACGCTACGCAAGAAGAACGTTTCGGTGGTCTTTGCCACGCAATCGCTCGCCGATATCCAGGCATCCACCATTGCTCCGTCCATCATCGAGGGTTGTTCGAGCCGAATACTGCTTCCCAACCCGCAAGCTCAGGAGCCACAGGTCCGCAACCTGTATAGGGCGTTTGGCCTCAATGATCGCCAAATCGAGATAATCGCGCGCGCAACGCCTAAGCGCGATTACTACTACCAGTCGCGCCAAGGCAATCGGCTGTTCGACCTCGCACTCGGTCCTGTCGCCCTCGCCTTCTGCGCCGCTGCCGGCCCCGATGATCAGCGCCAAATTGATCAACTGCTCTCAGACGCGAGTGTCCCGTTTGCCGAGGCGTGGCTTCATGAGCGCGGACTTGACTGGGCCGCCGAGCTGCTTGCATCACATCGTTCCGCGCAGGCACGGCAGCCATGAAGCGATTGACCCTACTCGTCCGAGCGACGGCCATCCTCTGGGCCACGGTCGCCGGCCGCGCCGATGCGATCACCGTCATCGATCCGACCAACCTCGTGCAGAACACGCTCACCGCCGTGCGCACGCTGCAGATGACGAACAACCAGATCAGCCAGTTGCACAATGAAACCCAAATGCTGCTGAACCAGGCGAGAAACCTTGCCGCACTGGACTTTGAGGTGGTGAACCGATTGCGGCATTCGATTGCGCAGAGCAATCGACTGCTAGCCCAAGCGGATGGGCTCGCCTATCAAATCGCAAGGCTCGACGAGGCATTCTCCCGTGTTTACCCCGCGCAGTATGCCGCCTCTACCACCGGATCGCAGATGGCCGCGGAGTCGATTGAACGGTGGAGCCACGCACGCGACGGGGTGCATACGGCCCTTCGCATGCAGGCCCAGCTCACGCATGACCTCGACTCGGATGAAGCGGTCCTCACCGACCTCGTTGCACAAAGCCAATCGGCAGTTGGTGCGCTGCAAGCTACTCAGGCGACCAACCAACTGCTGGCCCTGCAGGCCAAGCAGGTGATCCAGGCCCAGCAACTTTCAATCGCGCAGAACAGGGCAGCGTCGATCGACCAGGCCAGGCAGGTGGCTGCAGAACAGAAAGCGCGCGAACAGCGCTTGCGCTTCATGGGCAAAGGCATGACCTACTCGCCCCAGCGCGTCAGGATTTTCGCGAAATGATGCAGCGGATAGTTGCCCCGCTCTTCGCATGTCTCGTGCTGCTGGCAGCGAGCGGCTGTCAGCGGGCCGAACCGGGCAGCGACCTCGCTCGAAAGACAGAGCCCGATGCGACGCGGCGCTTTTTCTCGGGGAGGGCGCGTCCGGGTGAGTTTCAGCAGTTGAGGGACCTGCCGAACATTCCACCGACGTTTGAGGAACCGCAACGGTGAACGATGTCGGCGTGATCGATCGTTTTCTCGAGGTGTTCTCGATCTACATCGATTCGGGCTTCGGCCTGCTCGCTGGTGAGATCACCTTCTTGTCGGCGACGCTGGTGGTTATTGACATCACCCTCGCAGGCCTGCTCTGGGCCCATACCGGGGACGATGCCATTTCGAAACTTCTGAGGAAGACGCTCTACGTTGGCGCCTTCGCTTTCATCATCGGCAACTTCAACTGGCTCGCGCGGATTGTCTTCACTTCGTTCGCAGGACTGGGTCTACTGGCTTCAGGCTCATCCATGACCCAGGAAGAATTCTTGCAACCCGGCCGGATCGCTGCGCTGGGCATCGAGGCCGGACGTCCGCTGCTTGAACACATCGGTAGCCTGACCGGACTCACCGAGACGGTAAGCAATCTCGACATCATCGCCGTGCTGTTCCTGGCGTGGCTGGTCGTGCTCGTCAGCTTCTTCATCCTGTCGATCCAGCTCTTCGTCACCATTATCGAGTTCAAGCTGACCACGCTCGCCGGGTTCGTGCTGGTCCCCTTCGCGCTCTGGAACAAGACCTCATTTCTCGCAGAAAAGGTGCTTGGGAACGTCGTTTCATCCGGAATAAAGATCCTAGTGCTTGCCGTGATCATCGGGATTGGTAGCGGGATGTTCGACGAATTTCTTTCTACGCCCGACGAGCCCACGATCGATCACGCGCTGGCAACGATGCTCGCGTCGCTGGCCATGCTTGGGCTTGGGATCTTCGGCCCTGGCATCGCCACCGGCCTTGTATCAGGCGCGCCTCAGCTCGGTGCCGGTGCGGCAGCCGGGACCGCCCTTGGGGTAGCCGGCATGGCCGCGGGCGGCACCGCGTTGGCTGCGGGTGCCGGCGCTGCTTTCAAAGGGTCTCGCCTTGCGGCTGGTGTGGCAAGCGAGATGGGGACAAGCAGCGTCGCCCGCATGCTCGGCGGCACTGCGGCCCAGCTAGCAACGGGGTCTGAGCCCGATGGGCGGTCGGAGAAAACGGCCGTGCAACCGGAGTGGGCAAAGCGTTTACAGCGCCGACAGCAGTTCAGTCAGGCGGCGACAACGGTGGCGCATGCGCTGCGCGGCGGTGATGTCGGCGGCTCAGCCCAGGGGCCGCGCCTGAAGGATCAGTCGGATGGTTGAAGGAGTTTCAGTCAATGCGTTTTAGACGCACCAGCGCGCGGTACTCCCGCACCCCGACACCGGTGACGCCGTACCAGGCCGCCGCCCAGGTCTGGGACGAGCGCCTCGGGACGAGCCGCGTCCAGGCCAAGAATTGGCGCCTGATGGCATTCGGGTGCCTTGGACTGGCGATCCTCATGGCTGCGGGCCTGGTTTGGCGCTCGGCGCAATCCTCGGTCACCCCGTATGTGGTGGAGGTCGACAAGGCCGGGCAGGTCCGTGCTGTAGGTGAAGCGGTTGGAGACTATCAGCCCACCGATGCGCTTATTGCCCATCACCTGGCCCGGTTCATCACCCTGGTTCGCTCGCTCTCCATTGATCCGGTGGTGGTGAGGGAAAACTGGCTTGCCGCCTATCACTACACGACGGACCGGGGCGCAACGACGCTCAACGAATTTGCCCGCAGCCATGACCCATTTTCCCGCGTCGGCAAAGAATCCATCGCCGTCGAGATCACTAGCGTAGTCCGGGCCAGCGACACCTCGTTCCAGGTGCGCTGGGACGAGCACCACTACGTCAATGGCGCTTCGGCCGGGATTGAACGGTGGAACGCCGTGCTATCGATCGTTCTTCAGCCGCCGCGCACCGAAGAGAAGCTTCGCAAGAATCCTCTGGGCATCTACGTCAATAGCCTGTCTTGGGTTCGCGAACTGAACACCAGTCAATGAGCCAGATCGCCATGAGAAAATCAGCCGTGCTGTTGCTTTGCCCGATTCTTATCGCTGTCGCGAGTGGTTGCGCAAGTCGCCGTGAGCCACCACCGGCTATTCCGTTGGACGAGCCGGTGGCGGCGCAGCAGCTGGCCGAGCCTCCCAAACCCATCGAGATCGTGACCCTACCCCAGCCACTCGCGCTGCCAGCACAGCTCAAGCCACTCGCACGGACAAGAACAGAACCGGAACCTGTCGATGAGCGCACTCGTGTTTCGAAGGCGAATGCGGACGCACGGGTCGAACCGGCCCAGGACGGATACCTCAATGCGATTCAGGTATGGCCGTTCTCCGATGGGGCGTTGTACCAGCTCTATGCCAGTCCCGGTCGGGTCACTGCGATCAATCTTGAGCCGGGCGAAGAACTGATCACCGTTGCCGCGGGAGACACGACGCGCTGGATTGTAGGGGACACGTCAAGCGGGATGGGAGACACAGAGAGGGTCTCTATTCTGGTCAAGCCAACTCGCGTCGACATCACGACCAACATGGTTATCACTACCAATCGACGCACCTATCTGGTGGAGCTGACCTCCACGGAGCAGGCCTGGATGGCTTCCGTTTCGTGGGATTATCCAAATGATCGCCTGCTTGCGCTGAAACGTCATGCGGCCGAAGCCCTTGCGGCAGCTCCCATTGACCTTGGCCTGGCGTTGGAAAAACTGAACTTTAGCTACGCAATCCACGGTAGCAATCCGTCCTGGAAGCCTTTGCGCGCCTTCGATGATGGTCGCAAGGTGTACATCCAGTTCCCCCCGGGCATTGCCCAGGGGGAGCTACCGCCGTTGTTTGTCATCGGCGCCCACGGGGACGGCCAGCTCGTCAATTATCGCGTCAGGACGCCCTACTACATCGTTGATCGGCTTTTCGCCGCCGCGGAGCTTCGTCTCGGGGCAGACAAGGGTGACGTTGTACGGATCGAGCGAACTGACGTACTTGCCGGCGCGCTTCAATGACCAGCCCATCCGACACGAGTGACGACGGCCCTACAAAACCGCCGCCAAAGGTTGCCGCGGAAACGCTGGCCCTACGCGCGCAACGTGCACCCCGCGCCCGGCTCAATCCACGTGCAATCGCCGTTCTGGCCGGCGGCCTGGCGGCTGCCATGCTGGTTGCACTCCTCTGGGGGCTGGAGCCGCGCGGCCGATCAGGTGAGAAGGCCTCGAGCGAGCTCTATAACGTCGAGCACAGCGCCCGACCGGAGCAACTTGAGACGCTCGCACGAGATTATTCGCAGCTGTCACCTCCGATGGAGGCACAAGGCACGAGTGTGACCGAGTCGCAGGCGTTCGAGCCTGTTCAACCTGGCGCTGACCAGAAGCTGTACGGAGATGACGCTTCCGCATTGAAAGAGGGCGAGCAAGCTCGCCTATCACCCCTCTTTTTCCAAACGGGGCAATCCAGGTCGGCCGGCAAGCCACACGCGAACACGGGAGACACAATGCGTCGTATAGAGGGCCGTGAACGCGACAAGGCGCTTTTCAGTGGAAACGTAGAACCACAAGCTAACGAATCTGGATTGCTGCACCTGCCCACGTCTCCTTACCAGGTAATGGCAGGGACTGTGATCGCGGCTGCGCTGGTAACCGGAATTAAATCCGACCTGCCTGGCGATGTAATCGCCACCGTGACCGAGCCGGTTTACGACACAGCAACCGGACAGCATGTGCTAATTCCTCAGGGATCCCGATTGCTTGGGCGTTACGACAGCCGGATCAGCTATGGGCAGAGCCGAGTTGATGTGGTCTGGCACCGGCTTATATTTCCCGACACCTCGTCATTGAAGCTCGACGGCCCGGTCGCGAGTGACCCCGAGGGTTATGCCGGTCTCCAGGATGGTGTGGATTGGCACTGGGACCGAATTGTTGCGGGCGCAGCACTGACCAGCCTACTGGGCATCGGTGCCGAGCTTGCCGCCCCGGCCAACCGTATTGACGGGGACCGGATCGTGATAGCGGGCAGAGATGGCCTGCAAGACTCGGTCAATCAGGTTGGCCAAGAAGTCACGCGCCGAAACATCGACATCCGTCCCTCACTGACCCAACGACCCGGCCTGCCACTACGGATCATCGTCAATTGCGACTTCGTCCTACGCCCCTATCGGCCGCTAAACGCACCGATCAGCAGTAAGCGCGATACTCAATGACCACATCAAGGCCCACGCTTAGGGCATTGCGAAGGATGCACGCTCGTAGAGCATTGCATTACAGCGGCGCCAGCGATTTCGCATCCCTTGTACCAAACGCGCTGCCACCTGCTGCAGCGCGTTGTCGCGCATGGCGCCTACACGCCAGCATCTGACTGGTATTGGAGCCGTCAGGAGTCATCGGAATGAGCGAATCGCCCGGACGAAGGAACCGCCATTTAATCGCAAGCTTGCCGCGAATCCTGCGGGCTGGTGCCGCGCCCGTCTACCTGGGCATGTGCCGGGATGAGTTCAACAAGTCGGTGCGGCCTTATATCCGGGAGTTCCCCATTGGCAGGCAGGGCATCGGCTTCGATCGACTGGAGCTAGACGCCTGGGCCGACGCCTACATCGAAAGAGCCAGCATTGCCAAGCGCAGCCCTTGCGAAGAAGATCGACGGCGCAGTGAACGCCTTGGAGGAACCCCATGGCACAGAGAACTATCACCGGCCTATACCTGCGCAACGGTATCTGGCACATCGACAAGACCTTCGGAGGTGAGCGAATTTATGAAAGCACTGGAACAGGTAACAGGGCGCAAGCGGAACGGCTGCTGATCCATCGTCTTGAGCAACTGCGCAATGCAAGGGTGTATGGCATCAGCCGAGTGCGCTCGTGGCGCGAAGCCGCTACGCGCTTTCTATGGGAGCACAAGGACCAGCCATCCATCGAACTGAGCGCGCTGTACCTCAAGCAGCTCGACCCCTTCATTGGGAATCGGCCATTGCCTGACATTTGCGACGAAACACTCAAGCCGTTCGTGGAATACAAGCTGGCCGAAGGCGTAACGAATCGAACGGTGAACATCGCATTGGAACGCGTCATACGCATTCTCAACCTGTGCCACCGCAAATGGCGAGATGAGACCAAACGCCCCTGGTTGGCGTCGGTGCCATCCATTACCAGGCTGGAAGAAAAGCGAACTCGCCGTCCGGCGTATCCGCTCTCATGGGAAGAACAGGATTTGATCATGGAGTGTCTGCCGGATCATCTTCGCCGCATGGCGTTGTACAAGGTCAACACAGGCTGCCGCGAACAGGAAGTGTGCAAGCTTCAGTGGGACTGGGAAATTCCCATACCGGAGCTCAAGACAAGCGTGTTTTTGATTCCGGCGTACTTCGGCGGCCGACGCGCCCGAGCCGGGGTGAAGAACCGTGACGAGCGTTTGGTTGTGCTCAATTCAACCGCACGATCGGTCATTGAGCGCCAACGCGGGTTGCACCCAACCTGGGTGTTTCCTTATGGGCAGCGTGATGAAGCCGGTCCGACGGCGGTTCACCGGATGAACAACAGTGCCTGGAAGCGTGCGCGCAAGGAGGCAGCTCAGAAATGGGAAGAGCGACACGGCGTCCCCGCGCACCCAGGTTTCGCGTCGTTGCGCGTCCATGATCTGAAACACACCTTCGGGCGCCGGCTGCGGGCAGCCGGGGTGAGCTACGAGGATCGTCAGGCGCTACTGGGTCATCGCAACGGCAGCGTAACCACCGAGTACTCGGCCGCCGAACTCGACTTGCTGATCGCGACGGCCAACCGCATTGAGCGCAGCAGTGGACAGGCACCTGTCATTACCGTGCTCCGGCGGCGCGAACATTGGCGTCAAAATAATGTCCCGCAAAACTCCCGCAAGGGCGAATCAGCGGGCACAAAAAAAGCTGCCCTTGGCAGCTTTCCTTGTTCCACCCTTTAGTTCAAAAGGAGGAGTTGTATGGCGCAGCGGACGGGACTCGAACCCGCGACCCCCGGCGTGACAGGCCGGTATTCTAACCGACTGAACTACCGCTGCGCGTCGGCCGGACTTTCGTCCGAAATCTCACAAAGGTTGGTGGCTGATGACGGGATCGAACCGCCGACCCCCTGCGTGTGATGCAGGTGCTCTCCCAGCTGAGCTAATCAGCCGATCGCCTTGCGAGGCGCGCAATTTACTCAGCCCCCTACGCTAAGTCAACAATAACATTGAATTTTTTTTATGGAACCGTGGTCAACAGGAGCTGCCGCGTCACTTTGTAACCTTGG
>JUEG02000624.1_pt1 | contig 14490 bp, 15 predicted proteins | sample 432341 | NCBI WGS metagenome assembly JUEG02 (sample SAMN02953476, study PRJNA257561) | rock porewater metagenome | biome: terrestrial; feature: Opalinus Clay rock; material: porewater; isolation source: Opalinus Clay rock BIC-A1 borehole | place: Switzerland: Mt Terri URL, St-Ursanne ...
AGGAGCAATTGTTACCATATCCGTAGATGAGGGAGAAAGAATTGCGAAAAAGACCTTTAACCCGAAATTAGGTATCGTGGGAGGAATATCTATACTAGGTACCACCGGCATTGTGGAACCTATGTCAGAGGAAGCCTTCAAGGATTCTTTAGCCATTGAAGTAAATATGGCAGCTTCTGAGGGCTTGCGAAAATTGGTATTAGTGCCTGGCAACCATGGCAGGGATATGGCCTTAGAATACTATGGACTACATAATAATACTATCATCAAGACGAGTAATTTTATCGGGTTTATGTTAGAAAAATGTGTGGATGCTGGGTTTAAAAAGATTTTGTTTATCGGTCATATGGGGAAGCTTGTGAAATTATCGGGAGGAATTTTTCATACCCACAGTAGGGTGGCTGATGGAAGAATGGAAATACTGGCTGCAAATCTTTCTTTAATGGGTGCTCGAAGAGAACTCATAGAGAAGCTCTTTGATTGTCCTACCACTGATGCAGCATATACTCTAATACATCAAAATGGATTTGAAAAATTGTTTGATAACTTGAGCATAAAGGCTGAAAACAAATGTGAAGAGCACGTATATAATCAACTTGAGGTAGGCGTAATCATGTTTTCAACAGATAAGAGAATAGTGGGAATGGGAACGAAGGCAAAAGCTTTATTGGAGGAATTCCAAAATGAATAAAATATATATACTGGGTATGGGTCCAGGTGGTAAAGAATATATATTACCCAAAACATCGAGCATTATTGAAGATTGTCAAGTATTAGTAGGTGGGAGTAGACATTTAAGTAGATACGGGTATTCTAATAAAAAGCTAATTCCCATTGGGAAGGACTTAGAAGAAGCTGTACATTTAGCTAAAAAGCATGGTGCAGATAAAAAAGTAGCTTTTCTTCTTTCTGGAGACACAGGATTTTACAGCATGTTAAACTACTTGAAAACCAGGTTTGCTGTTGAAGAATTGGAAATCGTTCCTGGTATCAGTTCATTTCAATACATGGCAGCTAGAATAGGTGAATGCTGGCAAGATGCCTTTGTAGGGAGCTTTCATGGTAGAGAACTGGATTTAGTAGATATATTGAAAAAATACAAAAAAATCTTCTTATTAACAGACAACAAAAATACCCCTAGTGAGATTGCTAGGATCCTATTTGATAATAACTATAAAGATAGAATGATGATTGTTGGAGAAGAGTTATCCTATGAAAAAGAGAAAATTACCATAGGAAGGCCTGAGGATATCATGACTTTAGAGGGTTTTAATATGGCAGTGGTGGTGATAAAGGATGAAGTGGAAGTATAGAACAGGTGGTATTCCAGATCACTTATTTATCCGGGGCAGTGTACCTATGACCAAGTCGGAGGTAAGAGCGGTTACTCTGTCAAAGCTAAGGCTTGAGGATAACTCTGTGGTAGTAGATGTTGGAGCAGGAACAGGCTCCATAGCCATTGAAGTAGCCCACATATGCACAAGTGGTAAGGTGTTTGCCATTGAGAGGAATAATGAAGCAATACAATTGATAAAAGAGAATTGCACTTTATTTGGTGTGGACATGGAGGTTATCCACGGTCATGCAGCAGAGTGCTTAAATAAGATTGATTATTTTGATCGAATTGTTATTGGAGGAAGCGGAGGAGAACTAAGGGATATTATAGAAACAGCATCTGAAAAGCTTCTCAGCGGAGGAATATGTGTGGTGAATTGTATTACCATTGAAACCCTATACCATGCAAATGAACTATTTAAAGAGAAAAAGTTTCACGACATTGAAGTGATAGCCGTCAGTATAACAAGGGGCAAGAGCACAGGTAAATATACATTAATGGAGGCTTTAAACCCTGTCTTCATACTATCGGGAATGAAACCGTGTACCACTAGGGAGGATGAATAAATTGACAGGATGCTTATATGGACTTGGAGTTGGTCCAGGTGATCCAGAATTAATAACAATTAAAGCTATCCGTATTCTAAATATGGCTGATGTTGTTATTGCGCCTGAAACTACAACAGGAAAAGGTAGTATAGCCCTTGATATCATTGAAAAACATGTAGCAGATAAAAATAAAGTAAGATTTCAAACATACCCAATGACCTATGATAAAGAACAACTCGATTCAAGCTGGAAGGCAAATGTGAAGGAAATCATTGGAATATTAAACGAAGGTAAAAATGTTGCATTTGTAACATTAGGGGATCCCATGGTTTACAGTACTTACATTTATATTATGCGTTTGATTAAAAGGGAAGGGCTGAAGGTGGAAACTGTACCGGGTATTACATCCTTCTGTGCAGCTGCCAGCAGGCTCAACCTTCCTTTAGCCGAAGGAAATGAGACGATAGCCATAATACCTGCTGCCTATGAATGCAGTAACCTGGACAAAATACTGACGAGCTTTGATAATGTTGTTTTAATGAAACCCTCCAAAGGGTTTCCTAAACTCCTAAAAAAACTAGATCGTCATGATCTTACGAATAAAACAATTATGATTGAAAAGTGTGGACATAAGGATGAAAAAATTATTAATGACCTAAATAAACTTAATAATGAAAAAATCCACTACTTATCCATGCTCATAACAAAGAAAAGAGGTGAAGCAGAATGATATTCTTTATCGGAGCAGGACCAGGTGACCCTGATTTAATAACAGTGAAGGGTAAGAATAAACTGGAGCAAGCCGATGTAGTTATATATGCCGGCTCTCTAGTAAATGAGGAGCTACTTAACGGTACAAAGGATAACGCAGAGATATACAATAGTGCCTATATGACCCTCGAAGAGGTAATAGAAGTCATGGAAGAAGCCGTTTCAACCCAGAAATTGGTAGCTCGGGTTCATACGGGTGATCCTAGTATCTATGGAGCTATACGGGAACAAATTGATATTTTGGACAAAAAAGGAATAAAATATGAAGTAATCCCAGGAGTAAGCTCCTTTGTGGCGGCGGCTGCCGTTATCAATAAAGAATTTACATTACCGGGAGTATCTCAAACCATTATTCTTACAAGACTAGAAGGTCGAACTAGCGTTCCGGAAAGGGAAAGCTTGGAGTTGCTAGCACAACACAGGGCTTCCATGTGTCTTTTTCTATCGGTGCAAATGATTGACGAGGTGGTATCAAAGCTAACGCTCCATTATCCCATGGAAACACCCGCTGCAGTAATCCAAAGAGCTACATGGGAGGATCAAAAGATTGTACTTGGAACCTTGGAAAATATTAAAGACAAGGTGAAAGCAGCTGGGATCAATAAAACGGCACAAATTCTTGTGGGAGACTTTTTAGGAAACGAATATGAGTTATCAAAGCTATATAGTAAGAGCTTTAGTCATGAATATAGGAAGGCAAAAGAATGAAGATAGCCATTATAGCCCTTACCAGAGGAAGTATGAATTTAGGGTTAAAATTATACGACCTCCTGGAGAATAGGGATTTATACATACCAGAGAAATTTAAGGCAGAAAAGACTGAGACGGATATGATCATTTACTCAGACGGGGTCAAGGCCCTGACTGAAAGGATATTTAATCAATATCAATGTCTTTTATATATCTTGGCTACAGGAATCGTTGTAAGGTGTATTGCACCTCATATAAGCAAGAAACAAATGGATCCTGCAGTGATCGTGGTCGATGAAAAAGGGAAGAATGTGATAAGTCTTTTATCAGGGCATCTTGGAGGTGCCAATGAATATACAATAAACATAGCAAATTTAATTCAGGCTAATCCAGTTATTACAACGGCTTCAGATATTAATGAAACCATAGCAGTAGATACCTTAGCCATGGCTTTAAACTGTGAAATAGAAGATTATTATGATGCCACCAAGGTTACTGCCCATATCGTGAATGGGGAAAGGGTATCCATTATTTCTAGCATCCCTTTGGATCTAAAGCTTCCAGATAATGTTGAATCGATCAATTCCATAAAAACACCTAAAGCTGGAAATAAAGGCTTAATATTCATCACTGAAAGAGAAGACTTTCCTAAGGCCGATTGTGATACAGTTGTTCTAAGACCGAAAAACATCATATTGGGAATTGGATGTAGACGGGGCGCGACTAAGGAAAACATTTTACGAATTATAGAGAATGTTCTTATAGATAATAGGTTATCTACTAAGTCTATAAAGCATATTGCCACCATAGATATTAAAAAGAATGAACCAGGACTTTGTCATGCAGCACAAGTGCTAGGAGTCCCGGTGCTTACAGTTTCAAAAAATGATATTATAGGCATAGAACATGAATTTAATTGTTCGGATTTTGTTAAAAAAGCCATAGGGGTTGGGGCAGTTTGTGAACCTGCAGCGCTATTGACTAGTAAAAATGGTGAAATTATCGTTGAAAAGAAAAAATCCAAGGGTGTTACAGTAGCAGTAGTAAGAGAAGGTGGTTTTTAGTATGGAATTAATCGTTGTAGGAATTAATCATAAAAAGGCTCCTTTGAATATAAGAGAGAAGGTATCCTTTACGAAGACACAGCAGGAGAATGCCTATAAAATCTTAAGGGATACCCATACCATAAAGGAGGTTGTTTTACTATCAACCTGCAATCGCAGTGAAATAACGGCTATAGTCACAGATGAGAGATTGGGTATAGCAGCATTAATAAAATTTTTTTACCAGTTTTTCAAAATAGGTGAAGGGGTGCTTGATGATTATTTTCTTATACAAAACTCTGATGATGCGGTTAAGCATATTTTCAAGCTTGCTGCAGGCTTAGATTCCCTGATAATAGGAGAGGATCAGATTCTAGGCCAAGTAAGACAGGCCCATGAAAGTGCACTTCAAGGAAAAAATGCTGGGCGTATTCTTAATAAGCTCTACAGGGAGGCTATAACCACCGCTAAGAAAATAAAAAGAGAGACATCCATATCACAAAATCCATTATCGATCAGCTCTATAGCCGTTAAATTTATTGAACAGACATATCATAGAATTGAAAATAAGCGGGTATTGGTTATAGGCGTTGGGAAAATGAGTAGAATAGCCATTGAAAACCTATTACATAGGGGTGTTAAGGAAATATTCGTTACGAATCGAACGAAGGGACATGCCGTTGATCTTTCGAAAAGATATGCTGAAATTGGCGTAATTGACTTTCATGATCGATATAAGATCATTCCCCAAGTGGATATACTTATTTCCTCCACGGGAGCCCCCCATTTTGTGGTTAAATATGAGGAATTTATTAAGTACCATATTCAGGGTGAACAGCTTTGTATTGTAGATCTTGCGGTACCAAGAGATGTGGAAGCCCGTATTGGTGATATTGTGGGTATAGATCTCTATGATTGTGATGATTTGAAAAAAGTTTCTTCAGAAAATATGGAGTCCCGATGGGAATCCGCTAAGTATGCAACGGAAATCATTATTGAAGATTGTATACGGTTTGAGAATTGGTACCATACATTGTCTGTTGTCCCAGTAATAGAAGGGTTGAAAAGACAGTGTGAAGAAATATTGGAGGAAGAAGTCAATAGTCTGCTGTCTAGACTTGAAAATCTATCATTTAAGGACAAGGAGCTTATTGAATTAGTTATGGCAAGCCTGGTTAAAAAAATTATTAGAAAGCCAATATTAAATCTAAAAAATGCCGGGGAAGATCGACAAGGAGAATTGTTTGGAAGGATCACCTGTGAATTATTTGGAATTAACAGCTGTAGTTGTGGTGATGAGGAGGTATAGAATGAGAGAAAATGGTAAAATTTATGTTGTAGGTATAGGTCCTGGCAGTTTAGAACATATGACAGGGAAGGCTTTGCATGCCCTTCAGGATTCAGATATAATAGTGGGGTATAAAACCTATATAAAGCTTGTGGAAAAGCTTCTAAAGGATAAAGAAATCCTTTCTTCTGGAATGAAAAAGGAAATAGAGCGATGTGAGTTATCCTTAGAAAAGGCAATGGAAGGAAAAACGGTTTCACTAATAAGTAGTGGAGATGCCGGAGTATATGGAATGGCTGGAGTAATGATTCAACTCAAGCTTGAGAGGGGGAGTACGGTTCCAATAGAGATCGTTCCGGGCATAACAGCTGCCAGTGCAGCGGCATCTTTGTTGGGAGCACCACTAACCCATGATTTTGCTGTAATATCCTTGAGTGATTTACTGACAGATTGGGGTCTAATAAAAAAAAGAATTGAGATGGCTGCCCTGGCCGATTTTACAATTTCATTCTATAATCCAAAGAGTAATGGAAGAGTGATTCAAATAGCAGAAGCTAGGGAAATATTGTTAAAATACAGGAATCCACGTACACCAGTGGGTATTGTAAGAAATGCAAAAAGAGATGATGAACAAGTAGTCTTAACTGACCTAGAAAATATGCTGAATTATCCCATTGATATGTTAACCGTGGTAATCGTAGGGAATAGTAATTCCTTTATTCAAGAAGGTTTTATGGTTACTCCTAGGGGATATGCTTTATGATAATGGTCCTGAGTGGAACCAAGGACGGCAGAGAGCTAATAGAGCTTCTATTAGAAAACAGATATAAGGTCGTTGTATCAACGGCCACCGAGTATGGTTCCTCCCTTATGACAAAACATAAAAATCTAAGAATAGCTGTGGGAAGAATGGATCGTCAGCAAATGGAAGGATTTTTTTTAAATCATAACATTAAGATTGTAGTGGACGCCACCCACCCCTATGCCAAGGAAGTTACGGAGAACACCATTAAGGCATGTGGAGAAGCATGTATCCCCTATCTACGCTATCAACGGGAAACCAGTTTTCTAAACCCCTTTTCCAAAATCATTAAATTTTGTTCAAGCTATGAGGAAGCTGCCGAAGTTGCAAGCAAAATGGAGGGAAATATATTACTCACAACGGGAAGTAATCGTTTAGAAATTTTTACTTCCTTAGTAGAAGTAAACAGGCTCTATCCTCGAATTTTGCCAGCCAGTGACATAGTGAGAAGATGTGAAGAATTAGGCCTAGTTCCTTCAAACATTATCGCCATGCAGGGACCTTTTTCACAAGGGATGAATGAGGAAATGATACGGAAGTATAACATACAAGTACTTGTAACGAAGGATAGTGGAAGTACAGGTGGAACACTATTGAAGTTAAAAGCTGCTGAAAAAATGAAAGTATCTGTAATTATAATAGAAAGACCTGCGTACTCCAGTGAAAATACATATGAAAATAAGGAAGAATTGATAAAAAGAGTGGGGGAAATATATGACCGATTATTATCCCATAATGCTTGATATAAATGGTAAGAAATGCTTGGTCATTGGTGGTGGAGAGGTTGCAGAAAGAAAGGTTCTTTCCCTTTTGCAATACGGAGCCCAGGTTTTAGTGATTAGCCCAGAGGTCACGGAAACACTCTATAACCTTCAAAAACAGGGGGAAATCGAACTGATTGAAAGGCCCTACAAACAAGGAGATATAAAGAACGTTTTTTTAGTTTATGTGGCTACAAATGAACCCTTCGTAAATGAAGCTTGTTTACAGGAAGCAAGAAGAGAGAATATCCTGATTAATGTAGTGGACCAGCCTTTAATGTGTGACTTTATTGTTCCAGCCACCATAAAAAAAGGAGATCTATCTGTGGCAATTTCCACGAATGGTAAGAGCCCCATGCTTTCCCGAAGAATCAGGGAAGAGATAGAAGGTCTATTAAGGAATACGAGTGAAGAATATATAAATGTTCTGGGAGATTTAAGAAAAATCGTATTAAAAGAAATTAAGGATCCATATACAAGAAAAAGAATTTTCGAAAAAATTGTCTATAGTGATTTAAGCGATAGCATTAAAAATAATGAAGAAAATATAAGAAAAATAATATTCGATATTTACGAAGCTGAAAAGCAATGTTAAAAGGTTAAATTCAAGATATGATGGGAAAAGGTAGGTTGCTATGAATAAGAAAATAATCAAGGTAGGTTCAAGAGCAAGCGAATTAGCTTTAATTCAGACCAGGTGGGTAATAGAACGTTTGAAAGAAAAGTTTCCTAGGCTAGAATTTGAAATTATGGAAATCAAGACAATCGGAGATAAGATACTGGATAAAACCTTGAATAAAATTGGCGATAAAGGTTTATTTGTTAAGGAAATTGAAGCTGCCTTACTCCAGGGTGACATAGATTTCGCTGTTCATAGTATGAAGGATGTTCCCACTGTTATGGACGAAAATCTTCAAATTGGAGCAATAACCGATAGAGAAGATAGTCGAGATGTACTTATATCCGCAAATGGAAAGGGGTTAAAAGATCTGCCCAGGGGAGCTCGACTTGGAACGAGTAGTATAAGAAGGGCTGCTCAGCTTTTATACTATAGACCTGATTTCGTAATTGAACCTATAAGAGGCAATGTAGCCACTCGGATTAGAAAAATTGAAGAAATGAGCCTGGACGGTGTGATTTTGGCAGCAGCAGGAATCAGTAGAATGGGTTGGCAGTATAGAATTACCGAATACTTAGAACACCACATATGTTTACCAGCCGTAGGTCAAGGAGCTTTGGGAGTACAAATAAGAAAAGGTGATCCGTTCATGGCAGACTTGATTAAACCCTTAAATAATCAAGAGGTTGAAGCTGCAATAAAGGCAGAGCGGAGCTTTATGAGGGAGTTAAACGGAGGCTGTCATGTTCCAATTGGAGCCCACGCCAATATAGTGAATAATAGGTTGTTTATGGATACAATCATTGCTTCCCCCGACGGTAAAGAATTAATTCGACTATCTTCTGAAGGGTTAGTAAGTGAAAATGAAGAGTTAGGGTTGTTAATGGCCAAGGAAAGCATGGAAAAGGGTGGGGAAGAAATACTTAAAGCATATAGGGCAGGTGATTAAAATGAAGGCTGGAAAAGTATACTTAATTGGAGCTGGTCCTGGGGACTATAGGTTAATGACATTGAAGGGGCTTGATATCATCCAAGGGGCTGACGTGGTTCTATATGACCGCTTAGTTAATAATAAGCTTTTAAGATATGCAAGGGAGGATGCAGAGCTGATTTATGTGGGAAAAGCCCCAGATAATCATACCTACTCCCAAGAAGAAATTAATGAATTACTTATAAAAAAAGCCTCTGAGGGAAAAAGTATAGCAAGAATTAAGGGTGGTGACCCCTTTGTATTTGGCAGAGGCGGTGAAGAAGCATTGGCCTTGAATCAGAAAGGAATCGAGTTTGAGATTGTTCCAGGTGTAACCTCTGCCATTGCAGCACCTGCATATGCAGGAATACCCGTAACCCATAGAAATGTGAGCTCTTCTTTTCATGTCATTACAGGGCATGAGGACCAAGAAAAGGATGGGAGTTCTGTCAACTATGAAGCTTTAGGAAAACTAAAGGGGACTTTAATTTTTCTGATGGGGATAAAAAATCTTAAAGACATATGTATTAATTTAGTAAAGTATGGTCAACCCCAGGATAGACCCGTGGCTGTAATCATGAGGGGGACAACAGTGGATCAGAGGGTGGTAAGAGGAACTCTAGGTAATATAGTTAATAAAGTTGAAGAGCATAATATTACCAATCCTTCCATTATTATTGTTGGAGAGGTGGTTAACTTAGCTGAAACCCTTGCTTGGTATGAAAATAAGCCTCTTTTCGGTAAACGAATACTGGTAACAAGAACCAGGCAGCAAGCAAGCAGTTTATCTGAAAAGCTAGAGTCCCTTGGAGGAGAGGCCGTGGAATTTCCAACAATAAGAATTGGAGAGCCTCCAACTTTACAGGAAATTGACAAAGCAATAGGGGAAATAGAAAAGTATCAGTGGATAATGTTTACGAGTGTCAATGGTGTAAAGGCTTTTTTTGATAGAATGAAGAAACTAGACTTTGATATAAGACTTCTGAATGGAGCAAAGATTTGTGCTATAGGACCCATAACGGCTAAGGCGTTGGAGGACATGGGATTTATCGTTGAGTATATACCAGAAGAGTATAGAGCTGAGGCCATAGTAGAAGGCTTAAAGGATAAAATAGCTAAGGGCGATCAAGTGTTACTTCCAAGGGCTGATATTGCTAGAGAAGTATTAAAAGAAGAATTAATTAAGCTTGGTGCTATTGTGGATAATATTCATGTCTATTCCACGACCCTACCCAAAGAAAACAGACAAAAACTAATCGATCTCTTGAAGGGTGAATACATGGACATAATAACATTTACAAGCTCTTCAACCTTGAATAATTTCATAGAGATATTGGGTACAGAAAACCTGAACTTACTTAAAGATATTAGAATAGCTGCAATAGGACCTATTACGGAGAATTCGATAAAACAAGCAGGCTTAAAAGTAGATATTTTAGCAGAAGAGTATACGATTGACGGCTTAGTCCATAGTATTTTGCAGTTTTTTACGCAGGAGGGTATAAATGAAAATAATAAATAGGCCAAGGAGATTAAGGAATAGTTCATCCATAAGGAGTTTAGTCAGAGAAACCGTATTAAATACAGATGATCTGATATTTCCACTATTTGTGGTGGAGGGAGAAGGTATTAAGAAGGAAATATCAAGTTTAAAAAATCAGTATCATCTTTCAGTGGACAAACTGGAGGCTGAAATAAAAGAAATCCTTGGCTTAGGGATAAAAGCTGTAATGCTTTTTGGATTACCAGATGAAAAGGATGAGCTTGGTAGTGAGGCTTATAATGATAATGGTATTGTACAAAGGGCAATAAAAGAGGTTAGAAGAATAGATAAGGATATTTTAGTAATTACAGATATATGTATGTGCCAATACACTGACCATGGACATTGCGGCATAATCGATCATAATTGTACTGTGGATAATGACAGGACACTGGAATATATATCAAAGATTGCTCTTTCCCATGTTAGAGCTGGGTCTGATATGGTGGCACCCTCTGACATGATGGACGGAAGAATTCAAGCCATTAGACATACTTTGGACGAGAATAATTTTGAACATGTATCGATCATGGCATACAGTGCAAAATATTCCTCCGCTTTCTATGGACCCTTTAGGGCTGCAGCCAATTCTGCACCAGGGTTTGGGGACAGAAAAACCTATCAAATGGATCCTGCTAATAGTGATGAAGCCCTTAGGGAAGTAGAACTTGACTTATCTGAAGGAGCAGACATCGTCATGGTTAAACCAGCCTTATGCTATCTAGATGTAGTACGGAGAGTTAAAGATTCCTTTAATACACCGGTTGCTGTTTATAATGTCAGTGGCGAATATGCCATGGTCATGGCAGCTGTAGAAAAGGGATTAGTAGATGAGAAGCAAATCGTTTTAGAACAACTAACTTCTATGAAAAGGGCTGGAGCGGATATCATAATTTCATACCATGCCAAGGAAGCTGCGAAGTGGTTAAAGGAGGAAGAAAAATGATTCATAGTAAATCAGAAGCCTTATTTGAGGAAGCTAAGAAGGTTATACCAGGAGGAGTAAATAGTCCTGTTCGGTCCTTTCCCTCTGTATCCGTGAACCCGCCATTTATTTTAAGAGGAAAAGGAAGTAAAATCTATGATGAAGATGGAAATGAATACATCGATTATGTAGGATCATGGGGACCATTGATTTTAGGACATGCCCATGAAGAGGTTACGAAAGCACTTAAGAAGGCTGTGGATTTAGGCACCAGCTATGGAGCACCCACAAGGATTGAGACGGAACTGGCCATGACCATTTGTGAAGCAGTTCCTTCTGTGGAAATGATCAGAATGGTAAACTCAGGTACCGAAGCTACTATGAGTGCATTGAGATTAGCTAGAGGCTATACAGGAAGAAATCTTATTGTAAAATTTGAGGGTAATTATCATGGCCACTCAGATAGTCTACTCATTAAAGCGGGGTCAGGAGCACTTACCCACGGCATACCAAGTAGTCCAGGAGTACCAGAAAGTATCGCTAAAAACACCATAACTGCAGATTATAATGACATTGAAGGAATGAAAAAAATATTCGACCAATGGGGTAATGATATCGCTTCAGTGATCATTGAACCTGTAGCTGGAAATATGGGTGTGGTTCCTGCTACTCAAGAGTTTATGCAATTTCTTAGAAGCATTACCATTCAATATGGGTCATTACTCATTATTGATGAGGTGATGACAGGTTTTCGTGTTGCCTATGGTGGTGCACAGTGTCTATATAACGTAGACCCAGACTTAACCACCTTTGGTAAAATTATTGGAGGCGGTCTTCCCGTTGGAGCCTATGGAGGGAAGAAGAAAATCATGGAGCAGGTAGCTCCAAAAGGGCCCATTTATCAGGCTGGTACCCTTTCAGGTAATCCTTTGGCTATGACAGGAGGACTTATTACACTGAAGATCCTTAAGGAAAATCCTCAAATATATACTGGACTGGAGAATAAAGCTAGTATATTAGAAGAGGGCATAAAACAAGAAGCCAAAAGATTTGGAATACCAGCCAGCTTTAACCGAGTAGGGTCAATGATGTGCATGTTCTTCACAGATAAAGAGGTTACGAACTATGAAACAGCAATAACCAGTGATACGAAGAAGTTTTCCAACTATTTTGAGGAAATGTTAAAACAAGGTATATATTTAGCACCGTCCCAATATGAAGCAGCTTTTATATCTGCAGCCCATACCGATGAAGATATTGAAAAAACCATAGTTGCCAGTAAAAATGCATTTAAAAAGCTTCTTTAGCATCGGAAATTCCTTTGCATCTAAAAATACGATATACTATAATAGTAAAGGGAGAATTAAACTGAGTAAAAGGAGAAGATATAATGGGTTTGTATAATGAATGGTTACAAATGGCTTCTGAAGCCAACACAAAAGAAGAAGTGAATAAATTCTGGGAGGCTTATTCTACAGCGGAGAAGAGTATATATTCAAACATACTTGAAACTCCTAAGACGCCAGTAGAGGGTATTGTAAAGGACTTAGCTATAAAATTTGATACCTCTAATCAATTATTTATGGGTTTTCTTGATGGAATTAATAGCAGTTTACAGGAATCTCTTGAGCTTGAAGAAATAACTGAGGATAGTGAAATAAAACTGGATATCGATTTAGAAAAATTATATTTTAATATGCACGCAGCAAATGCAGATTACCTTTACACCCTACCACAATGGGATGAAATATTCGATGATGAGAAAAAACAGGGGATAGAGAAGCAATATAAAAAATCGAAAACCGTTGTTAAGGAAGACAAGATTGGTAGAAATGATCTCTGCCCATGTGGAAGTGGAAAAAAATATAAAAAGTGCTGCGGTAATAAATAGGATATCAATTTAGATAACCTTTTCTTGAGGGAGAGGGTTATTTTTATTTGAATAAGAGTAGCTTGTATTTCTTTTGTGAAAAATGTGGTAATATAGGTAGGGGAATATAACTTGTTAGGGTATGGAGGGTATTATGCGTAGTATCATACAAGGCTTAATTTTAGGATTCATCGTTGTCTTACCTGGAATGAGCGGAGGTACCGTTTTTGTTATATTCGGTATCTATGAAGATCTGGTAAGGGATTTAGTTAGACTAAGGATTAAACCGTACCTACCATTATTAGGGGGCATGGTAGTTGGAATTTTTGCTGGAGGTATGGTTTTTGCCTTATTTTTTGAAGCATATAGAGATATAACGGTAGCATTTCTATTGGGATGCTTATTGGCTTCTATAAAATCTATTCTAAAAGATCATCCAAAAGTTAATAAGAAAAATTTGATCTTTATGCTAATTGGCTTAGCAGTAGGCTACTACTTAGTAGGAGAGCCTATTAATATTGTATCAAAGCATGAAAGTGTAGAATGGTATTTACTTATTATAGGAGGAGCTTTATCAAGTGCAGCCATGATAATACCAGGGGTTCCAGGCAGCTCAGTACTCATTATCATGGGAATATACGATAGCATACTGAGTTATATTAGAGACCTGAATCTGATTAAGTTGGCCATATATGGTATAGGTAGTGCTGCGGGAGCTGTACTACTCCTAAACTTATTAGAAAAAATTTATAATCGATTTAAGGAATTCCTTTCCTATTGTTTTGCGGGTTTAATACTGGGCTCATCCAGGGGACTATTGCCATATAGCCTTAGCTTTACTATAGCATTTGCATTTATTATAGGCTTTTCCATAGTATGGACATGGGGTGGTAAGGAACAAAGCTAATTTTTCAAGCACACATTGTGTGCTTGAGGTTGATTACAAACCACCAGATTTTTTTACATCTGGTGGTTTTTCCAACTTTCCAAGTTTATTAATAATTTAATTCTATCCAAAAATAAAAAAACCAAGATTACCTCTAGTTCTTGGATAGTTTTGTAGCTATCTTCTTTATATTCTGTGCAGTTGCAGTCATCAAACACTGCATCTGGACTAAATAGAGTCCCCGATAATGGGCATACCTCAGACCGTGCAATTCCTTTGCGTCAGCAAAGATTCGTTAAAAAATAATAATATCCCCAATTCCTTTTTATTGTTCCAAACGGATGCTCCACAATCATTTGGCGTTGTTGATATTTTTCTTTATTATTTGTAAAAAGTCAATAAACACAGGCAAGTGGGGACGGTCCTTGCTTGCCTGTG
>JUEG02001236.1_pt1 | contig 14465 bp, 15 predicted proteins | sample 432341 | NCBI WGS metagenome assembly JUEG02 (sample SAMN02953476, study PRJNA257561) | rock porewater metagenome | biome: terrestrial; feature: Opalinus Clay rock; material: porewater; isolation source: Opalinus Clay rock BIC-A1 borehole | place: Switzerland: Mt Terri URL, St-Ursanne ...
CTCGAATTGAATTAGCAGGTGCAGAAATAGAACTAGTCACACAGAATTCGCGTGAGTGTAAATTGAGAAATGCTATCGAAAGTGTCAAGAAAGAGTTTGATTTTATTCTTATTGATTGCCCACCGTCATTAGGGCTTCTTACCTTGAATGCTTTAACAGCAGCTACAGATGTTATTATTCCTATCCAATGTGAATACTACGCACTTGAAGGGTTAACTCTTTTGATGAATACATTGGATAGAGTTCGCAAGCATCTCAACCCTAATTTAAATATTTTAGGTGCCCTTCTTACGATGTTTGATGCTCGTACTAATCTTTCTATTCAGGTCGTTGATGAAGTCAAAAAATATTTCCCGCAGAAGGTCTTCCGGAATATTGTGCCGCGAAATGTTCGCCTTAGTGAAGCTCCCAGTCATGGAAAGGCAATTAATACTTACGATTCTCGCTCTAGAGGTGCAGAAGTATATCGTGATTTAGCGAAGGAGGTCTTAGAACGTGTCTAAAAAAGGACTAGGCCGAGGACTTCAAGCTTTACTTCCTGATGAAATAGGTGACGATCCAGGCATCAAGGAAATTTCTGTTTCTATTATTGATCCTAATCCAGATCAGCCGAGAACAGAATTTGAACCACAAGCGTTAAATGATCTGGCAGACTCGTTGCGTCTCCATGGTCTTTTACAACCAATTTTAGTAAGGCCAGCTGGAGAACGATATTTCGTTATTGCAGGTGAACGACGTTTAAGAGCTGCTAAAATTGCTGGTCTAACTGCAATCAAATGTATAGTCCAAGTTTGCAGTGATCAAGAAATGGCTGAACGAGCCTTGATTGAAAATATTCAACGTGCAGATTTGTCTCCAGTGGAAGAAGGCTTAGCGTATGAAAGATTGATTAATGAATATGGGTTAAGTCAAGAGCAAGTTGCACAGCGTGTGGGAAAAGCACGAACAACTGTGACTAATCTTTTGCGTGTAATACAGTTACCCGAGGCAGTTCTCGACTTACTTAGAAGTAATTTAATTTCTTTAGGCCATGCTAAGGTTTTACTTGGAGTTAAAGATACCTCCTTACAGGTACTAACAGCACAAAAGGCTGCAAAAGAACAATTGTCTGTTCGAGATACCGAAAATCTTATTAATAGACTTACAGAAAAAGTAGAAAAGGAAAAACCTGCTCCCGAACGGTATCCTTTACTCCATAGTGTTCAAGATAAATTAAGGACCAGTTTCCAGACCAAAGTTATTGTTAAAGGAGATTATAAACGCGGTCGTATTGAGGTGCAATATTTTTCTGAAGATGAGTTAAACCGACTTTTAGAATTATGGAACATCAACATTGAGTAATTAAACATGACTATCGCCAAGACACAGGCACAAGCGGTCGATGAAGCCTTATGCGCTGTTGTATTTATAGACAAGTATCCCTATAAACATAATTCGAATATGGATATTTGAGGATAGTATACCTCATTTATGTTATAAGTGTCTTATGGCATAAAGTTACCGTTGGCCATAAACCGATAAGTCCCCATAGCCAAGACTCAACCTAAGATGGTCGAAATTAGAGTGCCGCCATGATTTGAGCCAGGATGTCGAGGGTCATACACCTCCATAGATAGCATAGGTGCCGTGAATGGCGAAAAGGAACAGCTGGACAAGGACGGCGAGAAGGAATCTTCTAGTATGTTTTAACTATATGTTGTTCTTTCTAGCTAGCAATGAATGTTCCACGTGGAACATTTGACACTAATTACATTCTTCACATAATAAAATAGCTTGTTAGATAGAAATGTTCCACGTGGAACATTTGGGTGCATTTATTAGAAAGAAGGGAATATAGTTGTTAGGTACCGTCGTTAATACATTAGCTATATTAATTGGAGGTCTGTTAGGACTATTATTCGGACAGACCTTACCTGATAAAATCAAAAAAACCGTGATTCAAGGAATTGGGCTTGCAGTTTTGCTGATTGGGGTAAGTATGGCTTTGCAAACTAAAAACACTTTAGTAGTTATCGCAAGCTTGGTATTAGGTGGAATAGTAGGAGAATTAATAGACATAGAACAACAGCTGCAAAAATTTGGACAAATGCTTGAGCGCAAACTATCAAAGAATGGGCAAGCAGCAGGATTCACAAAGGCATTTGTAACAGCGAGCTTAATATACTGTGTTGGCGCTATGGCTATTATGGGCGCATTTGAGAGCGGACTTACCGGCAATAACACAATACTTTACGCGAAGGCAATGTTAGATGGAGTAACTGCATTGGTATTTGCTTCATCAATGGGAATTGGAGTATTAGCTTCTGCAATTCCAGTCTTCATATATCAAGGGTTGTTAACTCTTTCGGCTGGACTATTACAAGGAGTTCTATCGCCACAGGTCATTACTGAAATGGGTGCTACCGGAGGGTTACTCATTGTAGGAATTGGCCTAAATATTTTAGAAATAAAAGATATTAAAGTGGGCAATCTATTACCAGGATTGTTTATTGCTATTCCATTAACTGTTTTGTTCACCAGACTACATTTAGGCATGTAAGGATAATAAGTACAAAGGGCATTGTATATAATAAATATATTATTATTAGAAAGCTGGTTAAGTTGAAATTGAAAGGAAGTGAATAAACCTGGTTTAAGGTAGTTAATTAGGAAGCGAGAGGCTTTCAATCTACCACTTGTTTGGTCAACAAGGAGAAAATTGGAACATAAATGGTTCGAATTTAAAAACCAGGTAAATAATTGGCAATGCTAGAGGGTGTAATGCCTTTATATTGGTGGGCTTTAGGTGTCTTAGCTGTTTTATTACTTATAGTGTTGATACTATCTATTGCAATATATCGTCGAATGAAACGTTTTGAAGGTTCATATATAAGCTTGCAGACGTTTATGAATGGACAACAAATGGATGAATTACTAAATGAGTATGTTCATAAAGTTACTGAAATAGAGCAGAATGTTAATAGATGTAATGAAAGGCTTACTCCAATTGAACTAAAATTAAGGGCTAGCATAGATCGTGCCGAATTACTGCGTTTTAGAGCCTTTGAAGATGTAGGCAGCGACTTAAGCTTTGCAGTAGCGTTCTTGAATCAAGACTGTAACGGACTAGTTATTAGCTCCATTTACAGCCGAGAGGAAGCAAGAATATATGCCAAACCGATTAATGGAGGACAGTCTGTCTACTCGCTTTCAGATGAAGAAAAAGAGGTTATATCAAAAGCGATGATAGGGCAACAAAAAGTCTAAATCATCTTTAATGCTTAAACACGTACTTTTAAGTAAGAACGAGTGATTAGAGAGCTGATATTTTCTGACAGTCGCCAGACTAAGTTGAGACGGGTATTTTGCAAAACCATATATTCCATGAATCCGCCCACATTAACAATGCCCGTCATGTGGGCTTCGCCTATTTCTGGAAGAGATTTATTAACACCAGACCCCGGTTTTAAAGGTCCATCCGCAAGTGTAATACAGCCGATAGAATCTAAACGTCCTAAACAGGCATCAACTGCAATAATGAATGGATTTGAAAAACTGTGTTGTATATTAAGTATGTTCTGTTCAAGATTAGTCGCATGTACAGGGTCATCTAATGTACCATAGACATTAAGCTGAGGTAATTTAAGGCGTGAAAGGTGTGTGCCAATTAATGGGCCTAAAGCGTCACCCGTCGAGCGATCAGTTCCGATGCACAAAATAACAGTTGGGCGTTTCTGAGTGGAAACAAATAGATCAGAAAGTCGCATCTCAAGTTTTGTTTTAGCAGTATAATCATCTACGTGGGCCTTAATTTTCTGAGTCTCAGTAAATAATGAAAATAAACTCACAAGCTACCTCCTTGCCTTAAATTGCTAAAAATATAGCATTCTCTAAATTATTTCCCAAAAGATATAATTTTTATGCATGAGATTCCTATTTCGGCCATAAGCATGATGGCGAGGAGGGAGTAATCATGCAGTGGAAAACGACATTTCAGGTAGCGGCAACCTATGTGGGAGCAGTCATGGGAGCTGGATTTGCCTCAGGACAAGAAATTCAGCAATTTTTTGCCCGCTTTGGTTATTGGGGCTTAGCAGGAGTTGTTCTTAGTTCCGTGCTTTTTTCGTTACTAGGATGTGGCATGTTAGACTTACAAATTCGTTGGAAAATCACATCCTACAATGAATTTTTTGACTATTTATTAGGCCCGCGTTTGGGTAGATGGGCAGACATGCTCGTAAGTGTCCTCTTATTTGTAGGAATGCTGGCAATGATATCTGGAAGTGGAGCTCTATTTTACGAGTATTTTGGCTTCTCTAGATGGTCAGGTATTTTCTTGACAGGCTGTGTCATAGCACTGGCATTATGGTATCGCGGAGAAGGAGTATTATGGATAAACTCAGTCCTTATACCCTTGAAGTTTATTTTTTGCTTAGGAATTGCTACAGCTGCGATTTTTATTACGACTTCGCGAGACAGCGAACCTATAGTAATGCTCGCAAATCCCATTGTGAGTAATTGGGTGGTCTCCGCCATCTTATACGTGTCATTTAATGTAACTTTAGCCATGGTGGTATTTGCATCGCTGGGGCGAGAGATTCAAAAGGCTGGTGCACGCTTGGGAGCAATCGTAGGAGGGATAGCTCTAGGGCTATTTGCATTCTCTATAGGAGCGTCTTTACTTCGTTTTCCAGATATATTAGGTCTAGAAATACCTATGGTTGGAATTGCAGGTAAGTTAGGAGATTGGCCAGCCTTTTTCTACGTCGTTGTCTTATGGTTAGCAATGATTACGGCAGCAGTAGGTAATGGTTTCAGCCTTATCAGTAGGGTGGTTGATTCTGGAAGGTTAAGCTATGGTAAGGCAACGCTCATATTATTTATTCTCCTCTTACCGATAGCGGGGGTTAAATTCTCCCAGATTGTACAACTGGTATATCCTCTGTTTGGCTATTTGGGTCTTGTTTTTATGCCGACAATTCTGTATTTCTGGAGAAGGGGTTATTAATTAACAAAAAAAGAGATTTGCTTTACAAGTATAAATTTTGCTATAGTAGATTAGGTACATCAGAATGATAATCAGTTGTTTACATATTGTGTTATAGAATATAATTGTTGCCAAACGGCACGATGACAAAGGGTGAGCCTATTGAAATCTTTATATGATATAGCATTAGATCATTTGGAAGCGCGAGACTATGATGAGGCTGAAGCAACCCTGAAAGAATATCTTAGTAAAAATCCAACCGATGCAATGGCTTATAATAAACTAGGTGTTGCTTTGGCCAAAAAGCTACACCGTAATGAGGCAAAGCAATGCTTCAAAGAAGCATTGAATCACGATTCTAGGCTTGTACATGCCTTAAATAACCTGGGTAATGTTGCTCGGGAAGAGGGGGATTTAGAACAAGCAGTGGCATATTATCAGAAAGCAATTCACATTGATCCTGATTATTCGCTGCCCCATAATAATTTAAGCGTAGTATACAAGCAACTCCACCGTTATGGAGATTTTATTTGTGAGATAAAAACAGCAAAACGATTAGAAAATAAGAAGGCTCTTAATCCTAAAGAACAAACCTTCACGAGTTGGCTTAAAGAATTGTGGTCTAAGAGACGTAAGTGAACTCGTTCAACTAAAGCTAAACATAGAGACTATGTCACCCAAGCAAAACATGGAATACCCTCATATAGAAGTGGGCTTCATGAACTGGATAAGGGGAAAGAAAATGGATGAACGACATTATTTAGTAGGGACCGCTGGGCATGTGGATCACGGTAAAACACAGTTAATTCGGGCTCTTTCCGGTATGGATACAGACCGTCTTAAAGAAGAAAAACAACGTGGTATCTCTATCGAACTTGGTTTTGCACATATGTTGTTGCCAAGCGGAAGGCAAGTCGGGATGATTGATGTTCCTGGGCATGAACGCTTTGTTCGTCAGATGTTGGCAGGGGCAAGCGGCATGGACATTGTGTTACTTGTCATTGCGGCTGACGAAGGGATTATGCCCCAAACCCAAGAACATTTGGATATTTTAACATTGTTGGGGATACCCCGAGGGATTGTAGTTCTAAACAAAACAGACCTTGTGGATGAAGATTGGCTTGAACTGATGGCAGAAGAGGTTCACGAAAAACTTAAAAAAACTGCATTTAACCAGGCACAAATATGCCGTGTTTCTGCTCAAACAGGTGAAGGTATAGATGAACTCCGAAAAACAATTGATGATTTATTATCTGAAGTAGAAAGTAAAAAATCGACTGGTCCAGTGAGAATGCCAATTGACAGGGTTTTTAGCATTCAAGGTTTTGGTACAGTTGTGACAGGAACCTTGCATAGTGGCATTATGGAATTAGGCCAAGAGCTGGCAATTGAGCCTAGCCACCTAATTGCTAAGGTGCGTTCACTGCAAGTTTATAAAAATAAAGTAAGCTCTGCAGGAGCTGGACAAAGGGTAGCCGTAAATCTTGCCGGAGTAGATGTTGCAGAAGTTGATCGAGGTTCAGTTCTTGTAAAACCAAAGACATTTAAAGTAGGGAAGATTTTAGATTTAAAAATAACAAATCTTCCTTCCGCAGAAAAGCCCTTAGTCCAAAGACAGCGAGTTCGTTTTCATCTTGGGACAACAGAAGTTTTAGGACGGATACATCTTTTAGAACAGGAAACAATCCCCCCGGGGGAGGAGGGTTTCGCCCAAATACTGCTTGAAGAACCCGTTCTTGCTGCGCCAGGCGACCGTTTTGTGTTAAGGTTTTATTCGCCTACTCATACAATTGCTGGCGGTAAAATACTGAGCGTAGCAGAGTTTAAGTCAAAACGGTTTAAAGAAAGTGTATTGGACCAAATGAGGGTTAAGGACCAAGGGGATCCGCTTGACCTTTTAGAAAGAGAGATGAACGAACCTAGAAGCGTTGCAGATCTTGCTGTTCGCTTGCACGTAAATTCAGCTGATTTAGAAGATAATCTTAAATCTCTAGAAGAATCAGAACGATCGGAAATTTGGATGGAAGATGACGTCTGTCTCTACTGGGGAAAGGCGTCTGCAGAAGCTTGGAGGTCAAAACTAATTGGGGTTGTAAGGGCGCACGAAGAGGAATACCCCTTGCGGGGAGGGATCAGCAGAGAGGAATTAAAAACACGCCTCGGAATAACTTGGACACACCGACGTTGGCAAACGATTCTAGAGCAAGGAGATGCACGTAACTTTTATCGTATTTCTGGGAGCAAAGTTAGAACAAACGAAGGAGTGCAACTTCCTCCTGAAGTTATTAAACGACTTGATGGATTACGAGCCATTTGGCAAAACGTCAAACTAATGCCGCCTGAATTAGGAGCAGTATCTGAAACATGTGGAATACCCAAGGCGGAGATACAAGAATACGCTGGGTATTTATGTGAGCAAGGAGAATGGGTCTCTATCACTGGATTCTATTTTAGAATTGATGATATTCAACAGGCTAAGTTAAGTTTGTTAGAGGTTTTAAAACTAAAAGGGGAAGTTGGAGTCGCTGAGGTTCGAGAGTTATGGGAAACATCTCGAAAATATACAGTCCCTTTACTAGAGTATTTTGATCAACAACGCTTAACACAACGTAAGGGAGATAAAAGAACTCTCTATTGATTAGTTATTTTGAACATAAAGAAATAAATCATATAGAGTAAACAGGCTTTTGGATTAAGGCTGCTTACTCTTTCTTAATTTACTTAAGAATCTAGTTAACTCACTCAGATTAAGTTCTAATAATTACCAATTATATAGCTATTAAAATTAGCTATACTTTATATGGTAATAGCTTGTCAAATGGTATTATAATATATAGAATATATAATTAGAGGTTTGTTATCTAACAGCCTCTGACTCAAGGGTACCCCGATCAATAGAGTTGTCATATGATTGGGGTTTTATTAATAGTTGACAAGTTAAATTCAGCGGGGGCATTTCAATTTGGAGGTGAATTGAGGAAAAGAAATCAAATTAGAACATAAGAATACAGATAAATTCTTTAAAGGGCGGAAAAGAAGATCGAAAAAGAAAGGCCGATAAATGGCCTATATAGAGAGGGGTATAAAGATGAGAAGAATGTTTTCAATAGCGACTGCAGCCTTATTAAGTCTTGCTCTCGTAACTGGTTGCGGAGCAACTGGCGGACAAAAGTCAGCCGAAGTTATTAAGGTTGGTGGAAACTTAGAGCTTAGTGGAGGGGCAGCTGCTTTTGGACAATATGCTGAGAAAGCTATTAAGTTAGCGTTTGATCAGCAAAATGCTAAAGGCGGAGTACTTGGAAAGCAATTAGAATACGTATCCGCGGATAATAAGTCTGATCCTGGAGAATCGACCGTAGCTTCAACTAAGCTAGCAACACAAAATAAAGTAGTTGCCATACTTGGACCTATGACAAGTGGAAATACTTTAGCTGCTGTCCAAGTGGTCACAGATAGCAAAGTTCCTTTGATAACTCCAACAGGAACATCGGACAATGTTACATTTGAAAACGGAAAAGTAAAACCATGGATCTTCCGGGCCTGCTTTATTGACCCTTTCCAAGGTCAAGTAGCCGCTAATTTTGCAACGGATACACTTAAAGCAAAGACCGCTGCCATTTTTATTGACCAAAAGGGGGATTACTCCAAAGGTTTAGCTACTTCTTTCAAGGAGAATTTCGAAAAATCAGGCGGTAAAATTGTTGAAGAAGAACAGTATGTTGCTGGCAGTGATTTAGATTTCCGTGCCACCTTGGTACGTATCAAAGCTTCTAATCCAGATGTAGTCTTTGTCCCTGGATATTATCAAGAAGTCGGACTAATCGTTAAGCAAGCTCGTGAAATGGAGATGAAGCAAACATTCATGGGCGGAGATGGTTGGGGCTCCCCTCAATTAGTGGACGTTGCTGGAGCAGCAGCTCTCGAGAATACTTATTATGTCAATCACGGAGCAATGGATGATCCAGGAATGACCCAATTTATTAAAGACTTCAAAGAAAAATATAGTTCCGAACCCGATACCTTTGCGGCGTTGGGCTATGATACGGCAAACCTCTTAATTAAGGCGATCGAGAATGCTGGGGGTACAGAATCCGAAAAGTTGAGGAGTGCTCTGGAAAACATGAAGGGCTTCCAAGGCATCAGTGGAGAATTGAATGTAGATCCAGCGACCCACAACCCAGTCAAAAGTGCCGCCATCTTGCAATTCAAAGACGGCAAGAGTGTATTTATGACAAAGGTAAATCCAAAATAATAACCGAAATTTAGTAAAACTTATCTAACCATCGGATAAAGTCACAATTGTTACACAAAGAAGGAGGGAGGACAAACCCTCCCTCCTTTTTGTAGAAAGTCAGACTCCCATGCCGGCATGTGGTACACCTGACGGATGGAGAACTTCTCACTAAGATCTATATTATTATAGAGTTTTCCATGAATGAAAAGTATAAACTGACTGTACCAGTCAGTTTATACTTTCTGAGAGGTCCCTTCTCGCTTTCCATGACGGCGTTACAAAACTCAAACATCTTGTTCAAGTCATGGCAGGTATCTGTTAATTGCGCAAGTCATATTCTTTAATAGTTATTCGGAGTTGGGAGTTGAAAAGATGGGAAATGTAACTGAGCAAGTATTGCAACAGATAGTGAATGGTCTTTCGCTAGGAAGTATCTACGCTTTAGTTGCTCTAGGCTATACCATGGTCTACGGTATTATTAAGCTTATAAACTTTGCTCACGGCGATGTAATGATGGTCGGAGCCTATGCCGGATGGTTTGCGACAACGACATTACATTTGTCGTTTATTCCAGCGTTACTTATAGCAATGGTTGTAAGCGCAATCCTTGGCGTGTTGATTGAACGGATCGCTTATAAACCTTTGCGCAACGCTACACGGATTGCATCATTGATTACGGCTATTGGAGTTTCGTTTTTCTTGGAATATGGGGGAATGTTAGTTGTATCTCCTCAGATGCGTACTTATCCTCCTGTTTTTCCCGATACGATTTGGAATGTCGGTGGGATTATCATTAAATATGGCGATATCGTCATGATTCTTACCTCGATCATTCTTATGATACTTTTACATGTCATTGTAAAGTATTCAAAGATAGGAAAAGCAATGCGTGCAGTATCTTTTGATAATGAAGCAGCCTTGTTAATGGGGATTAATGTAAACAACACGATTTCAGCGACTTTTGCAATCGGATCTGCACTTGCCGCTGCAGCTGGGGTACTAATGGGGGTATACTTTAATACCATTAATCCTTTGATGGGAATCATCCCTGGACTTAAGGCGTTTGTGGCTGCAGTCCTAGGGGGTATCGGGATTATTCCAGGTGCAATGGTCGGAGGATTCTTCTTAGGGCTTACAGAATCCTTTGTCAGCGGTCTGGGAGCCTCGACTTGGCGGGATGCGGTAGCATTTCTAATTCTAATTCTTGTTCTCATCATTAAGCCAAGCGGGCTCTTTGGTAAGAACATCCGTGAGAAAGTGTAGGTGACAAACATGGGTAAGCGAATTAATCGTCAAAGTGTTGTAACCTTACTGGGGGTCCTGCTTGTTTATGCCATCGTTCAGGGCAGTATTCTAATGGATATTTTACCTCCTTTTGTAGCGCTTACTTTGATTCAGGTTTGTATCTTTATCATTCTATCGACTAGTTTAAACTTGATTAATGGGATAACCGGTCAGTTTTCAATTGGACATGCAGGTTTTATGGCTATTGGGGCATACATGGCTGCGATTGTTGTTGTTAAATTTCAAGGGCCGCTTATGCTGGCGCTTCTTGCCGGGGCACTAGTGTCCGCATTAGCGGGTTTTTTGATTGGTCTGCCTACGTTACGGCTTAAGGGAGACTATCTAGCGATTGCTACCCTTGGATTTGGGGAAATTGTACGAATTATCTTTTTGAATATGGAGTATGTCGGAGGAGCTTCAGGATTTTCAGTGCCGAAAACCATTACTTGGACATGGGCTTTTTGGCTCATGGTTATAAGTGTTATCATTATTCGGAACTTTATTTATTCTACGCACGGTCGAGCATGCATCTCTATTCGTGAGAACGAAATCGCTGCAGATGTCATGGGTATTAATACTACTAAATATAAGATCATGGCGTTTACAATTGGGGCCTTCTTTGCTGGATTAGCGGGTGGAATTTATGCCAATTATCTATACATTATTCAACCATTAACGTTCAGTTTTCTTAAATCCTTTGATATTTTAGTTATGGTTGTACTTGGAGGTTTAGGAAGCTTGACGGGCAGCATTCTTGGGGCAGTGGTGATGACGGTTGTTTCCGCCGCATTATCTGGTTGGCCGGAATGGCGACTTGTGATTACAGCAATACTTTTGATAGTAATGATGATTTTTAGGCCTAAGGGACTATTAGGAACTAAAGAATTTAGCTTAAGTTTTCTCGGAAAGAAGGGTGAGAAAAATGCCTCTTCTAAGGATTGAAAAACTCTCTAAGTCGTTTGGTGGATTAAAAGCAGTTTCAAATCTAAACATTGAGATTAACGAAGGGGAACTGATCGGATTGATAGGTCCGAACGGGGCCGGAAAAACTACGGCTTTTAATTTACTCACAGGAGTATACGAACAAACAGAAGGAAAAATATTGTTTCAGGATAAGGATATGCGAGGGCTTAAACCCTATCATGTCACCCAGCGAGGAATGGCACGGACATTTCAAAATATCCGGTTATTTAGCGATTTGAGCGTCATAGATAATGTCAAGATTGCCTACCATCAACGAAGCTCATACGGAATCTTTAGTGCGTTCCTTCGCCTTCCAAGCTATTACGCCGGGGAAGAAGAGATGCAACGAAAGGCAATGGAGTTGTTAAAGATCTTTAATCTTGACCATAAGGCAGAAGAAATTGCGAAGAATTTGCCTTATGGTGAACAACGACGGTTAGAGATTGCTCGAGCCCTGGGAACTGAGCCTAAACTCCTTTTGCTGGATGAGCCTGCTGCAGGTATGAATCCTCAAGAAACACGTGATCTGATGAATCTTATTCGTTGGATACGGGAAAAGTTTAAGCTTACGATTCTGTTAATCGAGCATGATATGTCTTTAGTTATGGGTGTGTGTGAACGCATCTATGTTTTAGATTACGGAATGATTATAGCTCAAGGGGCACCAGATGAAATCAAGAGCAATCCCAAAGTCATTGAGGCTTATCTAGGGGAGGAGGTTGTCTGATGCTTGTCCTTGAAGATGTCAATGTTTACTATGGTGCCATTCATGCCCTTAAAGGGATTTCCCTCGAGGTTAATCAGGGCGAAATTGTAACCCTAATCGGCTCAAATGGTGCAGGGAAAAGTACAAGTCTTAAGACTATTTCGGGATTGTTGCGACCGAAAGATGGCAAGGTAATGTTTAAAGGTGCAGACCTGGCCAGTATAGCTCCACAAACTATTGTTGCCCAGGGAATATCTCAGGTTCCAGAAGGACGGCGAGTGTTTGCCAATATGACTGTTATCGAGAACTTGGAACTTGGGGCATACTTGCGTAAAGACAAGTCAGGTATTAAAGAAGATATGAAACGAGTATATGAGTTATTTCCACGTTTGCTTGAAAGGAAAAACCAACTTTCGGGTACCTTATCTGGAGGAGAACAACAAATGCTAGCGATGGGTCGAGCCCTAATGTCCAAACCCCAGTTGCTTCTTCTCGATGAACCTTCAATGGGTTTAGCTCCCATCTTGGTAAAACAAATATTCTCAATCATAAAGGAAATTAATGCTAGCGGAACAACGATTTTACTTGTAGAGCAGAATGCTCATATGGCGCTTTCTATAGCCAACCGGGCTTACGTATTAGAGACAGGTAAAATTGTGCTTTCAGGAGATGCTAAACAATTAGCGGCTAGTGAAGAAGTCCGTAAGGCCTACTTAGGAGGCTAAATGCATATATAAAGACAAGGCTGAGAGCAGATCTTTCAGATCTGCCCCATCTAGCCATCTCGGCACTATGCCATCGCGACGCCTAGGCCATCCATGGCAGTGTACTAACCTCGAACATCTTTGTTCGAGTCATGGCGGTGCTCAAAACTCAACCATCCTTGGTTGAGTTTTGGCAACAGGGGCACTTGGCCTTATGGACATGACAAAAGCGGCTTCTAAGCATCTGCCGGCTACATTAGCTTGGTGCCAAAGAGTGACATTAACAAGGCCGAGATCTAAAGTGGAAAGGGGTAATTGTACATGTATGTTCGTCAATTTATGACAGCTCAAGTTTTCACAGTCACTCCGGAAAAAACTATTGCTGATACAATGGCTCTTATGCGAGAAAAGAAGATTAGCCGAATGCCGGTCGTAGAAAAGGGGAAACTTGTTGGATTAGTGACTGATGGGGATCTTCGCGAGGTCTCTCCTTCCCCGGCAACAACTTTGAGTATTTTTGAACTCAACTATCTCATAGCTAAAACCCCTATTCGTGAAGTAGCGATTAAAAAGGTTGTGACCTGTCACCCTGACACTCAAATTGAGGACGCAGCTTTGCTAATGCGAGATCACAAAATTGGAGGATTGCCTGTCGTAGATGAAGGCAAGGTAGTCGGGATTATCACAGGCTCAGATATAATGGATGCATTTTTAGATATCATGGGATTTCGTAGCCCAGGACAGCGCGTAATGATTGAAACTAAGGATCAAGTTGGTGTTATGCTAGATCTTGCTCTATCAACCAAGGAGTTTGATGTAAATATTGGAAGTTTAGCTGTATATCATCTCAGAGATAATCAAATTCAAATTCTTGCACGCCTCCAAGGTGATCAAGTAGCCGAAGTTGAAGCGTCCCTAGAAAAAAAGGGATACCAGATCAAAAAATAGAGGTTAGTGTACGACTAAAGAAAGCACTGAGTGAATGTTAATTCACTCAGTGCTTCTCTTTTTAAAAAATTTTAGAAGACAATTCTTCTTATTAAGCCGAGCAGGCATCCATAAAATGAAATGATAATGATCTAAAAATCGTTAGAATACTTTGGCAAGTTTATAATGTTGTCAAGAGTTAATGTAAGTACCATATCTAATGAGCAGACTTGCTAATCTGCAGTTAAATTAGTCAATTAGCGGAGGAACTGTATTCTGTAGGAAGTTGATTCACTGTATGAAATTTTATCTTAATGTAAAGTATGTATTTATTTTGGACTTGTATAAGCTATTAAGATGGTTTCTTGTCCTTGTTTACTATTGAACTTGTTTTCTAAGGCTTTAAGGTCTTCAATCTGGTCACTAGTTAAGTTAGAAAATAAAATATCCGATCGATTCATGATGATTTTTAACCCCCTTTTGTTTAAGCATTAAAAGAGTTTGAATCTTCTTATACATAATTAGTGTGCACAAAATTCAGGAAAATTAAACCCTATTTTACAACGTATTAATAATCTATATCTTTTGGTAGAGTTATTTACTTCCCAAATATATACGAATGTGATAATATTATTGACGTTAGCAGGGGGATGGATGGTGGCTGGTGCTGCTCCCGGACTT
>JUEG02000598.1_pt1 | contig 14463 bp, 10 predicted proteins | sample 432341 | NCBI WGS metagenome assembly JUEG02 (sample SAMN02953476, study PRJNA257561) | rock porewater metagenome | biome: terrestrial; feature: Opalinus Clay rock; material: porewater; isolation source: Opalinus Clay rock BIC-A1 borehole | place: Switzerland: Mt Terri URL, St-Ursanne ...
GTTAAATATGGTATTGCACTATCAATTACAATTAGTTTATTTATTATCGCATCAGGGTTTGTTACTATGTCCCTATTTAATATTAAAGACGCCGTATCACACATTGAGACGGCTACGGAACGCTCTAATACTTTAACCTATATGGGTTCTCTTTTTAAAGCAAAGGAGATCGTCATTTTGGAGTATTCAAATTTTCCGCGAAAAAGCTTAATAGATGAGTATCAAAAGATAGAAAAAGAGTTTATTACCCTCCATGACCAGATTAAACCTACGATGAATACAGAAGAATTACAATTTCTACTTGAAAGAATACATATTAACAACAAGCAAATGGATGATCTGTTTAATAATGGTATGATCGCTAAAATGCAAGGGGAAGATGGTGAAGGGGCAATTGAACTGACAAAAATATATGGTCTTAGGGCTCCCACGGTTCAACTTTTTCAAAAAATCATGGCGGAAGTAGATCTTGAAAGAAGTAAGGCAATGACATACGCTTATGAAAATATTGAAAACTCTATTAAGGTGCTGGCAATATCTATCCTAACAGTAATTTTACTAGGAAGTCTTATTGTATTTTTAATAAGCAGAAGCATTAGTCGTAATTTGAATAAAGTAGTGGTTTTAACCAATAGTATAGCCCAAGGCGAGCTTGCTGTAGAAGAGATAAAATATCATGGCAAGGATGAAGTTGGACAACTATCTGTTGCTATGAACAAAATGTTATTTAATTTACAAAATATAATAAAAGAAATATCCGAATCATCTCTTAAAGTAGATGATGAAAGTAATAATTTAAGGAAAATAGCAGAAGAGGTACAGGAAAGCAGTGAACAAATAGCGGCTACAATGCAGGAAATGTCTGCGGGAGCAGAAGAACAGGCAAGCTCAGCCACTGAAATAGCAAGTTCAATATACAACTTAACTCAGTTAGTTAAAAAAGCAAATACGAACAAAGAGGCCTTGGAAACTTCATCAAAGGATATTTTGAATGTGGTTGGTAAAGGAAATACTGAAATGAAAGTATCAGTCATTACAATGAACGATATTAATAGTATACTTAAGGAATCTGTAGAAAAAGTTAAGCAGTTAGATGAGAGCTCTCAAAAAGTATCTGTTCTAGTTCAAATAATAAACTCCATTGCTGAACAAACAAATCTTTTGGCTTTAAATGCTGCAATCGAAGCTGCTAGGGCCGGTGAAGCAGGTAGAGGCTTTGCAGTAGTTGCCGATGAGATTAGGAAGTTGGCAGAGCAAGTTGGAAAATCAGTAAACGAAATCACGGAGATAGTAATGGGAATTCAGAGTGAATCCAGAGCAATGACCGATTCCTTGGCAAGAGGGTATAATAAGGTAGAAGAAGGAACCCATAAAATTAGGGCTACTGGAGAGGTATTTGATAGAATAAATATTGAAATCGATACAATGGTGGAGGGCATTAAAAGTGTTTCCAATAATCTAGATGAAATAGCCATAAACAGTAATACCATAAATATGGCTGGGGAACAAATTGCTGCAATATCCGAAGAAAATTCGGCTGGTATTGAACAAACAGTGGCCTCGGTAGAACAACAAAATAGTTCTATGGAAAACATCACTGAAAATGCCCATTCTCTAACTAGTTCAGCAGAAATATTAAAGAATTTGGTAAGTCAATTTAAAATATAGTCACATAAATAATAAAAGAAGCTGTGAAGATTATTTCACAGCTTCTTTTGATTAAGCTATCTAGAAAAGTCCATGTGTAATAGCTTCCCAGAAAATAAATAGTCCGCCAATACCTATGGCTATATTTAATGCACCAGCTACTTTTATTGCTTCGGGCTTTATGCCCCAAAGGGCTATTACTAAGGATACCATCAGTGCAACGATTAATGCTAATACAGTTCCTAGGGGCCAAACTAATCCTAGTTTAAAAGCGATAACTGTAAGGAATATGCTCATGATTCCAACGGCACCACAGAAATTTCCGAGCATTTTTTTGTCTCCACCATATCTAAAATGATTTGATGCAACAAGCCAGAAGAACCCATACAAACCAAAAACAGTACCTACGAATATCGATTTAGCTCCAGCAAATGCAAAAGTAAACATATAAATAGAAGTAAGTACCTGAGTTACTCCACCGAACCAAAATGCAACGTATGATACTTCTTTACTTATTTCTTTATGATCTCCGCCCTTCGTTCCAATTCCTAATTGCTCTAATCCAAATACAAAAACGGTAATAACTAATCCTAATACTCCTAATGCCTCTGGATTTACCATGTTATTCATTAGATCATCTCCCTGTTAAATTTTTATATAAGTCCGACGTTACGATTATATAATAAACTAATTGTAGTCTCAACTATTATTTTATGGAAGTTATCGATTTAACATTCACAGATAGGAGTCTGTCTATAAACCCTAAGGAATTTTAGCGGTAGAGGAGTCTTTTTAAAAACACATTATTCCTAAAAATCTTCTCAATGGGTATATTTTTTTTACCTATAAACAGTGATATAATGAAAACTGATCAAGAGTTAAAAAAATAACAATAAATACATACCGTTAATTGGAGGAATATAAAGTGATAATAGTCCAAGTATGTGTGGGGAGTGCATGTCACTTAAAAGGATCATATGATGTAATTAATAAATTGCTGGATACCATAAAACGCAATAAATTGGAACAACATGTAATTGTGAAAGCTGCTTTCTGCCTGGGTGAATGTACAGAAGCTGTATCTGTAAAGGTAAGTAATGGAGGGATCTATTCGCTCAGTGAGGATAAGGTAGATAGCTTTCTAAATGATATCTTAGATGGGGGGCTTTCCTTTGAACCTACTAAACTTTGCGAAGGCAAATTGTAAAAATTGTTACAAATGTTTAAGAGAATGTCCAGTCAAGGCAATTAAAATTAAGAATGAGCAAGCTGAAATTGTTGAAGACAGATGTATCGGATGTGGCCAGTGTCTTATTGTTTGTCCGCAAGACGCTAGAAAAATAAAGAGCGATTTGAATGAAATTAAAAGAGCTATTCTAGAGGGGAAAAAAGTGGTTGCCAGTATTGCCCCTTCTTTTGTAGGTGCTCTAGAATTGAATAATCATGGACAATTAGTAACCGCCTTATACAGTCTTGGTTTTCAGTGGGTAGAAGAAACAGCTCTGGGAGCAGAATTAGTAGCAGATCACTACAATCACATAGCTGAAATAGGGAATTATGAAAATTTGATAACCACCTGCTGCCCCTCCGCAAATTATCTTGTGGATCAATATTATCCTACACTAACCAAATATCTTTTACCTGTGGTCTCTCCAATGCTCGCTCATGGAAAGCTGCTGAAGCAGCGGTGTGGATCAGAGTGTTTTATTGTTTTCATAGGGCCTTGCACAGCTAAAAAGATTGAAGCCATTAGTTTTCAGCATAAGGGAATAATCGATGCGGTGCTTACCTTTGAGGAACTTAAAAACTGGATACAGGATGAAGGAATAGATTTAAAAGCTCTGGTATCCAATGGTTTTAATACTACAGCATTTCAAAGAGGCAGTGCTTTCCCTCTGGAAGGAGGAGTTATTCAGAGCTTTATGAATAACCCAAATTTAAGTAGGTATGAAAAGCTAAGGGTTAATGGAATAGATGAGTGTATTGGTATTTTTCAATCGCTGACAGCGGGTAATATTAATAATGTATGTGTTGAGGTTAATATTTGTAGGGGGGGCTGTATTAACGGTCCAGGAATGCCTATAGATGAATGGGATTTTTTTAGAAGGCAAAAAAGAGTAAAAGAGTATGTTAGGCTTCAAAAATCTATAAGTTCTACGAACTCAACAACATACTTAGGGGACATAGATTTAAGAAAAGCTTTTATAGAAAGACCGGTTCAAAGAAAGTTAGCTACTGAACAGGAATTAAAGGAAATTTTTAAATCCACAGGAAAAATAGAACAAAAGGATGAGCTTAATTGTGGGGGCTGCGGATACAATACATGCCGTGAAAAGGCACAGGCGGTATATGAGGGAATGGCAGAAATGAATATGTGTCTGCCGTTTATGAGAGGAAAAGCGGAAAGTTTAACCAATCTTATATTTGAGAATACTCCGAATATTATTATGCTGGTGGATGATAAATTAAGGATTAAGGAATTTAACCCTGGGGCTGAGTTTTTATTTGGTCTGACGGCTGAAGAAATAAAAGAGCTGCCAGTAGCTATGCTAATGGATGAAGGGCCATTTCAATATGTTTTTAATAAAAAAGAACCCATACTATCACAAAAAACGACCTATTCCCGCTATGACGCTGTACTTTCACAAAATTTTCTATATTTAGAAAAACAGAATGTCGTATTAGCAATTATGATTAATATTTCTAAGGAAGAGCAACAGAAAAAAGAATTAAAAAGAGTAAAAGAAAAGACCATAAATGCAGCCCAAGAGGTTATTGATAAGCAGATGCGTGTTGCTCAGCAAATAGCCAGCTTGTTAGGAGAAACCACAGCTGAAACAAAGGTTATTCTGACAAAGTTGAAGCAAATCGCCATGGAAGAAACAGGTACCATATAATGAATTACTTTATAGATCTAGCCTATAATAGCTTAAATAAATACGGGGAAGAATTGTGTGGAGATAATGTTGAGATAATGAAGGTAGAGGATGGTATGATTATTGTTATGGCAGATGGCCTAGGAAGTGGTGTAAAAGCAAATATCCTTGCGACATTGACCTCAAAAATAGCTGTTACGATGTTGAAGTCAGGAGCTGAAATCCATGAAACGGTTGACACCATCATAAATACGCTCCCTGTATGTAGCGTTAGAAAATTGGCTTATTGCACATTTACCATAATTAGAGTTTATGCTGACGGAAGAGTATATGTAGTTGAATATGATAATCCGCCCTTTATTCTAATACAAAATAATAAACTAACCCACATTGACAAGTCTGACGTAGATATGAGCGGGAGAATCGTTAAAGAAAGCAAGTTTATATTAAAACCTAATGATGTTTTAACTGTTATAAGTGATGGGGTTGTTCATGCTGGAGTTGGAGCAATTTTGAATTTAGGATGGAAATGGAAAAATGTGGCGAGGTACCTTGAAGGGACTAGTACTGAAAAATGTTCAAAAAATATATCAGAAAGTTTAATCGGAGCATGTCAAAATCTCTATGAGAATAAACCTGGAGATGATTCAACTGTGGTAACTCTGAAGCTTCGAAATCCAGAAATTATCGATCTTTTCGCAGGACCTCCGAAAGATAAGGCAACTGACAAATGGGTGGTTATCAACTTCATGAAGGATAAGAATAAGAAAATTGTATGTGGAGGTACGGCAGCAAATATAGTTTCAAGGGAGTTACAAGAAGAACTACATGTAAATATGGAGTATTATGACATGGAAGTGCCACCGACAGCTTCAATAAAGGGTATAGACTTAGTTACAGAGGGCGTTCTTACATTAAGTAAAACAGTGGAAAGCATGAAAGAATTTAATACTTTAAGAAAATATTATAATAGTAAGAACAATAAAGATGGGGTTAGTCAGCTGACTAAACTATTAATTGAAGACTGCACCCATTTAAATATATGGGTTGGAACGGCAGTAAACCCAGCCCATCAAAATCCTGATTTTCCTACGGATCTTGGCATAAAGATTAAAGTGGTTGAAGAACTTGAAAATGTCATGAGAGCTTTAGGAAAAGAAGTTAAACGAATTGATATATAAAGCAAAATATGAATGAGAGGCTTAGTTTCTTAAAACAAAAAATATTAAGTTTAATTTTAAAAATCTATGGTATAAATAGATAAAATCGTAAAAATAAAGGATGATTACAAAATGGTGCATAAATTTAGCGGTAATAACAAACACAAATTAGATAATGAAAAGAGAAGAGAAGCTCTTCCGCCATATAAAACACTTGATGTTCTAGGGTTAAAGCAAGGCGAAATAATGGCGGATATTGGATGCGGAATTGGATATTTCTCTTTACCAGCATCGGAAATAGTCGGGGATTCTGGAAGAGTTTATGCCATGGATATCTCTATTGAAATGCTTGAGGAGCTTGAACAAAAAATTGAAGAAAGCAACTCTATAATTAGAGTTATTGCTACAGATGAAAATGACTTTAAGGTTGAGGATAGTTCTGTAACATATGCCTTTATTTGTAATGTTCTTCATGAAACAAAAGATATGAATATATTTTTGACAGAAGCTAAAAGAATATTAAAGGATAATGGGAAAGTAGTGATTGTTGAATGGAAAAAAGAAGATAGTGACTATGGACCGCCTATTGGGCGAAGATTGTCAGAACTATCAGTAATGGATGTCTTAAGTAATGTGGGATTTAACAACCTACACCATGAAGACATTGGAAAGTATTTTTATGCAGTAACAGGGTACAAGTGATGTAAAATATTTCCCGGACATTTTATTGGATAATATGCATTTAATATTGAGAAAATAGTACTATCCAACTGAGAAAGGAGGATGCAGATGCGTAACTTTAGGACATTTTTGATAACTGCCTTGCTTGTTTTCTCATTTGTAACAGTAGTGGGATTTGTTCAAACTCAATTAGTCTACGGATTAGATCTTGATCCACAGGAAAAAGATGTGCAACTAACAGATGCCCAAAAGAAAGAATTAGAAACTATTCAAAAAGACATTTTGAACAAACGAAAAGAAGTAATATCAAAATATGTTAAGTATGGAGTTGTGTCTGAAGAAAAAGGAAAGAAAATCATTTCTCGGTTGGAAAAACACTATGAGAAGCTTGAACAAAATGATTTTGTTCCGAAGTGGGATAAGACGAAAAAAAAGAAGCATTCTCGTTAAAAACATTGGAGAACTGCCCTGAGTAATTGGGGCAGTTTTCTTTATAAGAACATAAATAGGACCATAGACCTAAGGGTATTGAATGTCCTTTTTTGTAGGAATATAGAAAATGGTGTAGAATAATATAACAGATGAAAATTAAGAAAAATGATTTTAATAGATCGTAGTATGGGTATACATATTTTAATTCCAATTTTTACAAGTAAATAAGCTAGGGGGAGGGATCATCCATGAGAGATAGGAAAGATGCTGCTTGGTTTGATAACAGAATTAGTGAAATACAGGATAAAGTCGATTACTATTTAGGAGTAAAGAAAGAACTAAAACCTTGGATGGAAACCCTCAAAATAATAGGTATATATGTATTCATGGGAGTATTATGGATTAAGTTATCGGATAAGGCTTTGAGCTTATTTGTCCAGAATCCAGAAACGATGATGACCCTCCAAACCTATAAAGGTTGGTTCTATGTTCTTATTACGGGAATTTTATTTTATTTCATTATAAGTAACAAGATCGTTTTATTTAATAAAGCAACTGAGGAAATCTTTGAGGGATACGAAGAGCTTAGCTCTGCCCATGAAGAATTAGTTGCCTTGGAGGAAGAACTAAATCTACAATTCAATGAACTAGAAAAGCATCGTGATGCCCTTCTTCTAAGTGATCAGAGATATCAACTGGCAATTGAGGGAGCAAATGATGGTATCTGGGATTGGGATATTAGAGCGAACAGGTATTTCTTTTCTCTTAAAAGGAAAAATGTTTTTGGATATCAGGACATGGAGTTAGAAAACACTTTTGAAAGCTGGAAACAATTACTTCACTCCGACGACAGAGAAAGAGCGGTTCGATCAATAAAAGAATATTTGACTTCCCAAAAAGGAATTTACGAAAACACTTATAGGCTAAGATGCAAAAATGGAGAATATCGATGGATATTAAGCCATGGCATGGCAATTTGGGATGAAAATGGAGCAGCAGTTAGAGTAGCAGGTTCCCATACGGATATTACTGAATATATGTTACTTCAGGAATCATTACATAAAGAAAAAGAGTTTTCACAAAGTATATTATACGGAGCATACATTATGATTGTTGCAGTAAATTTAGATGGCAATATAATAGAATTTAATCCCTTTGCAGAGAAATTAACTGGATACACTAAGGTTGAAGTACTGGGTAAGAGATGGTTTGATTTGCTTGTACCTGATGACAAAAGAGAACTTTCTAATGAGTCTTTTAGAAAGACTTTAGACAGTCAAAATGTTAAAGATCAAGAAAATCAAGTGATTACAAAAACGGGAGAGGTTTTTGATATATTATGGAACAATAGCTGTTTTCATGACAGTGAGGGCAATATTTCTGGTGTTATTGCTACAGGTCTTGATATTACTGAGCGTAAAAAAATGGAAAACAAACTATATTTCTTGGCTTATTACGATACCCTGACTGGACTTCCAAATCGTCAACTCTTTGAAAAGGAATTAATGAATACGATTTATAAATTTCAGAAGGAAAATCTTAAATTCATGCTTATATACATGGACTTGGATAACTTTAAGAATGTAAATGATACCCTTGGACATACCTGTGGGGATGAACTAATTCGAAAGATATCAAATGAATTAAAGACAACTGTGAAAGATGGAACGATCATTGCACGCCTAGGTGGGGATGAATTCGGAATTATTCTGCCATGGACTCAGGATATAATAGACGAAAATACTAAAATTGTAGATATAATGGCTTCGATAAATAAGATCTGGGATATAGAAGGACACGATCTATATATTAGCAGTAGTTTAGGAGTAGCGATTTATCCTGAGGATGGGAGAACTTTTGATACTCTTTTGAAGAATGCCGATACTGCCATGTATGTAGCTAAGGAAAATGCTAAAAATTGTTATGCCTTTTATACTCCTAAGATGAATGAAAAAGCTCTTAATTATATGGTCATGGAAAAAGATATTAGGAAAGCATTAAGTAATGACGAGTTTATTCTTCATTATCAACCAATAATAAATCTAAGAGATAGTAAAATTAGTGGAGTTGAAGCATTAATACGATGGATTCATCCAACTAAGGGAATTATACCTCCCATGAACTTTATACCCTTTGCTGAAGAGTCAGGCTTAATACTGGAAATAGGAGAAAAAGTTTTTCGATTGGCTTGTGAACAACTACAATCTTGGTGTCAAGAAGGACACACGAATATAAAAATGTCTGTTAACCTATCTGCTAGGCAATTAAGACAGCATGATTTGTTAGAAAAAATTGACTATCATATAAAGGTAAATGATATAAACTGCAGAAACCTTGTTGTTGAAATAACTGAAAACGCTGCTTTGTCTAACTTTAACCAATCAATAGAAGTGCTAAACAATTTAAAAGCTATGGGAATAGAAATAGCCCTTGATGATTTTGGTACAGGATATTCTTCCCTAAACTATCTTAAACAACTCCCTGTGGATATTATAAAAATGGACAAGTCCTTTATTGATGATATTTGTAAAGACAATGAAAAATTCATCGCCAAAACCGTCATAGAGCTTGCCCATAATTTGAAGCTATCCGTAACCGCTGAGGGTATAGAGACAGTAGATCAGTTGGATATTCTTAACAGCTATGGGTGTGACCATGGTCAGGGCTTTTATTATAGTAAACCCGTTTCACCAAAAGAGTTGGAGCTACTACTCTAGAGTTCAAAATAGTAAGTCCCAAAAATAAACCTCCTGGATTTGCCCTAGAGTAAGGAAATATGGTTTTTCCAGGAGGTTGTTTTATACTTTTATTCTTCTTCAGTCAATTTTGTTAGAGGTTTTAGCCCAGGACCTTCTATAACCGTTCCATATATGGCTGGATAATCAGTTTCTTCAGTGGAGAAAAGGCAATAGGGCTCGGGAAGAAGTAAATAATTTTTATTTTGATTATTTGTTTACAGAAAAAAGAGATATGTATAAAATAATATAAGGCATAAGTATCTTGTGGTATAGTTGCTTAAAGACAATAGAAAGAAGGTGGCATATGAGTAAGATACACTATAATGCACCAGTAACGTTGACCTATACTCTTCTCTCTTTTTTTGTATTGGTTATAGGAAGGCTTACTAATAATATGTCAACGAACTTGTTTTTTACTAACTTCAAAACTTCGTTCCTAGATCCATTACAATATTTACGCATGGTCAGTCATGTATTGGGTCATGTCGACTGGGAACACTTTGCAGGAAATTTTTTGATAATTCTATTGCTTGGACCAATGCTTGAGGAAAAGTATGGCTCCAAGGCTATGGTTGAAATGATCTTTACCACAGCTTTGGTAACTGGACTTATAAATATATTTGCTTTTCAAACTGGATTGCTAGGAGCCAGTGGAATTGTGTTCATGTTCATTCTATTAAGCTCCTTCGCCAATGGACAAACTGGGAGAATACCACTGACTTTAATTATAGTAATTTTTATTTTTCTAGGAAAGGAAATCGTTAGTGGGCTTACGCTTCAGGACAATACATCTCAGATAACCCATATAATAGGAGGATTGTGTGGGGGTATATTTGGCCACTATATAGGAAGAAAGTAAAGTGCAAAAAAATATGGTAAAGCAGGTGATAATATGGATTATAGGAAAAGGTATGAAGAGTGGCTGGGCAATGAATACTTTGATGAGGATACTAGAAAAGAGTTATTAGCTATAAAGGATAATCCCAAGGAAATTGAAGATAGGTTTTATACAGATCTAGAGTTCGGGACAGCAGGTCTTAGGGGAAAGCTGGGCGCCGGCACAAATAGGATGAATAGCTACATCATAGGAAGGGCAACTCAAGGCCTAGCTGAATATATAAGAGAACAAGGTCAAGAATATATGGATAGAGGTACGGTTATAGCCTATGACATTCGACACTTCTCCAGAGAGTTTGCTAAAAAGTCTGCTCTTGTCTTGGCGGCCAATGGTATTAAAGTCTATTTGTTTGAAGATATACGCCCTACTCCGGTGCTTTCCTTTGCAGTAAGAAAATTAAGTGCTACGGCGGGTATTGTGGTCACCGCCAGTCACAATCCTAAGGAATACAATGGCTACAAGGTATATTGGGAGGATGGAGCCCAGATAGTATCCAGTACAGCAGAAGGAATAATGAAGAAGATCGCAAGCATTGAAGATTTTGCAACTATTAAGGAAATGGATGAAGAGTTAGCTGTAAAACAAGGTCTATTAGTTATGGTGGGCAAAGAGCTAGATGATGAATATACAGAAAAGGTAAAAAGCCTGGCTCTACGAGATGAAATTGATAAGGATATAAGAATTATTTATACACCTTTAAATGGAACGGGTAACCTCCCAGTTCAAAGGACTTTGAGGGAAAGGGGCTTCACCAATATAAGCGTTGTACCAGAGCAAGAGAATCCAGATCCAGATTTTAGAACCGTTGGATATCCAAACCCTGAAGATACAAAGGCCTTTGCCTATGCCCAGAGATTGGGGAAAGAGGCGGGTGCAGAGCTACTGGTAGCCACTGATCCAGACTGTGACAGGGTGGCTGTCATGGTAAAAAGCCATGGAGGAGAGTACGTGGCGTTGAACGGGAATCAAACAGGGGCGCTGTTAATAAACTATATGCTGGAATCTATGAAAGAGAAGAATTTACTAGGTTCTCAGGGATACATCGTAAAATCCATAGTAACAGGAGATCTTGGAAAGGTTATTGCTGCTTCCTATGGAGTAAAAACCTATGAAACGCTCACAGGCTTCAAAAACATTTGTGGCAAAGTCAATGAGCTTGAGGAGGCAAAGGGTCATCAGTTTGTACTTGGATATGAAGAAAGTATAGGCTATGTGGCTGGAACCTTTGTCCGTGATAAGGATGGAGTCATATCCACTATGCTTTTGTGTGAGGCAGCTGCATACTATAAGACCAAAGGAAAATCCTTTTTAGATGTACTAGAAGAGGTATATCAAAAGCATGAATTCTATCAGGAGAAATTGATTTCATTAGTATTAGAAGGGGTAGAGGGACAAAGGCGAATCTCCAGGATGATGGAGGAATATCGTCAAGTATATCCAATGATGATAAAAGATACCAAGCTCGTTGAATATATTGATTATGAAAGTCAAGTATCCCATGATTTAATCCGTGGACAAAAAGCTCCTGTGGATATACCAAAGTCCAATGTCCTTAGGTTTAGGCTGGAAGATGATTCGTGGTATGCTGTACGACCATCGGGAACAGAACCGAAAATTAAAATATATATGTACTCCAAGGGTGCTACACTTGAAATAGCAAAAGAGAAAATCAATATTATGGAAGAAATTATCATGGGTACTTTGAACAAGGTAGAGTGAATAAAATATTAAGGGATTGGAAATAAGGAGCTCCTTTATCCAATCCCTTTAAGTTAGCGAATATTTTTACCATAGAATATCTCTGACATTTCCTTTTTCAACCGTTGTTTTATCTTCTTTTTTTCACCAGGTCCTAATTCTTTTTTTGAGATACCAAAAAGGTAATTATCTAAATCAAATTCCTTTAATAGCATCTTTGTGTGGAATATGTTATCTTGGTACACATTAACATCGATCATATCATAGTTTTCACGGGTTTCCTTAGCTATATAGTTTTGAATAGAATTTATCTTGTGATCTATAAAAAACTTCTTTCCAGTTACATCTCTGGTAAAGCCCCTAACTCGGTAATCAATAGTCATGATATCTGTTTCAAAGCTATTTATAAGAAAGTTCAGAGCCCTTAATGGAGAAATGTGCCCGCAAGTAGAAACATCAATATCTGCACGGAAGGTACTGATTCCATCATCAGGATGATATTCAGGATAAGTATGGACGGTAATATGACTTTTATCTAAGTGAGCAACCACAGCATCAGGATGAATTTCATTTAGTTCATCAAAGGATTGAGCATCTGCATGACTGGAATTATTTATATGTCCTTCGGAAATAAGTATGGTAACACTGGCACCCTGAGGGTCATAGTCCTGTTTAGCAATATTTAGGACATGAGCGCCTATAATATCTGACACATGGGTTAAAATAGAGGTAAGCCTTTCAGCATTATATTGTTCATCAATATATTCTATATAACGCTTTTTGTCTTCCACAGTTTTCGCATAGCAAATATCATACATATTGAAGCTCAAAGTTTTTGTCAAATTATTAAAACCATGAAGTTTTAATTTTTTTATTTTTTTAATTTCCATAGCTTTCCTCCTTATAGCTCACTATCTACCATATCTTATTATTCCTTGCGTCTGCAATTATAAACCTATAAAGTAAATGCATCAAGGAAAACATGGTATTTCCAATGGATACATAAATTGCAATATCTTATTTTATAATATATTTTTTAATTTATCAAGGAATCTAAGAAAAAAGACATTTTATGGTTAAGATGAGTGGTGGATTTGCACAAATTCTTGTCCCGTGCTAAAATATACTAGATGGTATATTAAAGTAGTGGCTGTAAGTTAATAATTACTAATATATGAAGAATTTATGTTCTTGCCAAATCTCTCCCCCTATGTTATATTAATATATGTTCCGTTTAAAAGCTTGTATGATTGATTATGGAGAGATGACCGAGTGGCTAAGGGGCACGCCTGGAAAGCGTGTAAGGCTGTTAAGGCCCCGCGGGTTCGAGTCCCGCTCTCTCCGCCATTAAAAAAGTTTATAAATTTTTGTTGTGCTAGATGGGGAGGTAGCGGTGCCCTGTAACCTGCAATCCGCTATAGCAGGATTGAATTCCTATCGGCGGTCTGTTACTGTAGAGTCTGCCCTGAATAAGTGACGAGGAAGACTGGGTCCTGCGCAATGGGAACCTGTGAATCCCGCCAGGTCTGGAAGGAAGCAACGGTAAGCGGTTATTCTCATGTGCCGCAGGGATGCCTGGTCTGAGTTAACTGTTCAGGTTACGTTTGTAGTAACTTGCCAACGATAGGTGCACAGCATACATATTATTATATAACATGTAGAATAAGTTCTACATGTTTTTTACATTGAATTTTAAATTTAAAATTTAAAATTTAAAATATTCAGAAAGAAGTATGTCGAATTGAAGCTTTAAACTGGAAATTATGCTATAATATAGAAGGTATGCTTGACCCAATATTTATGACTTAAGGGAGGCTCGTAAGATGTTTAAAAAGACCTACAGACTAAGCCTAATTGCTATCTTTTTAACTCTTTCAATAGTACCTCTTATTTTTATGGGATTTTTAACTATGAAATTTAATATCATGCAGAATCAGTACAATCAATACTATGATTTTCTAGCTATTACCATTATTTCTATTGTCGTAAATATGATCGCTGGGATTTGGATTTTAAATAAGATTGCAAAGCCCATAGCTGAACTTAGGAATGCGGCTAAGGACGTAGCTTTAGGCAAATTTCAAAATAAGTTTGAAATAAGATATAAGGGCGAGCTAGGAGAGGTAATGGACTCCTTTAACGAAATGGCTGTAACAATACAGCATAGCTACGAGGATTTACAACGTCAAGCCCAACAGCTTATTGAGAATAATGAACAGCTCCAGGAGATGAATATTGAACTTGAGGCCACCTATGAGCAACTAACGGCCACCACGGACCAACTTAATGAATCCGAACAAAAATATAGAATCTTAATTGAAAATATTTCAGAT
>JUEG02000973.1_pt1 | contig 14452 bp, 22 predicted proteins | sample 432341 | NCBI WGS metagenome assembly JUEG02 (sample SAMN02953476, study PRJNA257561) | rock porewater metagenome | biome: terrestrial; feature: Opalinus Clay rock; material: porewater; isolation source: Opalinus Clay rock BIC-A1 borehole | place: Switzerland: Mt Terri URL, St-Ursanne ...
GGGGGCGGCCCCGGGCGGCGGTCAGTGGGCGGAGCCGGAGCCGGGGGTCGCGGCCTCGGGCCAGCCGGCGTCACCGCCCTGGCCGGCGGGGAGCGCCGGGGACTGCTCGGCCGCGAGTTCCCCGCGGACGAAGGCGCCGGGGGCATCGAGGGCGTCGGGCTCGACGTCGGTGCGGACGGTGCCGTCCTGCCCGTCGGCCTGGGCGAGTTCGACGGATACAGGCAGGAGCTTGAACAGCTCCCTCACGCACGTCTTCTTCGCCATCGCCTCGTAGTGGTCGCGCCACGGGCCGCCGTTGGGAAAGGAGGAATGCTTGCGGTGCTTCTCGATGTCCTCCGGGGAGAGGACGACGAACGCGGAGCCGCCGGTGACGGTCGTGGCGACCGCGTAGTAGGCGATCGGCCCGCCGCGGGCGGCGAGTGACGGGCGGTGCACGAGGCGCTGGTCGAGCCCGTACTCCCACTCGAAGTGGTCGTTCTCGTACACGACCTGCGCGGACAGCGACTTGGCCATCGGGGACTGCCAGAACAGCTTCGCCATGCCTCTGTAACCGAGGACGAAGGTGACTTCGCCCTTGAAGGGCACGAGGTATGCCTCACCGGTGGGGCCGCCGGGTTCGACGCCGAGCTGGGAGCACGTCATGAGCGCGCCGAGGAACGACTCGGGCGAGCATTCGCCGAGCTTGGGGGTGCGGCGGAGCGTGGTGAGGGCGATGCGCGCGATGCGGTCGGCGTTCATGTGCTTGGGGAGGGCGCGGGCGATCTGGGGCCGCATGCGTTCGATCTGCTGCTGCAGGGTCGGCTGGCCGCTGCCGCCGGGGGCGACGGTTCCGACGTTGTCGGCTCGGCGGGCGACGGCCGCGCGGGCGTTGGTCACAGGTTCTCCAGGTGAATGCGGAGGGTGCGGGTGGGCTGGCCCCGGTACTGCTCGGGGTCGATGTCGGGGTCGGCGTCGAGGGCGGCCGCCTTCCAGGCGATCTGGCCGCGGCGGGGGCGCCAGGAGTAGGCGAGCTCGCCGCGGATGTGGACTTCGGTGGCGTCGCCGGCGATGGCCTTGAGGTGGTTCTCGGCGTCTTGCAGGGCGATGTCGGCGGAGGCGATCTGTTCCTCGGCGTGGGCGCGGAGCTTGAGCCACTGCTCGACCTCGAGCGCGTCGGCGACGACGACGTCCTGGACGGGGTTGGCGTGGAGCCGGTCGAGGAGGTGGCCGGTGGCGGCGGACCCGTCGATGGGCGGCTGCTGCCGGTTTTCGACCCAGCTCCAGAACTCTTCGCCGATGGCGAGGAGGTCGTCGATCATCTGGTCGTCGCGTTCGATGCGGTGGACGATGGTCCGCTGGCCGCCGATGAGGCAGGCGGTCCAGGCGAACGGCCAGCCGGTGACGGCGAGCTGCCACTGGACTTGGACGTGCACGTCGGTGGGCGGCTCGTCGATCCAGTCGTTGAGGGCGTAGCTGGAGCGGGTCTTGAGTTCGAGGGCGCCTCGTTCGCCGTTCTCTTCGGTGGCTCGGTCGAGGTTGACGAGGGCCCAGGGGATGTCGGGCCGGCGGAGGGTGCCGGGGTTGTCGAGGGCGGGCAGGCCGGTCATCTTCGTGAAACGGCGGGCGGCGACGGGTTCGAGTTCGTGGCCCATTTCGGCGGCTTCGGACAGGACGGGGTCGTCGCGGCGCGGGACGGGCTGGCCGGCTTTCTTGAGCCAGATTTCGAGGGGGCTGGTGTAGGGGTTGAGGCCGCAGATGGCGGCGATGTCGCTGCCGCCGATGCCGGTGGCGCGGACGGCGTGCCACTGGTCGCGGGGGGCGTCGGGCTCGAGGGCGATGGTCGCGCCGGACGGGTAGGTGCTCACCGGAAGCCGCCTGTCACTGCCGCGTACACGTCGCGGGCCCAGCGGGCATCGCCGAGGGCGGTGTGGGCAACGCCGTCTCCGGGAGGTTCGACGCCCATCTGCCGGGACAGGGTCCGGGAGGAGTACGGCAGGGGGGCGACGGGGTCGGTGTCGGGGTACTGCGTGGCGTCGGCCTGGCCGTAGAGGTAGCCGGCGGCGAGGGTGGCGACGTCGATGGTGCGGTAGTGCCACGGCTTGACGCCGAGGAATGCCCGCAGGAATTCGGCGTCGAAGGCCGGGTTGGAGCCGACCATGACGGCGCCGTCGAGCGTGGCCGTGATGACCTTGTACAGGTCCCTCAGGCGCAGGGGCTCGGGCCCGCGGTCGGCGAGCATGTCGGCGCCCATCGCAAAGTCGGGGACGGTCATCCGCTCGTGGTAGCGGTTGATCTCCAGGGCCTTGGGCTCGGCCTGCTCCAGTTCCCACTGGGTGGGCCGGATCTGCCAGAGGTGTTCGGTCTCGGCGCCGTCCGTGTCGCGGCGGATGACGGCGATCTCCCAGACGGCGTGCTTGTCGGCGTCGAGCCCGAGGGTCTCGGTGTCGACGAAGGCGAGGGCGGCGCTCATGCGGCACCCGCGATCTGCCGGAGCTTGTTGATGCCGTCGCGGTCGTATTCGGCGAGGTGGACGGCGGCGCCGAGCTCGGGGAAGACAATGCCGAGCTTGGCCTTGTTGATGAGGTCGGCGGTGGCGAAGGCGCTGAGCAGGTGCTGGGTGAAGGTGCCGGGCGCGTAGCCGCCGTCGGCTCCGTACTGCCAGAGGACGTGGCGGGCGGTCTCGGCGGGGATGGTGATCGTGTCGGGCATGTGCTGCTCCTTGGTGTGTCGGGTGTCTGGCCGCCTCGCGCTGCGGGCGGTTTCAGGTGCTTCCGTGTGGTGGCCTGCGCGGCGGGCCTGGCGGTCATCCCGGCGCGCAGGCCCGTCTCATGGGGTGTGCGGCAGGTGCTGGGTGTCGTCGTCGGTGATGGCCCAGGTGGGTACGGGGCTGTGGCCGGCGAGGGGACTGGTGCCGAGGCGAATGGCCGGTCCGGCTTCGAAGCGCTGCTGTACGGGCCGGCAGTCGATGCCGTGGGGCACGGTGTCGTCGAGGTTCGGCAGGCTCGACACGGCTGTCGCGTTGGCGAGTTCGGCCCGGGTGGCGGTGAGTGCGTCGGTGAGCCGGGCGGCCTCTCGGCGGGCGGTGCGGAGGTCGTCGAGGGCGCCGGACAGTTCGATGCCCGCACGGTCGAGCTGGCCTTCCAGCCGGGCGAGGGCCGCCTGCTGCTCGTTGTTCTCGGTGGCGAGGGCGAGGATGTTGCAGGTCGCGACGTCGAGTTCGGTGGCGAGTTCGGCGGGGGTTTTTCTGCGGTGGCGGGCGACGGCGCGGGCCGTGGCGAAGAGGCTCATTCCTTCTCCTTGTGGGTGCGGCCGTAGCCGGCCTGGGATGCGGCGATGAGGGCGAGGGCGACGATGCCGATGAGCACGCCGACCAACTCGGGGCCCGTCACCGGGTGGCACCTGCCTCGTCGTCCTCGTCCTCGTCGTCCTCGAGGTCGGCGGCGCAGTGTCCGCCGTCTTCGGCATCCACAAAGTCGAGGTCGCAGCCGGTGCCGCAGTCCTGGCAGCCGTAGCCGTTGCAGCCCTCCGCGGTGCACCCGGAGAAGTAGGCGTCCCCCTGGCAGTCGGGGCAGCCGCGCTGGTCCGGAACGGTGCGCTCGGAGAACGGGTCGAGGACGGAGGCTTCGACGGGCCCGGAGGGGAGGTCGACGGTGAACTTGATGTCGGCCATCACGCGGCCGCCTTCGCGCTGTCCGTCTCGCTGGCGCTGTCCGCAGCCTTCTGGGCGTCGTACTGCGCGATGCCCCAGACGATCGCGTTGCAGGCCCACAGGAACTGCTGCTCGTAGTCGTGGAAGTCCCACTCCCACACGTCGCTGAACTCGTAGCCTCGGTGCGCGAAGTCCTCCAGCACGTTTCGTGCTTCGTGCTCGTCGCTGAGGTCTTCGTTGAGAACCCAGGTACGGAGCGCCTTGCCCGTGCCCGGAGGGACGCCGTTCCAGCGAGCGTCCTCGACGAAGCGCTCGACTACGAGCTGGCGGAACAGATCCTCGGAGTACTCCTTCACCGAGCGTCGGCCGCCGCCAAGCTTCTCCGCCCAGTAGTGCGGGTTGATGCTCTTGCCGCGGAAGAACTCGAACATGTCCGGCAGTCGGGTGAAGACATAGTCCTCGCCGACGTCGCCGCACATGGCCAGCCGTCCGGGCCAGGTGACGAGGTCGAACCAGTACTCGCTCGACTTCGGGCTGGTGAACCGCAGATGGCGGTAGAGGCCGTCGTCGTGGAGGACGGTCATCTGGTGGCCGGCGGTGTCGCGCTGGAAGCGCTTGGCGATGTCGACTTCGCGGTCCTGCCCGACCGGCTCCGGTGTGCCCATGAGGGCGGCGCCTTCGGTGGCGGTGAGCTGCTTCGTAGTCATCGGGTTTCTCCTGTGGCGAGTCGGTGGCCGAGCCGGATGGGGCCGGCGGAGATGGTGATGAGTGCCGCGCGGACGGCGGCTTGAAGTTCGGACGCGGTCACGTCGTGTCCCTCGGCGTCAGCCCGAGGGCGTCGAGGAGGAGTCGGCAGTCGTCAGGGCCTGTCGCCATCGAGGCGACTGTGCGGACTGCCCGGTCCCGCTCTTCCTGGGAAGAGCGGGGTGCGGGGATGTCCTGGTCGGCGAGTTCGGCGGAGGGTGCGCGGGTGATGCCGCGCGTGCGGCGGATCACGGCGTGTCCCGGTGGCCGATCCAGCGTCCGACCTTCTGTCGGGTCTCCGGGTCCAGCAGCAGTGCCACCGGGCGTCCGTCCTCGGCGATGCAGCCGATCGTGAGGACTGGCTCCTCCTCGGGGGCGGGTTCCATGGCGATGTCGAATCGGGAGACGACCAGCGGGAGCGGGGTCTCCTCCGGCGGGGTGTCGCTCTCCGGCACCGGCGGCGGGACAACCCACTCGATGTCCCCGCGCTTCAGGTCACCCTTGTTCGGGCCCGTCCCCATCTCGTTCGGGTTGTCGGCCATGCGGCGCAGGGGTTCAGCGGCGTGGCACATGCAGAGATCCAGATCCCCGCCAGCGTCGGGGCAGCCAGCTTCGAACCGGTCGGCGGCGGCGAGGAGTACCTCGGAGCGGAGGTCGAGCAGCGGCCCTACGGGGGTGGCCCGGTCCCAAAGGCTTTCGAACGAGTCTCGGCCGGTCATGCGGCCCTCCGCTGCTGTACAGGCGGGTCGGGCAGCAGTTCGTTCGTCGCCGCCACCCACGTCTGCGGGCGGGTCCAATCGGCGGTGAACGCGCCCTGCAGCAGGGCGATCAACCTGGGCGACTCGCTACCCGGCAGGTTCAGGGAGCGGCCGCGGGCGTCGAACACGAACACCCGCCACACGCCTTCCGACGGCTGCCCGGCCCAGTACACGGGCGTGATACGGATCTGGTCCGCGCCCGGCGCCAGGAGGGCGATGCGGTGCGGCACGTACTTGCGGTGGTGCCGGCGTGTCCCTGCCGACGAGCGGCGGGGGCGGAGCGGCAGCAGCTCGGTGACCGTCATGAGGTCTCCTCCTCGGGTGCTTCGCAGGCGAGCGGGGGTTCGGCGGGGTCGAGCAGCTGGTGGCGCTGCTCGGCGAGGCGGGCCTCGCGGAGGCGCTGCTCCAGCACGTCGGCCGGGTACGGGGTCGCGGTCGTCATCGCGGGCCGCCCTCGGGGGTGTCCGTCTTGCGGCGCAGCTCGTCGGCGGCGGGGCAGTGGCAGTCCATGAAGGCCGTGTCGCCGTCGCCGTGCTCGGGGCAGGAAGCTTCGAAGTCGTCGGCTGCCTTCTCGCGCACGGCAGCGTCGTGCTGTTCGAGGACGCGGGTGGCTTCGTCGGGCTGGCTGTCGGTCCAGACCGTTGCCTGCTGGAGCAGCCACAGCGCACCGAGGGCGGCCGTCCCGGGGTCGGGGAGGTCGTGGCAGAGGGATGCGAGTGCTGCTCGCCCCTCGACCGCCGCCCGCTCCAACTCGGCGACACGGGCCTGCAGCTCGTGGATCCGGTCGACCTTGGCGGCGAACTTCTCGGCGTCTTCGCGGTGAACGTGGATCATGGGGCACTTGTCGGGGGTGTGGCCGCCCTCTTCCTCGGGGACCTCGGAACAGAAGGACTCGTCCTCGAGGGGTCCGTGGGAGCAGTCCCACTCGGACGGCAGGGCGATGGTCTCGGCCCGGGTGCGGTCCAGCTCGGCGACACGGGCACGGAGCTCGTTCCGCTCCCGCGTCACCGTCCGCGCCTCGTTCTCAGCCAGGAGCCGCGCCACCTGCTCCTGCCCGGTCTCTTCCAGCAGCCGCTCGTTGGTCTGGAAGACCTGATTGCGCTGGTCACGCCAGGCGTCACGCTCGGCACGGGTGCGGTCCAGCTCGGCCAGCAGCGTGGCCGTCTCCTCTACCCGCTCGCCGCGCGGGCGGCTGAAGCGGCAGAGTTCGCACTGCGCGTGCGTGAAGGACGAACCGCCCCACGTGTGCCCGCCGTCCTCGCGGCCGTTCACGACGGCCTCGGGGCATCGGGTCGCTGCCGCGACGCGGTCGCGGATCTCGGCGAGGCGCTCCGGGGACAGCGGCTCGGTGGGCTGCGGCACGCCGGGGCACGGGTAGTGCCCGTCGCTGTTCTCGTCGTGCGGGAGATGCGGCTTCGCTCGGCCGCACGGAACCGCAGTCGCCGTCTCGGCCTGGCCGCGCGCCGCAGTCTTGGCGGTCGGCCCATGGACCCGCTCGCAGTGGCGGAACCAGGCCTGCCAGGTCTCGTCGTTCCAGTCGCTGTTATCTGAGGGGGCTGAGTGGAGGATGCGTCGGTCGGCATCGGCGGTGTTCGGGGTCTCGGGGCGCTGTTCGCCCTCTGAAGCGGATGCGATGATGGACATTGGTCCACCTCTCTTCTTCGCGGATGTGTGGGTGGATCGAGGCCCTGTCCCGGTGTGTGAAGGCCCGGGGCGGGGCCGAATGCCGCTCTAGGCGGCGGCCTTGACGTGCTTCCGGGAGTGGCGTGCCGTGCGCGTCTCCGGCGGGCGGGCCTCAGCCGGCGGCGCCTGCACGGCGTGCCGCAGGCCGTCGATGTACGCGTCGATGTCCTCGATGTGCGCGGCGACCCGCTTCCCCAGGAGGAAGCAGCCCGCGGGGGCCTTTCCGGCCATCCGCCACTTACGGAACGTGCCCGGCGTGATACCGAGGCGTGACGCGATGCCGGGGTGAACGGTGCCGGTCTCGTCCTCGTAGTCCTCGATGAAAAGGATCCCGGGCGGCGGCTTCTGCTGAGCGGGCATTTCGGCTCCTTCTATGCGGGGGGTTTCGGTTCTGTAGTCGCGGCGGTCTGTTTCGGAGACGCTGGTGGCGCGAAAAGCACCAGCACAGCGACACCGACGGCCTCCGCGATGGCGTGTGCGACGTCGCGGTCGCAGTCGTCACGCTCACCGCTGTGGAGATGGCCCACCTGCGAGTGGTGGCTCAGCCCTATCGAGGCGGCGAGGGATCGGACGGTGTACGGGGTACCGCGTCCCGGGTGCTGCATGACGAACTGCAGCCACTCCCGGTTCCGCAGCTTGTAGCGCTCACTCAACGTATCTCCATCGGAACGGATCGGTTCTCGATAGGAACAGTAAAGCATTCTGGATCCGATTCGTCTACCGATTCGAACGGCCTGATGTGAAGTTTCCGCGAAGACCCTTTACGGCTACCCTTGATCCGTAGACGATTCGTCCACGAGAAGGAATGGTTGTACTGCCTGACCTGCCATTTGGTGAGACAGGGCGGACTAGATGAGAGACACCGGCATGGATGAGACGGAAGGGACACCCATGGAGGCACCGGCCCCCGACCTCGGACGCGAGGATGCCGCCCGAAGCGATGACCTCCCCGACGCCGCACGCGACTTGGACCGCGATGACCTCAGCCGCCTGGTGCGCGAGGTCAACGCCGACGGCAGGGGCGTCTCCTACCAGGAAATGGCCGACCGGTCCGCGGCCGACGGCCACCCCGTCTCCAAGCCGTACTTCCAGAAGCTCGCCACGAACGCGGTCAGCAGTGCACCCTCGCCGGACCGTCTCTACGGCATTGCCGCCGGCCTACGGAAGCCGGTTCCCGTCGTCCAGCGGGCCGCCGCCGTCCAGTACCTCGACTACCAGGCGACCGAGCTCTCCGGCTACGACGACGACGTGCGCGTGATCGTCGCCCACCTGGCCGGCATGAGGGCGGGCGAGAAGCGGCGATGGCGGGCGATGATCGAAGCGGCGGAGCAAGTCGCGGACGAGTAGCGGCCCACGCCCAATTTCTGGCACCCGTTGTAGCCGGGGACATCCGGAAGGTAAGTTTCCGTATCCGAACACACGTTGGGGTTCCCCCACACCCCGCCGCACCACCCTGGGGGTACAGGATGCTCAACGTCCACTTCCGGTACGACGACAGCCTTGACGTCGCCCGCCCCGTCGCGGTCAAGGAACGCCGCGGTGACATCACCTTCGAGCTGTGCCGGGGGCTTTTCCTCCCCGAAGGCGTCGCCGCCCTCAATTCTGCCGTCGGTCAGATCCTCGCCGGGGGACAGTGGTTCCAGCTGTGGAAGGGCGAGGTCGTCTCCATGGCCAGCCCGGAGCTGAGGGAGTACAGGAGTGCCCGGATACATCGAGGACCGCTGGTGGAGCAAGAAGCCGGACCCCGGCACCGGTAAGAGGCTGAAGACGGCCCGCTACGGAAAGGGCAAGCGGTGGCGGGTCGCCGGCATCCCCGGCGTCCGGGACCGCAGCTTCGCCAACCTGAAGGGCGAGCACGGTGCGGAGGCCTGGCTGAGGTCGGCCGGCGCCGACTCCACGCGCGGCCATTTCTACGACCCTCGCGACGGCAACATCACGCTGCGGGACTACGTCGAGCAGCACTGGTGGCCGGCGCTGCGCGTACCGCCCTCCACCCGGGAGGCCATGAAGTACCGGGTCTTCGGGCACATCCTTCCGCACATCGGCGAGCTTCCCCTGAACCGCATCGGCGGCGACGAGGTGAACCGGTGGGTCGTGGACGCCGAAGCGGGCGGCCTCGACGCCGGTACGGTCCGCACCTCGTGGCGGCACCTGTCCTCCATCCTGCAGGCCGCTCTGGAGGCGAAGCGGATCCCGTCGAACCCGTGCCGCGGCCTGACCACGGCGCGGCCGCCCGCGAAGCCGAAGCAGAAGGCCCGCGCGCTCGACCGGGAGGCGATGGCCGCGGTGCGGGCGGCGCTCGCCCAGCGGTACCAGGTTCTCGTCGATCTGGGCGTGGGCGCCGGGCTGCGGCAGGGCGAGGCGCTCGGCTTCTCACCGGACGATGTGGACGGCGGGGAGATCCAGGTGGTGCGGCAGGTCATGCGCATCAACTCGCGGCTCTGCTTCGGGCCGCCGAAGGGCCACAAGGAGCGGGCCGTGCCGATCCCCAAGTCGCTGTCCGAGCGCATCCAGGAGCATGCCGACGTCTTCCCGACGGTCGAGGTGGAGCTGCCGTGGGTGGATCCGGACCGGCCGAACCTGGCGTGGGATGCCCGGCCGAAGGTGAAGGCGCGGCTGCTGGTGACCACGGTGAAGCGCAATGCGGTCAACCGGTCGGACTGGAACGCGCTGTCCTGGAAGCCGGCGCTCGAGGCCGCGGGGCTCGTCTCGCGGCGGGAGGGCTCGCATCTGTGGGAGCCGTCGCGGGAGTTCGGGTATCACGTGACGCGGCATACCTACGCCAGCGTGCAGCTGCATGCCGGGGAGTCGGTCGTCTCGCTGGCGCGGTGGCTGGGCCACGCCGATCCGGCGTTCACGCTGCGGACGTACACTCATTTCATGCCGGACGCCGGCAGTCGCGGGGTGTCCGCGATGGATTCCTGGCTCCGTGGCTCTCCTGCGGCGCCCGACGGCGTGACCGAATCCTGATTCCCCCCAGATTCTCCCCAGAGCCCTTTCGGGGGAGCTCTCAGATAGGGAAACTGCAGGTGAGCGGTACGGGCGGCGGACGAGTCGGCCTGTACGCCGGGTTCTGTCTCCCGGGGGCCTTGCGGCCCCTGGGGAGGCGGCCATCCATCTGGGACCGACGTTGCCGCCGGCCTCGTGCGGTCTACCCGCGGACTCGGGCGGGCAGCCCTCGATCGTCCGCGCAGGCCCGCCGAATCCATCGACGGGCCCTCTTGACCTTGCTCCGGGTGGGGTTTACCGAGCCGTCCGGGTCACCCCGGACGCTGGTGGTCTCTTACACCACCGTTTCACCCTTACCGGATGCCTCGCGGCACCAGGCGGTCTGCTTTCTGTGGCACTTTCCCGCGGGTCACCCCGGGTGGGTGTTACCCACCACCCTGCCGTGTGGAGCCCGGACGTTCCTCGGCGGGTCCCCGAAGGGGCCCGACGCGGCCGCCCGGCCGGCTCGTCCGCCGTGCCGACCATGCTACCCGCCTGTTCGAAGCGGTGCGCCTGCCGCGGGTCCGGCCGAACCCGCGCCATTGTCGTACCCCGGTTCTAGGGTGGGTTTCGTGGCCGGACGGGTCGGTCACGGTGACCGTCCGAGCGCCGATGCGCCGCGCCGGTGTCCAGGGTCGACAAGGGGTGAGCCTCGATGAGTGATCTCGTAACGGCGGGCGGCACAGCCGCGGACAAGGCGGGCACGGCGAGCAGCCTGCCGGATGCGGCGGAGGCCGCCGAGCTCCGGCTGGAACAGCACCGCGTGGAGCTGACCGGCTACTGCTACCGGATGCTCGGCTCCTCCTTCGACGCGGAGGACGCCGTCCAGGAGACGCTGGTGCGGGCATGGCGGAGCCTCGACCGTTTCGAGGGCCGCTCCGCCCTCCGGACCTGGCTCTACCGCATCGCGACGAACGTCTGCCTGGACATGCTGAAGGGCAGCGGCCGGCGCGCCCGCCCGATGGATCTCTCGTCCCCCGAGTCGGCGAACTCCCCGCTGCCCTCCGCCCTGCCGGAGACCGCCTGGGTCGAGCCCGTCCCGGACGGCCGGGTGCTGGGCACCGCCGGCGATCCGGCCGACCTGGCCGTGGCGCGGGAAACGGTCCGGCTGGCCTTCGTGACCGCGTTGCAGCAGTTGCCGCCCCGGCAGCGGGCGGTGCTGATCCTCCGGGAGGTGCTGGCCTGGAAGGCGAGCGAGGTCGCGGAGCTGCTGGACACCAGCGTCGCCTCGGTGAACAGCGCCCTGCAGCGGGCGCGGGCCACCCTCGCGACCAGCGGGCGCGACGACACCGAGACGGTCCGCCCGATGGACGAGGAGCAGCGCGCCCTGCTCGCCCGCTACGTCGACGCCTTCCAGCGCTACGACCTCGACATGCTGACCTCCCTGCTCCACGAGGACGCGACGCTGTCGATGCCGCCCTACCCGCTGTGGCTGCGGGGCCATGCGGACATCCGGGCGTGGATGCTGGGGTGCGGGATAGGCTGCCGCGGCTCGCTGCTGCTGCCGGTGGTCGCGAGCGGCCAGCCCGGCTTCGGGCAGTTCCGCCCCGCCGAGGGCGGCGGCTATGAACCGTGGGCGTTGCAGGTCATCGAGATCTCAGCCGGGCGGATCACCGGGCTCAACTCCTTCCTCGACACCGCCCATCTCTTCCCGCTGTTCGGCCTGCCCGCACGCCTCGGCCCCGACGGGGCCGCCATGTAGCGATACGACCTCGCACAGCCCCGCCAGCTCCAGCAGGCCCCGGAGCGAGGGGTGCGCGTCGCGCAGCCGCATCCGGTGGCCGAGCCGCCGGGCGGTGAGCTGGAGCCGGGCGACGGCCTCGACCGTCACCAGGTCCGGTTCGGTGACCGCGCCCGCGTCAGAGACGACATCCAGCCCGCCGGTGCCGGTCGTGGCACCGGCCGCACTGCCGGTGCCGGTGTCCCGCAGTAGTGCGCCCAGCCGCTCGCAGAGCGCGGGGATGTCGGCGCGGTCGAGCCGGCCGCCGAGGGCCAGCACCGCCGTGCCCGGCGCGGACGGCATGGGCGCTGCGGCCTGCGGGCCCGGGCCGCTGTCGGGTGGTGCAGGGGCGTGCTCGGCCGGCAAGCCGTCGGAACCGGGCATCGTCGGCCTCCTGTCGCGATGTTGTTCACCTGGAACAGACCGCCGCGCCGCCGGGAACTCATCGCGGGCAACCGGCCCACACCGGTTTGAGGGGCCGGGAGTGGAATCCGGGGAGCCCGGTCACCAGGCACGTGGCGGCAGGCGACAGCCCGGTGGGCGTGGACGGCCGGCGCGACGCGGTGTTATCGGCGTCCGACATCCCCGCCCCTTCTGGGCGGGGCGGTCAGGAGGGAATGGGGCCGAGGACGGCCTGAAGGCTGGTCCGAGCGCTGGTCCGGCGGCTGTACGGCAGCCCACTGGGCGCGTACTGGCACAATCGGCACGCTTCGCTGCCGGACGAATACGTTCCGGTATCGGTTTCCCTGCCCCCGATGTGCGCGCGCCGTGCCGCGCGGGGCACCCTTGGCGCCATGGACTACATACACCTCGAGGCATGGATCGGCGGAGAGTGGCTGTCGGTGGACACCGTCAGCGTCACCGACGGGGAGTCCCTGTCGCTCTCCTTCGAGCCGCAGCGGACCGAGTCCGGCTACCGGACGCTCATATGGGCCCCGCTGGAGAAGTTCCTCCGGGAGTACCGGGACGAGCCGATCGTCATCATCCCCCATGGCAACAACATGCCGGTGATGTACGGCCCCGGAGCCGCCGGACCGTTCCGGCTGCGCCAGTTCTAGCCCGGCCGACGTCGCCGGTCGCTCGACAGCGACCGGCGTCCTGCCTCCGGCCGGCCGCCGGAGGCAGGACGTAGCCGTATCTGCCGAGCGCGGCCGTAGGCAGGCCCGCACCCGGCCGCCCCGCCCCGCCCCGCCCCGCCGGAACGCGTAGCCCCGCCGGGCGGCGACCGTCGCTCCCGCCCGCGCCAATAAACTGGGTCCGGCCCGCCGCCACCGGCCCTGCCCCACGCCCCCGAGGAGATCCACCGTGCTCGTGCTGCTGCCCCCGTCCGAAGGCAAGGCCGAGGGCGGCTCCGGCACTCCGCTGGATCCGGACAGTCTGTCGCTGCCGGGGCTGTCGGCCGCGCGACGCGAGGTGCTGGACGAGCTGGTCGCCCTGTGTGCGGCCGACGAGGAGAAGGCGCGGATCGTCCTCGGGCTCAGCGAAGGGCTCCGGGGCGAGATCGCCAAGAACACCACCCTGCCCACCGCCGGCACCCGTCCGGCGGGCGAGATCTACACCGGAGTGCTCTACGACGCGCTCGGCCTCGCCTCGTTGGACGCCGTTGCCCGCGCCCGCGCCGAGAGCTCGCTGCTGATCTTCTCCGGCCTCTGGGGCGCGGTACGGATCGGCGACCGGATCCCGTCGTACCGCTGTTCGATGGGCGTGAAGCTGCCCGCCCTCGGCCCGCTCGGCGCGTACTGGCGGGGACCGATGGCGGAGGTGCTGCCCGAGGCCGCCGGCGACGGTTTGGTGCTGGACATGCGGTCGGCGGCGTACGCGACCGCGTGGAAGCCGCAGGGCGCGTCGGCGGAGCGGACGGCCGTCGTCCGGGTGCTGCACTCGCGGATCGTGGGCGGGGTCGAGAAGCGGTCGGTGGTGAGCCACTTCAACAAGGCGACCAAGGGCCGGCTCGTCCGTGACCTGCTGGTTGCCGGCCTGAATCCGGCCGGCCCGGCCGAGCTGGTGGAAGCGCTGCGCAAGCTGGGGTGCACGGTGGATGCCCAGCCGCCCACGAAGGCGGGCCGGGCATGGGTGCTGGACGTAGTGGTCACCGAGGTCCACTGAGAACCCGGCGGGGCGGAGCCCGAGCCGCTCCGGCGACGCGCGTCGGGTCGCGGCGACGGACTCGGAACCCACTTGTTGCATTCTCCGCAACGCATGTTGCACATGTAGTGCACCCCGGACAGGATGCCGTCATGACTTCCGTGCTCGATCTCGCCCCCGTCCTCCCCGTCGTTGTCCTGGAGGACGCCGCCGACGCCGTGCCGCTGGCCCGGGCGCTGGTGGCCGGCGGGCTGCCCGCCATCGAGGTCACGCTGCGGACCGCCGCCGCGCCGGAGGCCATCCGCGCGATCACCTTCGAGGTGCCGGGCGCCGTGGTCGGCGCGGGCACGGTCCTCTCCGGCGGCGACGTCCGCACGGCCGTCGCCGCCGGTGCCCGTTTCCTCGTCAGCCCGGGGTGGACGGACCAGTTGCTCGACGCGATGAAGGTGTCGGGCGTGCCGTTCCTGCCGGGGGTGTCGACCGCCTCGGAGGTCATGGCGCTGCTGGAGCGTGGTATCACCGAGATGAAGTTCTTCCCGGCGGAGGCGGCGGGCGGCACCGCGTATCTGAAGTCGCTCGCCTCGCCCCTCCCCGCTGCCCGCTTCTGCCCGACGGGCGGTATCGGCCTCACCTCCGCGCCGTCCTACCTCGCCCTGCCCAACGTGGGCTGCGTCGGCGGCACCTGGATGCTCCCGGCGGAGGCTGTACGGACCCGCGACTGGGCCCGGGTCGAGACCCTCGCCCGCGAGGCGGCGGCGCTGCGCGACCGGCCGTAGCGGCAAACCGGCCACGACGGGCGGCCCCGGCGCAGGGCCGGCACGATCCGCGCCACCCGACCCGCGCTCC
>JUEG02000148.1_pt1 | contig 14437 bp, 12 predicted proteins | sample 432341 | NCBI WGS metagenome assembly JUEG02 (sample SAMN02953476, study PRJNA257561) | rock porewater metagenome | biome: terrestrial; feature: Opalinus Clay rock; material: porewater; isolation source: Opalinus Clay rock BIC-A1 borehole | place: Switzerland: Mt Terri URL, St-Ursanne ...
AGGGCATTTCCCTAGAACCACTCAATCCATCAGATTTATTGGCTGATTCTTCCCTTCCAATGCCTGCATTAGTTTAGCTTGAGTTACTTCATTGTGAGAAGCATGCCACAAAACCTGCCGATCACTAACCAAAAGCACCTGAGGGGATTGATGTTTACACCCTAATTGCTCAGTCACTTGGCCGGAAACTGGGCGACATTCAATCACTTTGATCATACCCACCGAAACCTCATCCGGACTCTCCTTGATAAAATTCTGGACCTCCCGCCATGCACGGCCACTGATTGGACATGCTGTACTATGTTTGAAAATTATGATCTGACGATTGCAAGATTCGTCCAGAATTTCCCCTAGGTCCTGAGAACATGTAATATCTTTCAATACCGCCATCGTTACTCCTCCTTTTTTCGATATGTTATTATAACAAGACCTATCTAATTTACAAAATCAAGCTCACTCACTAACCGAGGCTTCTACCACCTGGGTTACCTTATGAGTTGGCGACATGACAGCTAATACACCACCCATTACGACAAAAAGTCCTCCTGTAGCTTGCAACAGTGTTACCTGCTCATTCAGTAGAAGAACTGCGAAAACAACAGTCATCACAGGCTCCAGGGTACTAATAATTGATGCGGTAGTTGCACCAATAAGTTTCATACCATAAAAAAATGTCAACATTGCTACAATAGAGGAGAAAAAGGTTATCCCCCCGATCCCTAACCAGGTGGCCCAAGCGAGGTGCCAAGTCGGTCCACTCATATTTAGCCCAATTATTCCATAAGTAACTGCAGCAGAAGTCGAAATCACCGTAATCGTCACTAACGGGGTCGTTGTCTTTAGCACTTGATTTCCTATGATAATATATGTTGCATAAACGAAGGCAGACCCTAATGCAAGAGCTACACCAAAAGTATTAATGTCATTCATTGCGACTCCTAACACTAAAACCAAGCCAAAGGTTGACAACAACAGTCCAAAGAATTTAAATTTAGAGAATTTTTCTTGATTCGTCAAAACCGCAATAACCGTCACAATAATCGGATATGCATACAAGAGTAAAGCAGCTAAGGAAGCCGGAATATAACGCACCGAAGATAAGTAAAGTCCAGCCATCGAAGAATATCCGATCCCTCCCATACCCCATAAAATTAACCATATTTTTAGAGGCAGTTTGGGAAATCCTTCTCTCCAAATAGTGATGATCCAGAACATAAGTGCAGTAATCGCAAATCGAACAAATAATACTGTTGTAAGTCCCGCACCTCCGCTAAATACATACTTTCCTAATATAGGGTAGACGCTGAACCCTAGTGTGGAAATAAGAACTAATAGTACTCCAGCCTTTTGTCCATTATTCATTTAAACGTTTCTCCCATTTCTCCCCAATAATTTCTGATATTTGCTTGGATTAATTTAAGTAATTCGATATTTCAATCAAATTCCCATCAGGATCATTTACATAGACAGATTTAATGGTGCCACTTGCACCAGTCCTTTGAACAGGTCCATCAATTACTTTTACTCCATGATTTCCTAAGTGTTTAAGTACCAATTCCAACGAGTCGTTTGTAATTAAGCAAAGGTCAACTGAGCCGGGTGTGGGTCGAAGTGCTTTCGGCTCAAATTCCTTACCAATTTCATGTAAATTGATTTTATAATCGCCAAAGGTTAATGCCTTACGTCCTTCCTCAAAAGATACAATGTTCATTCCTAACACTTCAGAGTAGAACTGACAAGTTAGCCCAATATCCTTAACAGTTATTACAATATGGTCAATCCTATTTACTTTCACCCTATTGCGACTTCCCCTCTCCATCTGCTCAATGAACTTAACTTTATTTTACCACAAGATACTAGAAAATGAACTACAAGAGATTATGCTTTTCGTAGGAAGTGAGATGCCAGGGGTCAGAATAAATTTAATTACTCTGACTCCTGGCTTATGAGCTCTATGCTCTGATCAGGCTAATCGCCTCTGTCATCTGACTCAGTCGTTGGCATATCCCTAAGTTCACTACTTGATATCATTCACTGACTTTTCTCCAAATTGCTTTGTTACCACTTTTTCATAAGGAGCAATCTTATTAAGCTCCCCTGCGTCCTTAATGATTTGTTGGAGGAGATAGAAATCCTTTTCAATCATTACAGGGTCTGTCTTCCAGCTATTCTGCTGTTTATAACGTTTGACAGCGCTCACTAGTATCTGATCATTTTCTTCTGGGAATTGAGGCTTAATGGCCTTGGCAATTTCCTCTGGAGTGTGATTTGCAACCCAACGCTGTCCTTTGTAAATTGCATTCGTAAATTTTTGTAGAAGTTCGGGATTCTTTTCGATTGTGCTCTTTTTAGCAAAATAGGCTGTATAAGGAACTTCTCCACTCTCCTGACCTAGAGAAGCGACGATATAGGCTTTGCCCTCCTTCTCCATACTGGAAGCTGTTGGTTCAAAGATGATAACGTAGTCCCCTTGCCCTCCAATAAAGGCTCCTGGCATCGCTGCAAATTGCATTGTTGTATCGATGAAGACATCTTTCCCAGGTGTAAGACCATTTTTACTTAATACATATTGGAGAACAATTGCCGGCATTCCACCCTTACGTCCACCAATAACAGTTTTCCCTTTAAGGTCACTCCATTTAAAGTTGGAATTGGCTTCACGACCCATTAGAAACGTTCCATCTCCATTCGTAAGCTGAGCAAACACAACACTATGATCTTCTTTGCCTTCATTATATACATACACACTTGCTTCAGGTCCAGCAAAGCCAATATCCACTTGCCCAGACAACACTGCTGTCATGACCTTATCAGCACCGGCACCATTCGTTAGTTCAATTTCAAGTCCTTCTTCTTGAAAGAAACCTTGAGTCAGGGCAACATACTGCGGAGCATAGAAAATCGAATGTGTTACTTCTGACACTTTAACTTTTGTAAGAGCAGTTTGATTATTACATCCTGATAGCACTAAAGATAGCCCTAAAACAAGCACGATAAGTAAGAGCATATACCTATTTTTCATTTAAAAAACCTCCTCATCATTTCTTTGTATTAGATTGGTAAGTTCTGTTCGTTTTAAGTTAGGTTTTGTTCTTCACCAGCAATTTCTCAAGGTAAACCACCCCCTGATACATCACAGTCGCAGCGACTCCCAATATTATGACACTGGTCATGACTAGGTCTAATTTAAAAACCTGGCCACCGTAAACAATGAGATAACCCAATCCAGCCTTGGAAACTAAAAACTCTCCTACGATAACTCCAACCCAAGATAACCCGACATTAATCTTTAGGGCATTGATAAACGTCGGATACGAAGCCGGAATTAATACCTTGGTAAGAACCTGAAACTTAGTACCACCAAAGGTCTCGACCAGCTTGATCTTTTCTTCATCGATCGCTAAAAAACCATTTAAGACCTCTAACACAGTGACTATTAGAGAAATGGCCAGGGTCATGACAATAATGGCCGCAGGACCAGCCCCGATCCAAACGATAAACACTGGACCGAGTGCGATTTTAGGCAAACTGTTCAGGACTACTAAATATGGCTCTAACACTTTACACAAAAATTCTGACCACCATAAGATAATAGCAATTATGGTTCCTAAAATTGTTCCTAAAACAAAGCCAACGACCGCTTCAAGACAGGTAACACCAATGTGTTGAAATAACACGCCTTCTTGATATAATCTATTAATCGTTTGAATGATCCTTGTTGGCTGGCTAGTGATAAACGGATCTACGATCTTGGCATTAGCACATACTTCCCAAAGGCCGAATGCAATAAATAGAATCGAGAATTGAATAATACGTATTGTTATCTTTTCTTTCCTGACACTCCGCAAGTATGCAAGATGTTCAAGAGAATGGTTCTTTTCTTTAGTCTCGCGAGGCATATAATCCTGTCCTTGCTTAGACATGAACATCCAGCCCCTTCCATATCTCTTGAAAATAATTCTGAAACTCGGGGGTTTCTCGCGCGGATAAGGGTGTCCTAGGCTCACAGCTTAACTTTATATCATAGATATTTTTGATTGTTCCAGGTCGCTTCGATAAAAGGATGACGCGGTCGGACATACTGATACTCTCTGCAATATCGTGGGTTACCAAAAGAGCTGTTTTGTGTTCCTGCTTAATAATGGCATAGATATCTTGATTGACCACGAGTCTTGTTTGATAATCTAAGGCTGAAAAGGCTTCATCCAAAAGCAGAATTTGTGGATCGGTCATAAGGGTTCTAATAAGAGCTACTCTTTGCCTCATCCCACCCGAAAGCTGGTTCGGATATTTATCTCTAAATTCGTAAAGACCATATGTTTTTAGGAGTTTAAAGGCCCGCCCTTTCGACTTAGGTGTCACTATCTTCCTGATTTCCAGACCTAGCATCACATTTTGGTAAATAGTCCTCCAGTCAAAGAGATGATCCTTTTGCAACATGTATCCGATCTTCGGGGAGATCCCTGTAATCTTTTCCCCTGAAAGCAACACGATCCCTGAGGTTGAAGGAAGTAGCCCACATATAATCGAAAGTAGAGTTGATTTACCGCACCCGCTAGGGCCGACAATACTAACAAACTCTCCGTCACGAACTGAAAAGTTGATATTCTCTAAAGCAGTTATTTCTCCATTGAGAGATTGATACTTCATGCCTACGTTTTGCACCTCAACTACCTCGTTCAATGGCACTCCCCCCTAAAAAGCTTCCTGGCTTTTATAGTGTATTTAAAAACACTTCAATTCGTGAGCAATTCGAAAATTTACCAGTTGAGGTTATATACACAAGATACGGGTTTGTATATAGACGCAAAAAAAGAGAACAGTCGTGCTCTTTTACAATGCTCCGACAGTTCCCTTAACAATAAAAACAAGGAATTATATAAGTTAGTACAATTCGTCAACCGCAGACTTGATGCGCTGCAACCCTTCCTCTATCCTAATCTAGTATTCAAAGCAGCCACTATTTTATCCGGCAAAAGAGGTAGCTCTGACAATGATGTCCCAAGGGCATTATTTACAGCATTGATTACTGCTGCAGCAACGGGAACCAAGGCTATTTCCCCAACACTTTTTGCACCATAGGGACCTTCATCCCCTCCTTGCTCAATCAAAAGCGTTCTTATAGTTGGCATATCCGGCGCATTAACCAAATGATAGCTTTTAAAGCTAGTGTTCACTATTCCCCCGTCTTTACTTATCTTTATCTCTTCATATAGTGCATAACCTATGCCGTTTTGAACGGCCCCTTGAATTTGACCTTCAACCATTCCAGGATTAATCGCTTTGCCTATATCATGAGCTGCCAAATAATCGACAATTTTAACCATTCCTGTTAGCGTGTCAATCTCTACTTCAGTAAAATGTGCAGAATAAGAACCTGGATTAGACGTACCATGATAAGTGTGGGTAATTACGATGTCAGTATTATCCTTTGCTTTTGCAGTTGAAGCAATATCTCGATAACTTAACGTCTGCTGCTCGTCTCCAATAACCCATACACTACTATTCTCTACTGTTAGATCCTGCTTAGGCCGCCGTAAAATTCGGGCCGCACATTCTAATATCTTCTCTTTTGCAAGCTTAGCTAGTTCATAGGCACAAGCACCACAAATATACGTGACTCGACTGCCATAAGAACCGAAATCATAAGGCCCAAATTCTGTATCGGCTTCCGTAATGGAAATGTAGCTAGGATCTATATCCAATACCTCGGCAACAATCTGTTTAATAGATGTAATTGATCCACAGCCTAACTCATGAAGACCCGTACTGACAATAAAACTGCCGTCTTCATTCATCTTAAGGGTCATTGTACTGTGTTCAGGAAAGCCGCCGTACATGCCGTTTTTATGTGCGCCACATGCTAAGCCCACCCCCCGCCGATACCGTCCTTGATCGGAATCTCTCTTGCTCCGTTCACTCCATCTAAATGCTGCAGAGCCTTTCTCCAAACACTCAATTATGCGAGCATTTCCCAATGATTTAAGACTGGCTTTATCAAGATCATATGGATGGACTAGGTTTTTTAGTCTAAATTCCACCTGATCCATCGACAACACATTGGCTACCGCAGCCATATGTATTTCCATTGCAGTTATGATTTCTGGAGCTCCCCACCCTCTTGCACCGCCTGCCACAGGTGTATTGGTGTAAACAATCTTGCCCTGATGCTTATAATCAGGAATTCTGTATAACTTGCATATTTTTTGGGACATTGCATGCGCATTGTCTGCAGAACTCGAAGCATAGGCTCCTGCATCAAGAACACTATCTACAGCGCAATCTTTCAAATATCCATCCCTTGTAACTCTGGTTCTTATGCTTGTCTGCGTCGCAGGCCTAGTCATCGTTGCAATAATGCTCTCCTCGCGGCTAAAAATCAATTTGACAGGACGCTTGACTTCCTTTGCTAAAAAAGCAGTTATCGGTTCGATGATAGCTTCTTGCCTTCCTCCGAATGAACCCCCAGTAGGCATTTTAATAACTCTGACTTTGTTATAGCTTAATTCCAGCAAATCAGCCACAATAGTTCTCACTCCAAAAACACCTTGACAGGCTGCCCAGATAGTTAACGTTCCAGAGCTATTATAATCTGCAACACAGACATGGGTTTCTATTGCAGCATGATGCACTTTTTGAGTACAGGTCAATGTCTCTACTATTACGTGCTCCTCGAGAATAGGAGAGATATTTTCCAGTTGGAATTCAAACTGATGTATCAAATTCCCCCCCGGATGAATCATTATCTGATTTTCTTGCAACGCTTTCTCAGGAGTACTTAAAACCGGCAAAGGTTCATACTCCACTTGAATAAGAGAGATTGCTTGCGTTGCTATTTCAAGACTGATGGCTACGACAGCCGCAATCCGGTCCCCAACAAACCGGACCTTTTCCGCAAAAAGCCGCTCATCTTCCTTACAAAATGCTTGATCAGGAATAATTCTATAGCGACTATACGGTTTTGATAGAGTATTTAAATGAGTAAATACTTTGATGACTCCAGGAAGTGCTTCTGCCCTAGTGGTATCAATATTTTTGATTAAGCCATGAGCTATCGGACTTAATAGTAGCTTGGCATACAACATATTAGGCAGTTTCAGATCACTTACATAAACCGTTTCCCCTCTCACCTTTTGAGGCGCATCATGGATTGGGAAGGTTTTTCCTACATATTTAAACTCCTTATTCAAGCCTTTCACCCCTACCCCTATGCATTAGTTGAACCGGATGCACTCGTCTTTTCACTTGCTACACCCTTTATGATCTCCACAACATACTCTGCTGTACTGTACAGATCTTCTTCTGTGATACACTCGTCGGTGGTATGTGATTTCTGCATACCAGTTCCCAGTACCACACAGGGTACACCGAAGCGGTTATAATAATTTGCATCACTACCCCCGCCAGTTGCGCCAAAGGTCGCTATTAAACCAGCTGACCGTGCGGCTTGAGCTGCAAGACCAGCAATTTGTGATTTTTCCTCTAGTTTAAAGGGATCATACAATCTTATGACTTCTATATCGGCAGTAGCTCCTGCCTCGTCGACACAGTTCTTAAACCTTTCGCACATCTGAGCGGTTTGACGCGCTAGCTTTTCTATGTTGCGGCTTCTTGATTCACAGGTTATTTCTACTCTTTCAGCTACAATGTTCGTAGCCAGCCCACCCTTAATTGTACCAATATTAGAAGTCGTCTCCTCGTCAATGCGTCCAGTATTCAGGCTGGAAATTGCATTAGCCGCTACCACGATTGCACTAATTCCATCCTCGGGAGCAACTCCAGCATGGGATGCCTTACCAATAATTGTCACGTTAATTCGATCTTGTCCCGGTGCCTCTAGAATAATCCGCCCAGGTTCACCACCGCTATCTAAGACAAATCCTAAATCAGCTTTCAACCATGACTTATCGAGGTTTTTGGCACCATTTAGGCCACCTTCTTCGGCGACACTGAATATAACCTGAATATCTCCATGTGGAATATTCAATTCAAGGATAGTTCTTATGGCCTCGAGGATTGGTGCAATACCTGACTTATCATCAGCCCCCAAAATTGTTGAACCCTTCGAAGAAATCAATCCATTTTGGAGCACTGGCTCAATACTGTGGCAAGGGGCTACTGTGTCCATGTGTGCTGAAAGCAACACCACTGGCGCCTGAGTAAGGTTACCTTTTAAATAGGCAAAGACATTGCCACAGTTGCCACCAATCGCCAAGCCAGCTTTATCTTCAGTAACGACCATACCCAAACTTTTAAGACGTTCTATGAGTATATCTGCGATTTGTCGCTCATATTTGGTAGGAGAATCAATCCTCGTTAGCTCGCAAAACTCCGCTAATAATCGTTCACGATTAATCATTTTCCTAGCTCCTTTATTTTTAGAAGATAATGGTTCGTATTATTAGAATTCAACAACTAGTCTCCAATCCCTTCAAATCCGTTTGATATGTTCATCAAAAAAAGATACCCCCCAGAACACAGACGAGGAGGTATCTTTCTTCGTATTTCAACTATAGTTAAACGAGAACCACTAGTGTTTAACAAATACAACATTGATTGCTTTGATAAGGGCTTCAACAGTATCTCCTTTTTTAAACCCAGCGTCTTCGAGGCTTTCTCGCGTCATCACGGACGCGACTTCCGGTGCATTGTTTCAACCTTCGACACTTATTTTGACCAAGGCCATAAGATCATCGGTCTTGATCTCATCAATTACACCAACTAGCTTGTTTCTTACCCCAGCTTCCATTAACACACCTCCCTATAATCCTACCTTTGATGATTATCGTTACCGGAGGCGTGCTAAATTATTCTGAGGTATCCTTTGGTTTCAAGAGTCTAGCCCTCGTAATACTCTTTTCTCCGTATTTCTCCTTGACTAAATCCATAACCTTAATGAGGTTTTCACTATCTCTCTTTGGTTCAGTAAACAAAGAAAGCTGACTATCATCCTTATCCGTTAAGTTACTTAGTGTTACACCAATTAACCTAAGTGGCAGGTTAAGTGTTAGTCCATCTAACAAAATACAAACTTCCTTGTATATCACATCGTCAAGATTAATAGCCTGTGTTACGGTACGTGAACGAGACACTGAACGAAAATCGCTATACCGGACTTTCAGGGTTATCGTTTTAGCTTTAAGCGATTCTTTACGTGCTCTTCGTCCTACATCGACGGAAAGTTTCATTAAAACAGTCTCCAAATGATCCCGATCAGTAACATCCGTTTCAAAGGTAGTCTCTCGCCCGATTGATTTAACGATTCTATCGCTTTCCACTGGCCTATCATCAATTCCTCGAGCCAGTAAATAGAGCTGACTTCCTGCAACTCCAAGTAACTGAGTTAAGTACCCCTGCTCTAAGTTGCGTAAGTCTCTTACCGTTCTAATATTAAGGGTGTGCAGTTGCTCTGCCGTTTTCTTACCGACTCCCCAAATCCTTTCCACAGACAGTGGGTCAAGAAACTCTTGAACTCTATCAGGCTGAACAACCACAAATCCGTCTGGTTTACGCAAGTCGGAGGCTAGCTTAGCTAGAAATTTATTACTACCTAAGCCTACAGACGCCGTCAAGTGAAGTTCCTGTTGGATGCGTTGCTTAATGAGATGAGCAATCTCTTCGGCAGAACCAAATAAGCTGGTAGACTCTGTAACGTCTAAAAAAGCCTCATCCAAAGAGAGAGGCTCTACCATGGGCGTATACGTTAAAAATATCTGACGGATTTGCTTCGAGACTTCCCCATACTTATGCATGTTTACTGGCAAGCAAACCGCGTGAGGACAGCGTCGATAAACCTCCGGCATGGGCATAGCGGAGTGAATTCCAAATTTGCGTGCTTCATAAGAGGCAGCCGAAACAACACCCCTGCTGTTAAGTCTGCCTCCTACCACGACTGGTTTACCGATTAAGGACGAATCATCACGCTGCTCCACGGAGGCGTAGAAGGCATCCATATCCACATGTAGTATTTTACGTAAGTTTGTCCATATGTCCATTATTAGACATCAATTTTTATCCCATCTTTTGATGGGCAAGAATCATTACTTAAGTTAATCTCTGCGGATACTTGACTCCAAGCGGCTTCATTAAGGTTGATAGTATCGAGAAGAAGGACGAGGTCTGATCGTCCGTAATAGGCTGGAGCCCCCTCTTGATTTTTTGTCACAAGTACAACTGGTATTCCATTAAAGGCAGGTAGCAATGCTTTGATAATCATAGTCGCATCCGTTGCATTTTGAAATACCGCTGGTAGAACGGAAACAACCGCAAATTTTTGGCCTTGTTCATCGATAATAGCGCCTTCAAATTGACTTTTCACTAAATTCATCTCCTATTTATGTTAATCAACAATCCCTATATTTAGTATTCGACAGTAACCTGAAAAAACCTGCTGAGTAAGGAAGACACACAGTCGGTTATCCTCGGAAGTAATTTACTCCACCTTTGAAAATTGGTTGATACTGATTCCCAGGGACATTAATCGCCACTCCCCTTCCTGTTCTTTCGGAATGCGCCATCTTTCCTAGAATACGGCCATCAGGGCTGGTAATTCCTTCGATTGCTTCGAAAGAACCGTTCGGAGTATAGCTAATATCATTGCTTGGCTTACCGTCGAAATCGACATATTGAGTTGCAATCTGCCCATTATTAATTAACGTCTGGATCACTTCTTTAGAAGCGACAAAACGTCCTTCTCCGTGTGAGATTGGCACAGTATGAATGTCACCAAGTTCAACACCACTAAACCAAGGGGATAAGGTCGAAACAACTTTAGTTTGGACCATGCAGGAAATGTGACGCCCTATTTTATTATACGTGAGAGTCGGAGAATCCTCTGTTAAGTCTTTGATTTCTCCGTAGGGAACGAGGCCGAGTTTTATCAGTGCCTGAAATCCATTGCAGATCCCGAGCATTAAGCCATCTCTGTGGTTGACGAGGTCTAACACTGCCTCGTTAATCCGCGGATTTCTGAACATTGCAGCTATAAATTTGCCCGAACCGTCTGGCTCATCCCCAGCGCTAAAACCACCAGGTAACATAACTATTTGAGACTGATTGATCTTTTTAACCATCTCTTGGATAGATTGTTCCACCTCAACCGCATTTAAGTTTCTGATCACCACGGTTTCAACTAGGCCTCCAGCTATTTCAAAGGCTTTAGCCGAATCGTATTCGCAGTTAGTACCAGGAAACACAGGAATAAAGATTCGAGGCTTGCCCACTTTTAGGGACGGCTTTAGAGTATTGCGAACGTCATAACTAAACACGATCGGATCAGAAACTTTTTCTGTTAGGGTAGGGAAGATTTTCTCTAGCGGCTTTTCCCAGGCCTCTAAAGCAACCTCCAGCTCTATTTCGACTCCATTTACTGAGATCACACGTTTTTCTTGAGTGCGACCAAGTAGTTGATAGTTTACCCCACTGAAAACATCATCCAAGTTCACTTGTTCGCTAATTTCTAACACGATTGATCCATAATCTGCAGTGAACAGAGTTTTTATATCTGTTTGATCGATCAAGGCAATCCCGATTCTATTGCCAAAGGACATTTTGCTAAGAGCAGCAGCTACCCCTCCTATCCTTACAGTGTGCGTTGCTAAGACATTACCAGATAGGATCAACTCATGAATCTTTTGATAATTTGCGATAAGGTGCTCGAAATCAGGTACTTCATGAACATCACGTTTTACAGTTACTAAGACCACCTGACTACCAATTCTTTTAAATTCCTGGGACATAACCTTTTCAGAATTGGTGACATTGACAGCAAAGGCAACTAACGTAGGAGGCACGTTCAAATCCATATAGGTGCCAGACATACTGTCTTTACCACCGATGGCCGGTATGCCCAGTTTTTTCTGAGCATAGAACGCCCCGAGTAAAGCACTGAAAGGCTTTCCCCACTTTTCGGGATCTGTCCCCAGCCTTTCAAAATACTCTTGCAGAGTAAGACGCACTTTGCGATAGTCTCCACCTAAGGCCACAATCTTTGTGACTGCATCTACCACGGCATATAGAGCACCATGAAACGGACTCCAGACAGCCAATTGCGGATTATAACCAAACGTCATGATGGTAGCAGTATTTGTTTCCCCAGAAAGTATCGGAAGCTTTGCCACCATGCCTTCTGCCGGGGTCGTTTGATACTTGCCACCTAATGGCATAAGTACTGAAGACATCCCGATACTACTGTCGAATCTCTCGACTAACCCTTTCTGACTACAAACATTTAAGTCTGCTAAATTAACCAGCCAAGCTCCTTTAACACTGGAAACCCCTCCGATAGCCACCGATAATTCCTGCTCAACCGTTTCTGGTAGTCTGTTGAAGTAGTTATGATCGGCATTTGGAAGATTTACCACAACCTTTGTTTTCTGCTGGACCCCATTGGTATTAAGAAACTCCCTGCTGACATCGACAATTGCCTGCCCGCGCCAAGTCATCTTGAGCCTAGGGTTAGCACTAACTTTGGCCACTACAGTAGCTTCCAGGTTTTCCTGCTGGGCATACGTGACAAACTTCTCCAGATCTTCGGCTGAGATTACTACAGCCATACGTTCCTGAGATTCAGAAATTGCTAGTTCTGTGCCGTCTAAACCATCATATTTTTTGGGAACCATATCCAAGTTTATTTCTAAACCGTCTGTTAATTCCCCAATGGCAACGGAAACCCCTCCTGCACCGAAATCGTTGCAACGCTTGATTAGTGTACTTAGGTATGAATTACGAAAGAGCCTTTGGATCTTGCGTTCTGTAGGAGGATTTCCTTTTTGCACCTCCGCTCCACAGGTCAATAATGACTCACAAGTGTGTTCTTTAGAAGAGCCAGTGGCACCGCCACACCCGTCACGGCCTGTTCTTCCACCGACTAAAACGACGATATCCCCTGCTTCAGGAACTTTGCGCACAACGTTTTTACGGGGAGCAGCCGCGATCACAGCGCCGATTTCCATGCGTTTAGCAATAAAGCCTTCATGATAAATTTCCGTAACTTGTCCTGTTGCAATTCCGATCTGATTACCATATGAACTATATCCCGCTGCTGCACCCGTAGTTATCTTTCTTTGAGGTAACTTTCCGGATAACGTTTCTTCTAGCTTTGCCCTAGGGTCCCCGCTCCCAGTCACACGCATGGCCTGGTAAACATAGGTACGACCGGACAACGGATCTCGAATAGCACCACCCAAACAGGTAGCGGCCCCTCCAAACGGTTCGATTTCCGTGGGATGATTATGTGTCTCATTCTTAAACATCACAAGCCACTCTTCATTTTGACCATTGATATCAGCGTTCACAACAATACTACAAGCATTAATCTCATCCGATTCATCGAGGTCTGTTAAAACCCCTCTCTTCTTCAGCTCCTTCATAGCTAGGACACCGATATCCATTAGGCAAACATCTCTATTGATAGGATTTTCACCATAGACATAATTCCTAGAACTCAGGTATTCCTGGTAAGCAAGGGTTAGTGGGTGGGCAAAATCCCCTTCCACGATAGAAACTTCTTCAATCTGAGTATTAAATGTAGTATGGCGACAATGATCTGACCAGTAAGTATCAATCACACGGATCTCCGTGATCGTCGGATTTCGATGCTCCGTATCCCGGAAATAACTCTGACAGAACGCCAAATCCTCATAACTCATTGCTAAACCGGTTTCTTGGAAAAACGTTCTCAATTCCGCAGATGTCTTCTCAATAAAATTATCGATAATTTCTACATCAGCCGGAATCACTGGTTCAAAGTCCAAACTTTCTAGTTTTTCTAGAGAAGCTTCTCGTGATTCAACAGGGTTAATACAGTAATCCTTTATCTTCTTGAAATCTTGCTCTGATAATACACCCTTTAAAACAATCACTTTAGCCGAAACCATTTTAGGGCGCTCTTTCTGAGTCAGGATTTGTACACATTGGGCGGCCGAATCCGCACGTTGGTCATACTGACCAGGTAAATATTCCATCGCAAAAACTAGGTCCTCTGGGGGAATCTGAAGATGCTCGTCAAACACCCAGTCCAAGGGAGGCTCGGCAAAAATAATCGGGCGGGACAATGCGTACTCTTCATCCGTAATCCCAGACATATCATAGCGGTTAATGACTCTTAACCCTTTCAACCCTTCGATACCCAAATTCTCTAATAAATCATTATACAGACCCTGAGCTTCGATATCATAGCCAGGTTTTTTTTCGACGTAAATTCGTTTGACTATTTGTGATCCCATACAATCTCCAATCCTCCATCACTATTTTCTAATGCTTTATACGCTTAATCTAATCTAAGTATTTCAAACTATGTATAGGGCAGTTCTTAATTTTCACTTTAATGCGTCTGCCCAATTCGCCAATTCTCCACGGAAGTTCTTAGTCAAAGTAAGAATTTTACAATACGGTTGATCCTTAAAATGTTCCATATACGGTACAAAACCACTTTTTG
>JUEG02000456.1_pt1 | contig 14416 bp, 14 predicted proteins | sample 432341 | NCBI WGS metagenome assembly JUEG02 (sample SAMN02953476, study PRJNA257561) | rock porewater metagenome | biome: terrestrial; feature: Opalinus Clay rock; material: porewater; isolation source: Opalinus Clay rock BIC-A1 borehole | place: Switzerland: Mt Terri URL, St-Ursanne ...
CCTAGCCTCAGCAAATTTTCCGCCACTTCCAGCTTGCCTTTTTCCATCCCCTTCTCCATACCTTCGGTGATCAGTTTCTCCGCAATAGTCATAACGGCTTCACTCCTTTCCAAGGAAATCTCTTTGGCTAGTTCGTAGATTGGCTGAAACGTCAGATCATTGCTGTCTTTTTGCGGGGTGATGGTCTCCAAATCAATAATGTCCAGAATTTCCTGGGGCAGATAGTTTTGCAGAAAATCCTTGGCCGTCCCAATGTCACTGAGGGTTTCCTTGAAAAATTTATCATGAGGTTTATGGATAAGACACATTTCACTCACCCCTTGACCGACAAAATGGTTTTGTTGCTAAAACCTATCCGATGGTTAAGGGCAAATTACAGTCTAATTATAACATACCTCGCGGCAGTGAGGAATTGGTTCACTTCAAAAGTAGACGTGAGTCGCCTTACTTCTCTTCCCCTTCCGGATAACCCTATCGTTACAAACAGTATCTTTCCTCTTTTCAGAGGTGGAAGATTAATTTGATTATAATGAAGGAAATCAGCTGATTGGAACCTCGACGTTCAAACTCGGCAGTGAAAATGAGACGAGAATTTGGAGTCGGTATAAATATGATGACGACGGCCGGCCTATCGAAATCCCAGGTAAAGGTCCGGGCAGTCCATCGGCAAAGTTTGCTTCTATAGCTTATGCCATAGAACGGACGGGTGTTCCCGACACAATTTCTCCTTAATGCTCACAGTTTCCGGTTTGAAAATCCGGCTCTAACAAATCGGGCTTGTCCAAGAAACGAATGCGCATTCGTTTCTTGGACAAGCCGTCTGTCAAACTCGATTCCCTGTCTTGGCTACTAATTGCTTTATTATCCAATTGTTTCTATCGTTAATTCATTAATTTCCTGACTTCATCACAGATTATGATATTATGTAAATAATCATGTAAGAGCTTGGGATGATATTAAGGGCGATTGCAATACACTGTTGTCCATTGCTCTTATGCATGGATCACTCCTAAAAATACTATGCTACAATAGAAAATTGTGTTAAAATTTTAAAGGTAGTTAAGGAAGTGATTAAATGGGTAAGATATGGGTGTTTAATGGTCCGAATATCAATTTATTAGGGTTGCGTGAGCCTGAGCATTATGGATCGCAAACATTGGCAGAGATTAATCAGGGAATACTAAAATTAGCGGATGAAGCCAAAATAAACGTTGAGTGCCGGCAAACGAATCATGAGGGAGTTCTCATAGATTGGATTCAAGACTTAACACCTGCTGATTTTTTAATCCTTAATCCTGGGGCTTGGACGCATACAAGTTATGCGATTCGAGATGCTATTAGTGGAGTAAAGGTTCCGGCGGTTGAGGTTCATCTGTCCAATATCCATGCTCGTGAAGCATTTCGAGCCAATTCAGTTATTGCGCCGGTCTGCATCGGACAGATTTCAGGGCTTGGTGCAGAGGGGTATGGATTAGCGATGCGTTATGCTATTGACTACCAAGAGCAGCGGGCATAACGCGCGAATCAGATATTCGAACCACGTACTACAAACCACGAACTACGAAAAGGGGGAGACATTTAGTGAGTCGTCTGCAACAAATGCGTCAACAGATGCACAATGGAAATATCGACGCATATGTTGTAATGCGTCCGGAGAATGGACGATACCTAAGCGGGTTTTCCGGTGGAGAAACCACTTTGTACATTACATTAGAAAAAGCCCTTTTATTGACCGACTTTCGCTACATAGAACAAGCCAAAGCCCAGGCCCCTGAGTTTGAAATTATTGACGCGGGACAGGACCACTTTACGACTTTGTCAGAAGTCGGACAACAGGCTCAAAGGGTTGGCTTTGAAGGGGACTTTATCACATATGTGGACTTTGGAAAATTTAAGGATGGATTTTCACAAGCAGAACTTATCTCATTACCTGATCTTGTCAGTCACCTGCGTTCGATAAAGGATAGTTCTGAGATTGAGTTGATTCGACAAGCAGTTAAGATTGCAGATATGGCGTTTGATGAAGCATTAAAGACCATCGAAATCGGACAGACGGAGGAAGAAATTGGCCTCAACTTAGAATTTTCTATGCGCCGGGCTGGTGCAAGCGGGGGTTCATTCGACTTCATCGTGGCTTCGGGTATTCGTTCAGCTATGCCTCATGGGACAGCCAGTTCAAAGAGAGTTCAATCAGGAGAGTTCCTGACAATGGATTTCGGAGCGATTTATCAAGGTTACTGTTCAGATATTACTCGAACTGTGTTCATCGGCGATCCGGAGGACAAGCATCGGCAGGTTTATGATACTGTCTTGGCTGCCCAGCGGGCAGGGATTCAAGCAGTTGCTCCGGGACGAACCGGAAAAGAAGTGGATGCTGTAGCCCGCGCAATGATCGAAAAGGCCGGTTATGGAGATTACTTCGGACATGGATTGGGACACTCTGTAGGACTGGCTATCCATGAAGGTCCGAATCTAAATAAAAGGGAAGAACGATTGCTGGAGCCGGGTATGGTCATTACGGTCGAACCTGGTATCTATATCCCTAATTGGGGCGGTGTCCGAATTGAAGATATTGTTTTGGTGACAGAAAACGGCTGTGAAGTATTAACTAAAGCACCGAAAGAATTCATTATTTTCGAGTAAAATTTGTCCGAATAGCTAACTGTTGGATAACATCTTTCGTAAGCACCGCTGAGGGAGCACGAAGATTCAGACAGGAAAGAACCTTACCGGAATCAGGGATATTGTTTAGGGATTTCTAAGTATTAGACGTTAGAAGAGGACAAACTAACTTATACAAGAATTATTAGGGGGAAGAAATAACATGATTTCTACAAATGATTTTAAGACAGGTCTAACCATCGAATTAGATGGTGATGTATTTTCAGTGGTTGAATTCCAACATGTCAAGCCCGGTAAAGGTGCTGCCTTTGTGCGTACGAAATTGAAAAATGTCAAAACCGGCGGAGTTGTGGAGCGGAGGTTTAATGCCGGAGAAAAGGTTGAAAAGGCCCATGTTGAGCGCAGAGAGATGGATTACCTCTATAAAGATGGGGAACACTTTGTGGTCATGGATAAGGAGACCTATGAGCAAACTTCTTTGACAGAGGCTCAAATCGGAGACGGTGTCAAGTGGTTGAAAGAAAACATGACTTTAGGGGTGCTTTTCTTTGACGTGGAGGTCATCGGAGTTGATGTGCCAAATACAGTTCAGCTAGCGGTTGCCGCCACTGAACCGGGAGTCAAAGGGGACACGGCTACAGGAGGGACTAAGCCTGCAACTTTGGAAACGGGTACTGTTGTGCAAGTTCCGTTCTTTGTCAATGAGGGAGATGTTCTGATCATTGATACAAGAACCGGAAGCTATGTTCAACGGGCTCAGTAAAACAAGGGGTCAGAGACCAGATGCCGGAAGTCGGAATTGTCGCAATGGAAGACTGCCAAGCCTGAGGGTTTGGGCTGGAACCACTTGAACAAAAGTGGGGTCTTGTAAGTATATAATATGACATGAAAACATCTTCTATGGGGCAAAGTAAGTTTAGTGCTACCATAGGAGGTGTTTTTTATGTTGCCCAATAAGACGTCAAAGCTTAGTGTGATTCCCCTGGGAGGAACCGGAGAAATTGGGAAGAATCTGCTTGTCTTTGAATACGAGGATTCCATTGTAATCATCGACGGGGGGGTAAAGTTCCCGGATGAGGAATTACTTGGCATCGATTTAGTGATTCCCGATATAACTTATTTAGAGAAAAACCGTGACCGAATTAAGGGACTCTTTATTACTCATGGACATGAAGATCATATTGGAGGACTTCCCTTCATTTTGCCTAAATTGAATATTCCCATTTATGGAACTAAATTAGCCTTAGGGTTAGTACAGGCAAAATTTCAGGAGAGGACTCCATACCCAGAGTCTTTGATTAACATTCTTGAACCGGGCGTACCAATTCAGGCAGGGGCCTTTAAAGTAGAAGCGTTTCGGGTTACCCACAGTATTCCTGATGCAGTAGGGTATTCTTTACTTACTCCGGTGGGCAGAGTGATTTATACCGGGGACTTCAAGGTCGACTATACGCCGATTGACGGTCAGGACATGGAACTGGGAAAACTGGCAGCTTGGGGGCAGGAAGGGGTTCTGGCCTTGCTCTGCGATTCAACAAACGCAGAGAGGCCCGGTGTTACTGTGTCCGAGATGGCTGTTGGGAAAGCCTTGCGGGAGTGGTTCGAACGGGCTGAAGGAAAGATTATCATGGCTTCCTTTGCTTCGAATGTGCACCGGATTCAGCAAGCGATCGATGCAGCCGCGGATATTGGACGCAAGGTTTGCGTTGTGGGAAGAAGTATGGAAAATGTAGTTCGAACTGCAATAGAACTGGGATATCTGAAATTGCCGGATGAGAACATCTTAGTTCCCAGTGCTGAGGTTGGAAATATGCCACCTGAAAAATTGCTCGTGCTCACCACCGGCAGTCAAGGAGAGCCGCTGGCCGCCTTGACGAGGATGGCCACCCGGAGCCATCGGCAGATCAATGTTTTGGCTGGGGACATGGTGATTATGGCGGCAACACCGATACCCGGTAACGAGAAATTGGTCGGTAAGACGATCAATCATCTTTATCAAATCGGGGCTGAAGTTGTGACCAAAGAAATGGGACAGGTTCATGTGTCAGGACACGCTAATCAAGAAGAGATTAAGCTCGTGATCCGTCTTGTCCAACCGCGTTTTCTGATACCGCATCACGGTGAAATCCGTCATCAAGTGGGCTTTCGAAGAATCGGTCATTCCCTCGGCTATGCTGACCAAGACATCGCCATAACCCAGCTTGGCTCACGTGTTGAACTTTCTCCAAATCGAATGGAATTTGGCGAGCGTGTGGAAGCGGGAAGTGTTTACATTGACGGGCTGGGTGTAGGAGATGTGGGGCAAGTTGTTCTGCGGGATCGGCAACAATTGGCACAGGATGGGGTGGTTGTGGTTGTAGCCGCACTTTCCAAGGCCAAGCCTTATAGGATTTTATCCGGGCCCGATATTATCTCAAGAGGATTCACATTTATGAAAGAAGCCGACGCCTTAATTGACGGAGCAAAGAAGGAGGTAGTAAATACCTTAGAAAGACAATTTCAGAAAGACCAAATCGAGTGGGGGGTTTTGAAAGCGAACATTCGGGATAGTCTAAGCAAGTACTTATGGGATAAGACTCGGAGGCGCCCCATGATTCTGCCCGTGTTACTGCATTATTAGCGTGTTTAGGATTCATATAAGATAGAGCGCTGCGGAAGGTAATTATAGACCGAAGCGCTCTTATTTGTGTGGTGCCTCCTGCAAATAGGGAGATGGTCTCAATGTTTGACTTAGTTAAGCGGATTTCACAGTGGTCTGACCTTTATTTGCTGTACTTAAGTATATTTGCAGGAATATTAATATTATTGAAGAATAAAGCAAATACAAAAGGAGTGAGCTTATTATTATGAATTTTAATTGTAAATGGAATTTTAGCAAGATCACTCCTTTGCGGATTGCTATTCTTTATGGGCTGACTAGTTGGATATGGATTCTCTTTTCTGATGGTTTAATAGCTCTAATTATCTCAAATCAACAGGAGCTCCTCAAGTTTTCGACTCTTAAAGGGGGGCTTTTTGTCTTAGTCACGGCAATATTGCTTTACTTCCTTATTCAATCAGGATATAGCTCCCTTCAGAAATCTGAGCAAGCCCTAAAAAAAGAGTGGGCCGCTTTGGAACGCTATCGGCTTTTGGCAGATGAGGTTCAAGACATAATTATATTTATCAGCCCGGAGGGACAGATTATTGATGCTAATGAAGCAGCAGTGAAACGTTATGGTTATACTCGTCAAGAATTGACAAATATGCCTGTTAATAAGTTGCGTTTGCCGGAGGATCAGTTAACAGTGCCATGCTTTCTTCAAAACGCGCCAAAAGGAATGCAATTTGAACTGAAGCATGTCTGCAAAGATGGTAGTGTATTTCCTATCGACGTTAGCGCTAAGGGGGCAACCTCAAATGGAAAACCGATTATTATAAGTCTCATTCGCGATATTTCTGAACGCAAAAAGGTGGAGGCTGAGGTTTGGCTTGAGAAGGAACGGGCCCAGGTTACCTTAGAGTCCATAGGAGATGCGGTGATCACCACCGATGTTCAAGCGAAGATAGAATATTTTAACCCGGTAGCTGAGGCCTTGACAGGATGGTCGAAGAAAGAGGCAATAGGTTTATCTTTAGAAAAAATTTTTAAGATTATTAATGAAGAAACAGGGGAATCGGTTGAAAGTCCGGTTGCCCGCAGTTTAAGAGAAGGTCGGGTTGTCAGTATAGCAGATCAAACCGTTTTAATAAATAAGCTGGGGAATACAGTTTCAATCGAGGACTCGGCAGCTCCTATACGGGATAGGGATGACACTATAATAGGGGCTGTTTTAGTGTTTCGTGATGTCAGTTATAAGAGGAATCATATGAAAGAACTGGCCCATCAAGCACAACATGATGCCTTAACTGGGCTCCCTAACCGTTTCTTGTTCAATGAGCATTTAAAGCAGGCATTAGCCCGGGCAAGACGAAAAGAGGGTAAGGTGGCGGTCATGTTCTTGGACTTAGACCGCTTTAAACTGATTAATGATACTATGGGGCACAATCTTGGTGATCAACTCCTCAAAAGCGTAGCAGAGCGCATACATCAAACCTTGCGTGAAGGAGATACGGTGGCCAGGCAGGGCGGGGATGAATTCCTGGTCATACTTTCCGAGATCAAAGATGAGATGGAAGCAAAATCAGTGTCAGAACGGATTTTAGGGGTTTTCTCCAAACCAATAATCTTAGAGGACAATGAAATCTACATAAGTACCAGTATTGGAATTAGCCTCTATCCCGACGATAGCATCGATAGGGAGACCTTGGTGAAGCAGGCAGATACTGCCATGTACTATGCTAAGGAAAGGGGGCGAAATAACTGCCAGTTTTTCACTCCGGGACTTAATATTAAAGCGAATCAAAGGCTCTCCACCGAAAATAGTCTCCGCAAGGCTTTAATTCGCGAAGAATTTGTCCTGCACTATCAGCCTCAAGTCAATTTAGACACTGGACACATTGTGGGTCTGGAAGCCCTCCTTCGCTGGAACTCAGTCGAATTTGGACTGGTTTCCCCAGCGGCCTTCATTCCTGTAGCGGAAGAGACAGGGCTGATTATACCTATCGGAGAATGGGTTTTACGAACTGCCTGTGCTCAAAATAAGGACTGGCAAGATCAAGGGTTTATCCCTTTAAGAATAGCAGTCAATATCTCTGCTCGACAATTTCAAGAACCGGGTTTTATCAAATTAGTTAAACAAGTTCTGCAGGAAACTAAATTAGATCCCCAATGGCTGGAGCTTGAAATCACAGAAAGAATTGCCATGGAAAAGGGCGAAATCACCCTTAAAATGTTGGCTGCCTTTAAAGAGTTGGGAATTCGAATTTCTATTGATGATTTTGGAACGGGATTTTCCTCCCTAAATTATTTAAGCCGCATGCCAATCGATACCTTGAAAATAGATCAGACCTTTATTCAAGACATTAGCAGTGGAGATAATGGGAAGGAAGTTGTCACAGCTATAATTCAGCTTGCCAAAAACCTTCAGTTGAAAGTGATTGCTGAAGGAGTGGAAACAAATAACCAATGCTCCTTCCTTAAAGACAAGCTCTGCGATGAAATGCAAGGATACCTCTTCAGTAAAGCGGTTCCTTCGGAAGAAGCTGAAAAGTTGTTTGAGCGACTCGCCAAATAAGTCAATATAGTTGCAACAGTTCTTTTAAAGACTGGTACATGAGTCAAAAATGCTCCCCTTAAGGCAGATATAATCTGTCTGCCTTAAGGGGAGCATTTTAGTGCCCGGCTTTAATACTTTTTTACCAAGGATTCATGTCTAAAACTTATAAGGTGGACATACCTTCTATCAAGGGGGGCAATGACGTGTCGCTACATTACACTCTATCTGTCGTTCAGGCACCTAAGGTGACTTCGAAGGCCATGGGCCCTCAAAGGGAGGGAAGCCTTCCCGGGCTTAATAAAAGCGCAACATTATGGGCAGACATGGCCAGATGGTTTGGGGATGATATCCGTTCGATTTTAATAAACCTTAAAGGAGTAGACTTTAATGAGGTTGAAGAGTTGCGTTTGCGAGTGGGGCAACCGCTTTTGGTTCGGACCTTAGACAAGGACCTTTTTATAAACCAAGAAGGGCTGGCAGCGAGTCCCCAACAGGCGTACTTCATAAAGCATGAAGATCTGGCTTCGGCCATAGAACGAATGACTCATAGCTCGGTTTATGCTGTAGAAGAGGATCTCAAGCAGGGTTTCATAACCCTTCCGGGAGGGAATCGAGTGGGCATAACGGGTGAGGCTGTACTCTTGAATGGTCAAATACAAACGATAAAACACATCTCGTCCTTAAATCTTCGTATTGCCAGAGATATTCGGGGACTCAGTTTAAAGATCCTGCCCTTGTTATTAAGTTCAGATGGCAGCATTTGTCATACACTTATAATTTCTCCTCCCCGTGCCGGTAAAACAACTCTCTTGAGGGATCTTATTCGTTCAATTAGTAATGGGGTTCCTCAAGTAGGATTAAAGGGTCAGACGGTTGGGGTTGTGGATGAACGAGGTGAACTTGCCGGGATGTGGCAAGGTGTGCCGACCTACGACTTGGGATTTCGCACGGATGTCTTAGATGGTTGCCCGAAAGCCAGCGGGATGAGCATGATGGTTCGCTCCATGTCTCCTCAAGTGCTGGCTATGGATGAGATTGGCCATAGTGATGATGTTATCGCCATAGCGGATGCCTTGCGCACTGGGGTCCGGATTTTGAGTACGGCCCATGCCAGTTCTATAGAAGAAGCACGAAGCAGACCGGTTATAACTCATTTGTTGGATCAGGGAGTTTTTGAGCGTTTGGTTGTGTTAAGCAGGCAACATGGACCGGGAACCATAGAAGGAGTTTACGATCTGAGAACAGGGAGGATCCTGTGATGCTTGTACTGGGATGTATTGCACTGATTACCGGATGCGGGTGTTTGGGACTGTGGCTTGCTTATCGGATTCGGCGGCGACCCATAGAGTTACGAGAATGTTCAATGGCTTTGGCACTGTTAGACACTGAAATCGTCTGGGGGGCAACTCCCTTGCCTGAGGCATTCTGTATTCTAAAAGAACGAACAGATTCACCCTGGCAAGATTTCTTTGCCGAACTTCAAGAACGATTGCAACAGGGTGAGTCGGCAAGCACAGCTTGGAGAGAAACTGTGATAACTCGAAATGCTCAATTTTGTCTTAAACCGGAAGACTGGCAAGTGATCGGGGATGTCGGGAAAGGCTTAGGACGGTCTGATCGCACAGAACAGCATAAACAGATCGAACTCGTTCAACGTCAGCTAATTATAATGAAGGAACAAGCGGAAGTGTGGTCGAGTAAACAAGCCAAGATGTGGTCGTATCTGGGCTTTCTGGGCGGAATAGCGGGAGTGCTCATTTTGATTTAACCAAGGAGAGGAGTGGGGGAATGAGCTTTAATTTAATCATTACGGTTGCTGGAATTGGGATTTTAGTAGGAGTTTTAGCTTCCGTATTAAATCAATCCGGCCGCAGTGAAATGGCTCAGGGGGTTACAATTATGGGAGTCATTGTAGTCCTCTATATCGTTGTACAGTCTATAGCAGAATTATTTACTCTGGTTAAGAGCGTTTTTAACCTTTACTAGGGGGCTAAAGTGTGGAAATATGGCAAATCGTGGGACTAGCCCTGATCGTTACAGTTTTCAGTGTAGTTCTTAAACAGATCCGCCCGGAAATTGCGTTACAACTTTCGATCTTAGCAGGTGCATCCATCTTTATTCTTATTCTAAGTAAAGTGCGAGTAATTGTTGATTTACTGCAGACCCTTGCGGATCAAGCAAATATTAGTTCCTATTATCTGCTTATTATCTTAAAAATTGTCGGTGTAGCCTATCTCGCAGAGTTCGGTGCCCAAATTTGCCGTGATGCCGGAGAAGGTGCGTTAGCTACGAAGATCGAACTTGCTGCCAAAGTCGGGGTGATAATTTTAGCGATTCCTATTATTGTAGCCATTACAGAGTCCTTGGTACGACTTGTTCCGTGAGGTGATGTATTTGCCGCGTTTTATGGTGAGTTTGGTATTATTAGTTTTCTTCTTCTGTGGGACAACTCCTCCGGTTTTAGCTGAGGAGGTTTCCCCTCAACCACTTGGAAATGTTGATCTTTTGCAAGAGGTCGATTTAAGCCAAATGCGTGGTTTTTTGGAGCAACTGGATAGTGATGTTCAAAAGGCAATGCCGGGATTTTCCTTAGTTCGCACCTTTGAGGATCTTAAGAGTGGAAAGCTGAGTCTGAAACCGGAAAACTTAGGGAAAACCTTGTTGACGGTATTGGGTCATCAAATATTAGGGACTGCACCCCTGATTGGTAAGCTGCTTATCTTAGCGGTACTGGGGGCTGTTCTGGGACAACTTCAAGCAGCTTTTGGTGGAAGTGTCGGCAAAACTGCTCGGGTCATGACTTATCTGGTTCTGCTGAGCTTGGCGATAACTTCATTCAGAGAGGCCTTAGAGACGGCTACCGGAACGATTGATCAAATGGTAGGTCTGATGCAAACTATGTTTCCGGTGATACTGACATTATTAATTACTATGGGAAACTTGACCAGTGCAGCTTTGTTCAAACCTCTTATTATGGGTAGTTTGACAGTCTTAGCAACAATTATCAAAACGGTGATTTTACCCCTCTTTTTTCTGGCCGCAGTACTTAAGCTTTTTAACCAAATCTCTGAACAATTTAAGCTCGGTAAGCTGGCCGGACTCTTTGAATTCGCTGGTAAACTGTCTCTGGGTGTAATTATGACTGTTTTTATCGGAGTCATGACGGTTCAGGGGGTAACGGGTGGGGTTGCAGACAGCGTAGTTTTTCGTACAGCCAAGTATTCTGCTGATCTCGTCCCGGTCGTCGGGAAGTTCTTTAAAGATGCAGTTGAACTTGTAATTACGTCGGGTTTACTTTTAAAAAACGCAGTCGGTATTGTTGCCTTGCTGGCAATTATTGTGATTTGTTTGGGACCTTTGATCAAAATCTTAGCTATGATCCTCGTATTTCGAATTTCAGCTGCCCTCATTGAGCCTCTCGGTGAAAAGCCTCTTGCGGATAGTCTTCAAGAAATGTCAAAAAGTCTAATTTTAGTTTTAGTTTCCGTTGCGTCAGTTGGAATTATGTTTTTTATGGCCGTTGCTGTCGTTGTTGGGACGGGAACCTTTTCAGTGATGTTGCACTAAGGAGGAGAGACTGTGCAGACGCTACAAACACTAGTGCGAAATTTGGCGTTAATTTTACTGCTGGCAACTTTTCTGGAGATGCTTCTGCCTAATAAATCAATGCGTGGGTTTGTTCAAATGGTGATGGGGCTATTTGTAATTTCGGCGGTTCTCGCTCCGATTACTGCATTCTTACATACTCCCTTGTCAATGGAGATCCCGGCATGGACTGCCACAACTCCTCAAGATTTACCGGCTATTGCGGTCGAAGGGCAAGGGGCTAAAATTGGGCGCGATGCTGTTCAGGAACAATATCGACAGATACTGATCAATCAGATTAAAGGATTGGTGTTAGGTACTTCAGGAGTTGAGGACGCGGAGGTAGACGTTGAATTTGAAGAAGAAGCAGGAGGGTTAATCGATCAACCAAGAATTGCCCAGGTCAATGTTTTGCTCAAAGCGACCCGGGGAACTATTCAATCGGTACAACCCGTGATTATAGGGAATTCGCCAAGGCCATTAGAAATACAAACTCCAAAAGCTGAAGAGGTGAAAGAGCGAATTGCCACCTTCATGAGCTTGGCCAAAGAAAATATTTTTGTTGCAGAAAGTTAGAGAGGGTTAATAGGATTTGGAAGGAGGTAAACTGGTGGATTGGATGAAAAAAATCTCGACAGATAGAATGTTGGTGGGGTTAGTGTCTCTAATCGCAGTGGGGATGTCCTTTATTTATCTTGGCAAGGGACCGGCAGACCCTGAGCAGAGTGTCCAAACAAAATCAGCGTTGACAGCTCCCGCCAACCCAAGTACTAAAATTGGTGTTTTAGAAAAAGAATTAGAGAGTAAACTGCAAACCAATATTTTGATGATGGAGGGGGTAGGGCGGGTCCAAGTCTCAGTGAATTTTTTGACGGGGCTTAAGAATGAGTATGTGCGTAATAATAATGTCACGAAAAGAACGAATAAAGAAACAGATAAAGTTGGTGGAACTCGTGAAACCACAGAGATTACGGAAAATAACCAAGTGGTCATGCCGAGTGGTTCCTCCCAGCCAGTCATCGCCATGGAGGATCGTCCGGAAATCGGTGGAGTATTAGTTATAGCAGAAGGAGCACGTGACCCAAAAGTCAGAGAAGGAATTCATACCGCTGTGCAAACTCTTTTAAATATTCCCAGTGCTAGAATTACTGTTGTACCTATGGGTGGAACATCATGACGAAGCGCATTCATCGGCCGATTCTATTAATTGTTGGGCACAAATCCAGGGTATGGTTAATTGGTTTTATAGGATTGGTCGCTATCCTTGGAATCTTGGGATTAAAGTTGATGGCTTCCGAACCCCACGCCTATATACCGGAACAAGCAAGTTTGCCTGTAAATTCACAAATGGAGAAATCATTAATTCAGTTTGAAGTTGAGACGGTTAAGCCTAATAGCTCTGGGGGGGACTATTTCGTTAATTATCGCTTAAAAAGAGAACAGTTACGCCAAGAGTCGAAGGCAATGCTTTCTATACTGTTAGATTCGACGGTAGAAGAAAGTAAAGCACAGGCCCAAGAAAAATGGCTGGAACTCAGCTCGAAAATTCAAAGAGAAGAAGAGATTGAGAACTTACTTAAGATAAAAGGGTTTCAAGATGTTGTGGCCGATGTTTTTTCAGAACATGTCACGATAATTGTGTATGCACCCAGTTTAACTCCTCATGAAATAAGTCTTATTCAAGATGTTGCAGTTAGAGTAACCGGAGTTCGCATTGATAAAATTACAATATCTGCCAAAAAGTAGGGATAATAGACAAGAAGTCTATTAATAATGTGCAGGAAAATCACTGTGTCAGAGCGAATTATATGAGGATAGGACGAAAGTCCCAGTGAGAGGGTGAGAGACACTGATAATGAGCAAAATTCTTATTGCTGATGATGCGAGTTTCATGCGTTTGATGATTAGTCAGATTCTTGCTCGGCAGGGTCTAACGAACATTATGGAGGCTGAAAATGGCCGGCAGGCCGTGGAACTATACAAGTCTTACAAGCCAGACCTTACGCTGATGGATATTACTATGCCCGAACTGGATGGATTGGCCGCACTTGCAGAAATTCTTATGATTGACCCAGCGGCTAAAGTTGTCATTTGCAGTGCAGTCGCAGATGAAAACATTGTCAAAGAATCCATGCGAATGGGTGCCACAGGCTTTATCGCTAAACCCTTTCGTCCTGATGAGCTCTTGTACATGGTTCTCAAACAGTTGAACTAGTTGCGCTTTAGCCCACCGGTAATTAAGTTGCTGCCCTATGTTTGGCGGCAACTTTTTATGTCTTAGACAGTTGAATCCCAAATCAGACATTATTATGTATAATAAGAGTTATATTGTATACTTAAACTGGATTCGTTGAAAAAGGTAAATCGCACCCATATAATAAGACATATGTGTTTCATTTTCATTAATAGAAAATTACCCATTGTTTGAATTCAGAGAAATGGGGATAATACAAAGAGGGGTGACGGCAGTGAAACCAATTAAGATTACAGATACGACACTGAGAGATGCTCACCAAAGCCTTTGGGCAACTCGGATGCGTACAGAAGACATGCTGCCAATCCTAACAGAATTGGATGAGGCAGGATATTTTTCGTTAGAAGTTTGGGGAGGAGCCACCTTTGATGTCTGTTTGCGCTTCTTAGGGGAGGATCCATGGGAACGGTTAAGGCAGATTAAAAGTCGTGTCAAAAAGACACCATTGCAAATGTTACTTAGAGCCCAGTCATTAGTCGGGTATCAACATTATCCGGATGATGTGGTAAGGGAATTTGTGACCCTGAGTGTAAAAAACGGAATTGATATTATACGGATTTTCGATTCTCTGAATGATGTTCGAAATATGGTTGTTCCGATGGAGGCAGCCAAAAAGGCAGGAGCCCATGTTCAGGCGTCTGTTGTTTATACAATCAGCCCGGTTCATACCACAAAACATTACTTGGAAACAGCCACGGCACTTGCTGAACTTGGTGCAGATTCTCTCTGTATTAAAGATATGGCCGGCTTGCTTACCCCGATTAAGGCTTATGAACTAATTTCGTTGTTGAAAAAAGAATTAGGAATTATGATTCAT
>JUEG02000329.1_pt1 | contig 14357 bp, 12 predicted proteins | sample 432341 | NCBI WGS metagenome assembly JUEG02 (sample SAMN02953476, study PRJNA257561) | rock porewater metagenome | biome: terrestrial; feature: Opalinus Clay rock; material: porewater; isolation source: Opalinus Clay rock BIC-A1 borehole | place: Switzerland: Mt Terri URL, St-Ursanne ...
TGCCACCGCTTCCCCGAGCGAGTCTAAAACGCCCCCATGTAAAAGTTCCACATGCATAGTATAACACATTTAAGCATAAAGCAAAGCGAATATCCATGGAATCTTTACATTATTATGGAAAGATGCTCATTTAAGAATGCCTACATTCTTTTAGTTCAATTTTTCCCTCATTATCTTTTTTTCTTTGAACTGCATTTCATTTCTAGTAAGCTTTATTACGATCTCTTAGTGCCCGCTCAATGTCACGTTTACCTTCTCGTTCGGCAAGAGCCTGGCGTTTATCGTAATTTTTCTTTCCTTGACCCACCGCTAATTCTACTTTTGCCATACCCTTCTTCAAATATATTTTAATGGGGATCAGGGTTAGCCCTTGTTGCTGAATTTTGCCAATCAGCTTATTAATTTCGGCACGATGAAGTAAAAGTTTTCGCGGTCTAAGTGGATCATGATTATATCTGTTTCCCTGTTCATAAGGGCTGATATGCATCTGGTGAACCCAAACTTCGCCATTGTCCAAACGTGCATAGCTATCTTTTAAATTTACCCGCCCGCTACGAATAGATTTAATTTCTGTTCCAGTAAGAATGATCCCAGCCTCCACTCGATCTTCGATATGATAATCGTGGAAAGCCTTTCTATTGTCGGCAACAACTTTAATTCCTTCAGAAGGCATACTACTCCTCCTCTCATCTAGTATTTCAGTATAACACAAATTACCTATTTTAACCAAATAATGATATTTTAGAATACTTGAAATCCCTCATGGAATTATAGTTCCAAGGCATCTGATATCCCCTGCATTGCTTCTAAACCAAATCCCAAGAACTCCTCCAAAGAAAGCCCCAGCTCACTACAGGTGAGAATCTGTTCCCGATTTGCTCCCTTCGCAAATGCTTTTTGATCGAATTTCTTGCGAAGAAAGGGAACATCCACCCCCGAAAGCTTCTTATCCGGTCGAATCAGTGCTCCAGCGACAATGAGACCGGTCATAGGGTCAGTTGCGTAGAGGGCCTTATCTAATAAGGAGTTACGTGGGAGTCCGTGCCGCTCATTGTGAACTTTCACTGCATACACCAGCTCTTCCGAAAAACCCATATTCTCTAATATTTCTGCTCCTTTAAGGGAGTGTTCTTCCGGCAGTTCTTTCGTGTCCTCATAATCGATATCATGGAGAAGGCCCGCCATGCCCCACAAATCGGGGTCTTGATCAAAAAGCTTAGCCAAGCGGATAAGGACTGCTTCTGTTGAGATCATATGTTTTAGTAAGTTCTTATTGTCAACATACTTCGTTAATTCCATATAAGCTTCTTCACGCGTCATCATATCCATCTCCAGCTCACTTTCCAAATCAAAATTATTTCCTTACTATAAGAACCTATTTCCCAATTATGTACCCTTTAACGGTAGCTATTATTGGGTTGCACAATTACATCAGTTTATGTCTTTCAAAAATATCCGCTCATGACTGTTGTAATTCCTTCTTCTCGACAAACCTCTGAAGAAATTCATGAACCTTTAGTATAACCTCATCTCGTTCCTGTCCAAGTGTTAAAATATGTCCGGATTTTTCCCAATAAATCACGCCTGGGTTAACCTGCTGAATTTTTTTCCTAATGATTTCAACACTGATAGGGTTAACCGTCAAATCTCTTGTACTTTGCATTAATAAAGCAGGGCACTTAATTGTATGAAGTTTACTGCGCACCTGGCGAATCCCTCTATTCAAAGAAATCAGGGCATCCACCGGAATCCGTTCATAGACAAAACGCTCCCTTTTTGGTTCTGTTACTGATGAGGCTGCTCTTGATTTAGCTACGGATGCAACTGGTTTTGATCTTGGTTTTTCAACATACGTCATAAAGGGTCTAACGAACCGGAGGAAACGAGTTCTCCGGTCAGCAAGTATCATTGGAGCATTCATAGTAATCAGCCCATCGATTATGCCTAGAGTTCCTAAATGAAGTGCTAACAATCCTCCCATCGACAGTCCTACTCCGATGACAATATCACAAGACTCCCTCAGCTTTCCAACCCCAACTTCGGCGTCTTTAGCCCAGTCCTCCCAGTTCGTTTTTGCCATCTCCTCAGGGCTTGTTCCATGCCCTGAAAGTTTCACTCCAAGGACTGACCAGCCAAACTTAGTTAAACCTTCACCCATTAAACGCATTTCTGAAGGAGATCCCGAAAAGCCATGAATGAGCAAGCAGCCTACACGGTTTCCTGGGAAATAAAAGGGCTCTACTAAGCGTCTTTGTGGTTCCACCAAAGCACCTCCTTAGTCGATGTGCGATACTCAAATATCCGACCGGACTACTATTATTTTGTGAAAAAACACGAGCAAACTGTAAACCCTCGGTTAAAGCTGAACATCGAGGCTTCAATAACGCAGAATCAAATAATGAGTTTGCTAGAAGGATCTATGTGTCAGAGAAGCAATATCCTCTCCGCTAAGTTTTCTATGGATAGGCCTTGGCGATAACCTCCATTGGAGATTATCCTCACTTAAAAACTATCCTTATTCAAGAAGTCAGAAACTCATATTTTTATAGAAAAAATATTATCCACAATAAAGAATAGCACAGAAGGGCACCTCATACGAAGTGCCCCTCATTGATTTTGGTACAGTATAAAGAAGCCAATCTAACCTCTGAGACTTAAGCAATAATAGCTAGTCCTAAAGAACTTAGTAAGAAGACACCCGCTAAAACTCCTGTGAGTTTGGCGAATAATTCGTCCATACCTTTCTTCTTACCAAAGATAGCTTCGCCAGCGCCAGTAATAGTTCCCGATAATCCTGCACTTCTTCCAGACTGAAGCAGTACTGCTGCAATCAGTCCTATCGAACTGAGGATTAAAAGAATTATTAAAGCAATTTGCAAAATAATTCACCCCCCTAAGATAACCCTTTGTTATATTATCACTACAACTTTGTAAATTATCAATAGGCTCATTTTAGCACAAGCGCCTGCAAAACTCAATCAATCCATGAATAGGGGGGTTGAATTGGGGTATGTATTTGCTTGCTGCTAACTTGCCCAGCCATTACCTGGCTAAAGCTTTGCGACCGCGATACACAGCGCTTTCTCCAAGTTCCTCTTCGATTCGGAGGAGCTCATTGTATTTGGCAACCCGTTCTGTCCGAGCAGGAGCCCCTGTTTTAATCATGCCTGCATTGACAGCCACGGCGATATGCGCTAGGGTAACGTCTTCAGTCTCACCGGAACGATGTGAAACTACTGACGTATATCCTGCGCGTTTGGCCATTTCGATGGCATCCAAGGTTTCCGTCAGGGTTCCGATTTGGTTAAGCTTAATAAGAATCGAGTTGGCACACTTCTCTTCAATCCCACGGGCCAAGCGTTTTGGATTGGTTACAAACAAATCGTCACCGATAAGCTGCACCTTGTCTCCCAAGCGCTTAGTCAGGTTGTGCCAGCCTTCCCAATCCTCTTCATCCAGGCCGTCTTCAATGGAAAGAATCGGATAGCGCTCGATTAGACCCTCATAATAATCAATCATCTCATCCGATGTCTTCTTAACCCCTTCCCCGGCTAAATTATAGATTCCATTCTCATAAAGTTCTGTTGCTGCCACATCAAGGGCTAAAGCAACGTCTTCACCCGGCTGATACCCTGCTCTCTGAATGGCATCAACTATGCATAACAACGCATCTTCGTTGGACTCTAGACTAGGTGCAAAACCGCCTTCATCCCCAATTGCGGTGGCAAGAGATTTCTCCTTGAGAACGGCTTTAAGACTGTGGTACACTTCTGTCCCCATGCGAAGGGCCTCGGCAAAGCTTGAGGCTCCGACGGGCATTATCATAAATTCTTGAATGTCCACATTATTATCAGCATGTTTACCACCGTTCAAGATGTTCATCAAAGGCACGGGCAGTTCTTTAGCATTTACCCCACCTAAATATTGATAAAGAGGTATTCCTAACGACTCTGCTGCAGCTTTAGCTGCCGCTAAGGATACTCCGAGAATTGCATTGGCTCCAAAATTCCCTTTGTTTTCAGTTCCGTCAAGTTCAATTAACACTCGATCTAAGCCGGGTTGGTCAAATGGATTCAGTCCCTCTACTTCTGGAGCGATAGTCAGATTAACATTCTCAACCGCCTTCAATACTCCTTTACCCATGTAACGGGTATCATCTTCATCCCTAAGTTCAACAGCTTCAAAAGCCCCTGTTGAAGCACCTGATGGAACCGCTGCACGACCTATGATTCCATCTGTGAGAACGACATCGACTTCTACTGTTGGATTCCCCCGTGAATCCAGAATCTCGCGTGCATAGACATCTGTAATAAAGCTCATTGATCAATGTCCCCCTTTTTTATTAGAAATCCCAACTGAGGAGTTTCTAGCTTAATTAAAATATTAGAAAAACTTAGCTAGCGAAAACGCTGGTGCAAGCGGCAGCCTAAGTTGCACTTATACGTTGGCCATGACTCGAACTTAGTTCGGGATCAAAGGGCCACCACGATGGCAAGGTGCCGTGATGGTTGAATGCCTCTAGAGCCTATTGGATAGGATAGAACATATCTGTCTATGTCTTAAGCCTCGTGAATTCCAAGGCTAGTAAATAGCTTAAGATTCGAGCAATGACTTTCCTGTCATTTCCTTAGGAACGGGAATTTGAAGTAGTTTTAAGATAGTGGGAGCCACATCGCACAATGCTCCACCATTGCGCAGTGCTTGTCCTTTATACCTTTCATCAACAAGAATAAACGGTACACAGTTAGTGGAGTGGGCAGTTATGGGGAACAATGTCTTAGGATCCACTTTTTCTTCGGCGTTCCCATGATCCGCAGTCACAAGGAGGGTAGCATTCATTTTTTTAAGTTCCTCATAAATTTGGCCCAAACATTGGTCGACCACCTCTACTGCTTTGACTGTTGCCTCAAACATCCCCGTATGTCCCACCATATCCGGGTTAGCAAAGTTCAGAATGATCACATCATAAGTCGATTCCCGCAGCTGTTTGAGGACAACTTGAGTTATTTCCGTGGCGCTCATCTCAGGCTGCAGGTTATAAGTAGCGACTTTTGGCGAAGGAATAAGGATTCGGTCTTCGCCTGGATAAGGTTCTTCAAGCCCGCCATTGAAGAAGAAGGTTACATGGGCATATTTTTCTGTCTCTGCAATTCTCAACTGCTTTAGCCCTTGATCTGAAAGCACTTCTCCTAAGGTGTTGTCCAAATTCTGTTGAGGAAATGCCACAGGCGCAGGAATCGTCTCATCATACTGAGTCATACATACAAAGTGGACATGGGGGCGATTGGGTCGTTCAAATCCTGGAAACTCTTCATCTACAAAAGCACGTGTGATTTCGCGAGCTCGGTCCGAACGGAAGTTATAGAAAAGGACGCTGTCACCCTCTTGAACTCGGCCCACCGGATTCCCATCCTGATCATCGATTACCGTAGGCAACACAAACTCATCGGTGACACGGGTATCATAGGAAAATTCCACTGCCGATAGGGCCCCTGCGGCGTGCTTCCCTTCCCCGTAAACTATCGCCCGATATCCTTTTTCTAGGCGTTCCCAACGCTCATCCCGGTCCATTACATAGTAACGACCGCTTACTGATGCTATCTTTCCCACTCCTAGTTCTTTGATCTTCTCCTCGAGTTTGACAATATAGTCTTTGGCACTCTGAGGTAAGACGTCCCGGCCATCGAGAATAACGTGGATATACACCTTAGTTAAGTCTTTTTTCTTAGCCATCTCCAGCAGTGCGAATAAGTGATCAATATGAGAATGAACCCCGCCATCGGAGAGCAAGCCCATTAGATGAAGTCCCTTGTTATGTACTCGAGCCTGATCCACGGCCTCGAGCAGGACGGAATTCTCAAATAATGTGCCATCCTGAATCCCCTTGAAAATACGAGTTAACTCCTGATAGACGACCCGCCCTGCTCCCATGTTCAAGTGACCAACTTCAGAATTCCCCATCTGTCCACCTGGCAGTCCTACGGCCTCTTCAGATGCCTGAAGGGTAGTATAAGGATAGTCACTTTCCAGATGTTTGAAATTGGGAATATTCGCCTGGGCAATAGCATTGCCTTCAACAGCGTCTCGGCAACCCCAGCCATCTAGAATCATGAGAAAAAGTGGTTTGGCAACTTCCATTACTATATTCCTTCCATGCGGGCCACGAGAGGACCTGCGTTTTTGATAAGCTTGGCAAAACTAAGGGGATCAAGACTTGCCCCACCGACTAGAGCCCCGTCAACATCAGGCTCTTTCATCAGTTCCCCTATATTTTCGGCCTTGACACTTCCGCCATAAAGAATAGGCACTTTCTCTGCGGTTGGTCCCATAAGTTCAGTCAGAGTGGCACGAATCGCGGCACACATTTCTTGGGCGTCTTGACTCGACGCTGTCTTCCCAGTGCCAATCGCCCAGATAGGCTCATAAGCAACTATTATGCGACTCAAATCTTCAATTGATAAGCCGGAAAGAGCGCGAGACACTTGACCTTGCACCCGCTCCACTGCCTGCCCTTCTTCACGAAGGTTTAAATTCTCTCCACAACACAGAATGGGAGTTAATCCTACCGCTATAGCTTGTTGCACTTTCTTAGCAATTTCCTGATCCGTTTCTCCGAACATTTCCCGCCGTTCCGAGTGGCCGATTATGACATATGTACAGGCTACATCAAGCAACATCTGAGCTGAGATTTCTCCGGTATAAGCACCCTGGTCTGCCCAGGCCATGTTTTGAGCACCTATGTGGACAATACTTTCTTCCAGTTCATTCTTAAGGGCATGAAGGGCTGTAAACGGAGCACAAAGGACTATATCCAGATCAGTAACATCCTTAACCTCATCCAAGAACTTTACTGCATAGTCCTCTGCTTCACTTACTGTTTTGAACATCTTCCAGTTGCCGGCGATAACCGGACGTCGATTGGCCACTTTGTTTGATACCTCCATCTTAATAGTAATTTGTATCTTTTGCATTTTAATTATGTAAATAAGCTCAGTTCGATAACGGTTCTTCCCACTCTATGCACAAGGTGCAACAAGAGATCTCCATTCATATAATTAAACTTCAGATTATTCTTTGTCCTGCAGAGCGGCAACACCCGGCAACACTTTCCCCTCTAGAAACTCAAGTGAAGCTCCGCCCCCTGTAGAAATATGGGTCATGCGATCCGCTACTTTCATTTTCTCTACAGCTGCCACCGAATCTCCTCCGCCAACAATCGTGATCCCGCCGCAAGTTGCGACCGCTTGAGCGACTCGCTCAGTTCCTTTAGCGAAGGCCTCCATTTCAAAAACACCCATCGGGCCGTTCCAAATCACCGTTTTAGCCGTCGAAATGCGAGCTTCAAATTTCTCAGCACTGGCTGAACCTATATCCAGGGCCATTTCATCTTCCCCAATTTCAGACACTTTCACCGTACGATGAGGGGCATCCGCTTGAAAAGCATGAGCTGCGACCACATCAATCGGAAGTTCCAATTCAATCCCTTTAGCCTTGGCTTTCTCAATGAGTTGCTTTGCCAACTCCACTTTTTCCTCTTCAAGAAAGGATTTTCCCACCTTAAATCCTTGGGCCTTAAGGAAGGTATTCGCCATCCCCCCACCGATGATCAGTGCGTCAACCTTTTCCAGAAGATTTTCAATGACGCCGATCTTATCGCTTACTTTAGCGCCGCCGATAATGGCTACAAAGGGACGTTCCGGCCGTTCCAAAGCATTGCCCATGAAGTCAACTTCCTTTTGCATCAGTAAACCGCAAACGGCTGGTATATAGTGCGTAACCCCTTCAGTTGAAGCGTGGGCACGATGAGCGGTTCCAAAGGCATCATTAACAAATAACTCTGCCAACCCAGCTAATTCTTTCGCAAATACAGGATCATTTTTCTCTTCTTCTGCATGGAAACGGACATTTTCTAGTAAGAGGACTTCCCCGTCTTGCAACGTACTGACAGCTTCCATGGCTGCATCTCCAATACAGTCTTTAGCAAAGGACACTGCTTGAGCCAGCTGTTCGCTTAAATGCTCAGCAACAGGCGCTAAAGAATACTTTGGATTAACTTGTCCTTTAGGGCGCCCCAAGTGAGAGGCAAGAATGACACGTGCTCCTTCTCTTACCAGATACAAAATGGTAGGGAGTGAGGCTTGTATTCGTTTATCATTGGTAATTTGTCCTTGCTCATTTAAAGGGACATTAAAGTCTACTCGAACAAGTACTCGTTTTCCACGTACCTCTACATCTTTTACACTCTTTTTGTTCATACAAAAATCCCCTTTCACCTTGATCCAAGGGTTCAGAATAAAGATAAAGAAAACTTGACTAACGCTAAGCCGTCAGGCGATGACCAAGGATTGCTTACTTTACCCCAAGATTCATACTTTCTGACAGTACAAAAATATACCTTAGTATACCGTAGAAAGACCCTTCTTACTCCCCCGGGGAATTAATAATTCCAATTAACCCAACTTATACTAATTCTACACCAAGTTGCCGTTTCCTGCCCAGCAAGGACTAATCATACAGTTCTTCCTGCTCAGTACTGCTTTTAGCCGCCTTAGCGTGTGGATCATTTCACAATATTATAAAATACTAACCGTTCCGTCGTAAATAACCCCTGAAAGGGCATCTACTGTGATTCTTTGTCTCTCAGAAATCTTAGTCAGAGCGTCTTGAATGCCTATAATGGCTGGAATACCGTATTCTAAAGCCGCAATAGCCGCATGTGAGGTCAAACCAGACTCTTTGATTACTAAGGCCCCTGCCTGAGCGATTAGCGGAATAAATCGTGCATCGGTAGAGCCAGCAACAAGAATGTCGCCCTTTTCAAAGGTATCCTGCTCAGGCTGATGGACTATCCGAGCAGTACCCATATATGATTTTCTGCCTATGCCAATTCCTTTCGCCAAGATTCCACCTACCACTTGGACTTTAATCATATTAGTTGTGCCAACCTTACCTACTGGAACCCCTGCCGTAATCACGACAATATCCCCAGTTTTAATGCACTGTTGTTCAATCGCGGCAGTTACTGCCACTGACAATAATTGATCTGTCCCAGAACTTTCCTGAACCACTAACGGTTCTACTCCCCACTGCAAAGTGAGTTTTCGGGCGACCTCAGCAAAGGGAGTGGCCGCTACTATAAGGGCCTTTGGACGATATTTAGAAATCATCCTTGCAGTTAAACCAGATTGTGTCGGGGTTAGAATCGCGGTTGCATTAAGATCTCGGGCAATACTATAGCTGGCGCAGCTAATAGATTCTGCTACATTAAGATGGGAATAGCGAGTTGTCTTATTGGCTAAAAGCGCTGTTTCTGCGCGTTTGGAAATTTTGTCCATCATAATTACTGCCTCAATCGGAAACTGTCCGGCAGCGGTTTCACCTGACAACATAATGGCATCTGCCCCGTCCAAGATAGCATTCGCCACATCGCTGGCCTCCGCTCTTGTTGGACGTGGTTGACGAATCATGGAATCAAGCATTTGAGTTGCAACAATAACTGGCTTACCAAGTAGATTACATTTGCGAATCATCTCTTTTTGATAAACAGGGACTTCCTCTACCGGCACTTCAACTCCTAAGTCTCCGCGGGCAACCATTACCCCGTCAACAACATCCAGAATTAAATCCAGATTATCTATTCCTTCCTGGCTTTCTATCTTAGCAATAATTTCAACAGTTGCTCCCATTTCCTCTACAATCTGGCGCACAGCCAAAATATCGCTTGCTTTTCTCGTAAATGAAGCAGCTATGAAGTCAATTCCCTGAGTAACGCCAAAACGAATGTCATCAATATCTTTTTCCGTAACACCAGGCAATTTAATCGATACTCCCGGGACATTGACACCCTTTTGTGATTTTAGAATCCCCCCATTACGTACTATGGTCTTAATCTCTTCTTGTTGTACCGCCAGAACTTCTAGATCCAACTGTCCGTCATCGATTAGAATATGGGTCCCCGGAACAACATCTAGCCATAATCTTTTATAAGTAATTCCTACTCTTTCCGATGAGCCAAGAGCAGTTTTCGTATCCAAAATAAACTCCGTACCTTTTTTAAGCGTAATTCCTGACTCAGAAACCCTACCTGTACGGATTTCCGGCCCTTTAGTATCAAGTAGGATTCCTAAATGTTTCCCTGCCTTTAAAGCTTCCTCTTTTAAAACAGATATTCGCGAACCATGTTCTTCATGTGTTCCATGAGAAAAATTCAATCGTGCAACATTCATGCCTGCCGTAAACAAACGTTGGATTTTTTCTCTGGATTCGCAGGCCGGACCAATCGTACAAATAATTTTTGTCCTTCTCATTACAGTACCTTTCTTATACCATCCATATTATCCTTAGCGGGCAAGCCTAAAACATCCTATCGACAAAAGCCCACGGCCCTGTACGAAATACCATCGACCGAGAATTGATTTCGTCGAAGCAGCCTATCCCAAAAATGAACTCTTTGCGGGAGGACTCTCCCCCCTATAGTTGGGTGGAACTCACCCGATTTTTTTGAAGTAAAATGGGAGAATCTTAATAGTCCATATCCCATAGATGCCGCAAACTGGTAGATACCGCATCGATCCCCTTTGACAAGGCAAGCCTTACATCTTCTTCAGTTTTCAATAGACCTCCCCCGAGAACCGGGATACCCAGAGCATCCTTCATATCTTGAATTACAAAGCGCGGGACGGTTGCTGGTAAAATTTCAACCGCGTGCGGTTTCACTGTGGATGCCATCTTAATACCTGTTTTAACAGACTCTGAATCCAATACAAACAAGCGTTGAATTACTGTCATCCCTTCTGAACTGGCAAATTTGACCAAGTTCGGTTTAGTCGTAACAAGCCCTCGCAGGCCCATTCTCGCAAGTAAGTGTATCCCTGCTTTATCCTTACCCACTCCTTCGAGCATATCGAGGTGCACCATTAAAATCTTATTATCCGCTTGTATCTTTTTTATTATTGAGGGTAGTACATTAATGTCTGCACCCAAAAGAAAGATTGTACCAATATTGGGGTGGTGAATTGCCTCATTCAGATCCTCTATCTTTCGAATCGTTGCGCCAATTTTCTTATCTAACATAATGGTTTTCAAAAAATCCATTTGGCCATCCCCCTAGCACTCAAATAAAGAATGGTTTACCCGCTAGCCTTTCGCGACAATCAGCTTGACTAAATCCAAAATGCGGTTCGAATAACCCCATTCATTATCATACCATGCCAACACTTTAACCATGCGTTCCCCAATCATCATCGTGGATAATCCATCGATGATTGAGCTGGCCGGGTTACCATTAAAGTCACGGGATACAAGGGGTAATTCCGTGTACTCAAGATATCCTTTTAATTTGCCCTCTGACGCTTCACGTAAGGTTGAGTTTACTTCTTCTTTGCTTGTTGACTTGGATAAATTTGCGACGAAATCAACTAAAGAAACATTCGGTGTTGGAACTCTGACAGCTAATCCATTCATTTTGCCTGTTAATTCTGGAATGACTAACGTAACTGCTTTGGCAGCACCCGTGGTCGTCGGAATCATAGATTGATAAGCCGCTCGAGATCTGCGCCAATCTGAGTGTTCCAGGTCTAAAATACGTTGATCATTGGTGACTGAATGAGTTGTAGTCATCATTCCTTGTTCGATCCCAAAAGCATCCAGTAGAACTTTGGCCACGGGCGCGAGACAATTCGTAGTACAAGAAGCATTAGAAATAATATGGTGGTTCAGTGGATCATAGCTATCATCGTTAACTCCCATGACAACAGTAATATCTTCGTTTTTGCCGGGAGCAGAAATAACAACTTTTTTAGCGCCGGCTGTTAAGTGTTGAGCGGCAGCATCACGCTTCGTGAAACGTCCGGTCGACTCAATTACAATATCTACTCCCAGCTTACTCCATGGTAAATCCAAAGGGTTTCTCTCAGCCAAAATTTCGATACTTTTCCCATCTACAATCATCCTGTTTTTATCAAGCTCCACCGAATTCGGAAGAACTCCGTGAACTGAATCATACTTGAACAAATGAGCTAATAAATCCGGACTTCCTAAATCATTAATCGCCACCACTTCAAACGGAAGGGATTTATTCAGGGCGGCTCGCAATGTAAGCCGACCAATTCTGCCAAATCCATTAATCGCTACTCGTACACTCATTTAAATAACCTCCTAAATTTCAAACTAATTTGTCCATCACAACGATATATTCGTCTTTAATCTATCAGACGATATGCTTTAGCCAGGATGTGTACCGGATGCTCAGTAGGGATTCCAGTACCATGCACAATTTGCACTTTACATACACCGCATTCTGTCGTCATACTTTGGAAATCGCCGTGTTGCGAACCTACATTTATTGCTTCAAAAAGGCTGCTTCCTATTTTCATAGCTTTTTCATATTTTTCAGCCTTAAAACCGTAGCTGCCCGATATACCACAACACCCTGCATCGATATTACGGATTTTCACTCCCGGGATTAACCCCAAAATCCGCAACGCTGGCGTTCCGATCCCTTGGGCCTTTAAGTGGCAGGGGGGGTGGTAACCGTAGGAAGCCCGGACCTCCTGAAAGTCAAGGGGCAGTTCCCCTTTTTCATGGAGTTGCCACAGGAATTCAAACAAATCATAGGCCTGCGCTCCAATGAGCTGAGCCGAACTTGTCTCCAATTTTGGATAGTCTTCTTTCAACGTTAAACCGCAACTCGTACAGGATGTAATAACCGGTATGCCTGCTTCTAGATAGGGCCGCATTAACTCTAAATTATAACCACCATTTTTGTCGGCCTTTTCAAACTGGCCGTTAGCCTCTAAGGGTAAACCACAGCAATGGAAATCAGGAACTATCGTTTTATATCCCAGATGCTCTAAGAGCCGGATTAGGATACGCCCTGTATCCCCTTCATTAAATCGCGTATAACAACCAGGGAAATAAACAACCCGTTTGCTGGTATTTGTACCAATTCCGACTTTATCCTGCTGTATTTTTAGTGGCTTTCCGTACGCAGGTAAAGGTCCATTCTTACTGATAGACAATGTTTTATCGAGAGCTAAGCGCACTAATTTAATCTTTAAAACTTGATTAGTCAGAGTGGGCCATATAACTCCAAGCTTGCCAAGGTATTCATTCCGACCCAAAATATACCCTCTCAGGCCCAACCTTAATCCCATTGTATTTTTATGCCTTGCTTTACTAGCAGCTCTTCTTGCCCCGAGAATCATCTCCGTTATTTTGACGCCGGAAGGGCACGTTAACTCACAGGTCTTACAATTACTGCAATCATCCAACGTTGTTTCATCCAGATTAATTTGACCCTTACGAAAACGTTCCATATCCGGGCCTAAACCTTTCGGGCCGATGAAACGCGGATTAACTTTAGCCACCGGGCATTGAGCAGTACACATATTACATTTTTGACAAGCATCCAATCTAGCTGCCAATTCATCTCTTGAATCCACAGTCAAGTCTCCCCCTTTCCTTATAAATGCTTCGTCAAACTAAACTAATTCAGCTGCAGCGTAACCGGATGTAACCGATACCCCTCCGCCACATCTTTGGGTCCAAGGATCCCAGTGGGCAAGCATTCTTCCGACGACATGGACATTATCCCACACCACTTCTCCACGTTCGGGATCAAGCGGACGCATTAATTCATCTGTTTCTACGCCGATCTGGGCAAAGGGTTGAGAAGCAAAGAACTGGGGCTCACTCCATTCTTTCGGTACAAATAGAGGCAGATCAAAAACCCCTTCGTGTATCAATTTTCTTGCCATACCAACTTTGATTCCCCCTCCTAAGAGCCCGCCTGTAGCTAGGATAAACTTCTTGCCTTTTAAACAAAGCGATTTACCTTTGCTATTCACTATAACTTCCTGACATATCCTAGCCTTATTTTCCGACGGTGACTCTTTGTTCAAAGATACTGCACGAGCCCCGATCATTAATTCACCGCCTAAATCAGTGAATCTATGCTTCAGATATTCAGCAAAATAACGGCCATGCGGACTAGGCACAAATGAACTCATTTCCAAGACCGGCAGAGAGAATTCCTCTATACAAGGTTTTGTGCGAGAAAAATCAACGTACTCCTTTACCAAACTAGGCAACACCACGACGGTTTTCTCCTGCGGTTTGTTCCCAACTTGATACTGTCTTTTAATCTCTTCAATTTCATGGGCGAGAACTCTTTGACCCTCTTTTGACCTCCAGATAGCCGAATAATCTATGCTTGATACACTTTTACCCAGTTTGACCCACTCCGCAAGAGCATCCACTCTCATCCTCTTTGCACTTACCTGCCAACCCGGGAATTCTCTAGCCATGTTAGTCATCACAACCTCTGGAAAGAAATCTTTCAATCCTTCGGGCACTAA
>JUEG02000514.1_pt1 | contig 14275 bp, 11 predicted proteins | sample 432341 | NCBI WGS metagenome assembly JUEG02 (sample SAMN02953476, study PRJNA257561) | rock porewater metagenome | biome: terrestrial; feature: Opalinus Clay rock; material: porewater; isolation source: Opalinus Clay rock BIC-A1 borehole | place: Switzerland: Mt Terri URL, St-Ursanne ...
ATGGCGAAAGAAACTATAGTACTAGAGTGGGGAAAATATCTTAAAGAACCTATTTGAGAAACATATATAATTCTGGCAGGGACTGATCCATCATTCTTCACAACTGTGACATCAACGGACAGAAGATATTTAGATCGTCCCCTGCGTTTTTTGTTCTGCTTGTAGATTTCAGTGATTGGCTGCATTTTTCCATTGTAAAGAAAGTGCATCTTCGGAGTCTTATTTGCCATAGCGCGATAACATCCAGTGATCTTTTCTTGATTTGAATGATAGAAGCTGGGAAACAAAACCAGGTATCAAACAAAACATATGATGCTGGTAAACCTGCCTTGATCTATCAATTCAAATACCTTCTCCTCTAATACACCAATAAACTCCCTCGGGAACACTGGGCGAAATAAGACCAGGATCTTCTATCCTCGGCTTATAAGTTAATTGTATTGCTCAATTTCATTCACTCCAGATCTTCTCGCAATCTCTATTGCATTTACCTTCCTAATACCCTTATTCAAATTTGTGCTTTTAACAATCTGCGTATCTAAGTTTATTTTTGTTAAATATTTTATGAATTTTTATAATATGAAAAATATTCAGACGCATGCATTTTTTGCATAGTGTATTATGCAAAAAAAACCGCATTTGATGATAAAAATTTGACCTTTGATCCGTAAATGCAGTAAAAAGGCTAAGCTAGAGTATTGGCATGCAAATTGCGTAATTAAGTGTTATGGCGATTGGATACTAGACTATTTTACTTAGAAGGGAGGAAAAAACTAACTCAAAGATCCTGGTTCCAATTTCAATTGATAGATCTATAAGCAGTTACTACTAGTTACAATTAAGGAAAATTTAGAAGGAGAGTGATCTGAATATGTTTCCAATGGAAAAACTTACATCAGCATCAATGGATTCATTAATGTTCTATACTGCCGTGCTTGGTTTGTTACTATTTTTGGGTGTAGTTTTACGTATAAAAGTTCCTTTACTTAAAAAATTCTTTATCCCTGCTTCATTAATTGGTGGATTACTAGGCTTATCATTAGGAGAGTTTGGACTGAAAGTAATATCTAGTGATATGATGGCTAGTTTTGGGACTTTACCTGGCCGTTTAATTACAGTTGTTTTTGCACCTATGCTTATGGGTATGGCAATCCCCAATCCTAAAAAGCTAGGAAAAATAGTTGGACCACAGATGATTTATGGATATCTTGGAGATTTTATACAGATAGCAGTTCCATTTTTAGTATCTGCATTTGTTATTGTACCTATTTGGAAAGTTAATGATATGTTTGGCTCAATAGTTGAAATTGGATGGGCTGGTGGTCATGGTACTGCTGGAGGAATGACAGATGTTTTTACTAGCTTAAATTGGGCAGATGGTGGGCCCTTGGGATTAACTTCAGCAACAGTGGGTTTATTTGTTGGTATTATCGTTGGTATGTTTATTATTAATTATGGTGTTAGAAAAGGGTATACATCTATAATTAAATCTGAAGACGAAATTAATAGCGATAGCAGAATTGATCTTATACCAAAATCAGAACAGCAGTCGGGATCAAAGATTACGGTGAATAAGGATGTTGTAGAAACCTTTGCTTTTCATCTAGCGTTAATAGGTATTGCAATTTTATTAGGATGGATTATTTTATACTATCTGCAATTAGCAACTGGTCTTAAACTGCCGTTATTCCCGATGGCAATGATTGGTGGATTAATAGTGCAATTAGTGATATCAAAAACAAAATTTGCGGACTCAATTGATGTAGGAACCTTACAAAGAATTCAAGGTTTGGCATTAGAATTATTAATTGTTGCTGCAATAGCTACTATTAAGATTCCAGTAATTGTTGAATACGCAATGCCATTATTAATTCAAATGATTTTCTCTACAGGTGCTCTATTGTTCTATTTCTTCTACATTGGACCAAGAGTATTCAAAGAAAATTGGTTTGAACATGCTATTGTAGATTTTGGAACATTAACCGGCGTTACTGCAGTTGGATTGATGCTTTTAAGAACTGTTGACCCTGAAATGAAAACCGATGCTGGTAGAGCATTTGCTTTAAGAGCTCCATTCTATAGTCCATTGGTAGGTGGAGGATTATTAACTTCAGTACTTCCGATGCTTGCTCTAAAATTCGGTTCATTAAAATTAGGTTTTATTTTCTTAGGAGCTATTATCGCTATAATTGTTTTAGCGAAAATTCTTGGATTTTGGAATAAACCCGAGAAGAAATTCGCTACAGTAAATGAATAAATCACTTTAATAGTAGAAATATGAATATATCTAGACGGAGGATTAGAATATGAATAAAGGAAAAATTAGTTTTACCTACTTATCTCAGCAAGATTTATTAAAGTCTGGTTGTTTTGATATGAAGATGGCTTTAAGTGCTACAGAAAAAGGTTTGATAGCATACAGTAATAATGAGGTTCTATTTCCTGAAAAAATAGTTCAAATTTTTAATCAAGAAACTCAAGAACGCATTAACTGTTTGCCAGCTACCTTTCTATCTGAAAAGATATGTGGTGTAAAATGGGTTTCTGTATTCCCCTTAAATCCAATGAAATATGGAGTACAAAACTTATCAGCCACTATTGTTCTATCTGAAATAGAAAAAGGATATCCAATTGCTGTCATGGATGGGACATTATGTTCTAATATAAGAGTTGCAGCTATGGGGGCATTAGCTGCAAAGTATCTTGCCAGAAAAGATTCTAGAAGTATAGGCTTCATTGGAGCTGGAGAACAAGCGAAAATGCATCTGATAGGTATGAAGTCTGTTCTTCCAGGATTAGAAGAATGTCGTGTTTCTGCAAAGAATGAACATGAGGAAGACGCTTTCGTAGAAGAAATGAGTAGATTATTACCAGAAATGAAATTTGTGGTTGCAAGAACAAATGGAAGGATAGCGATGGAAGGAGCTGATGTTTTAGTTACTGCTACAAGTGCCCAAGCTCCATTGTTAAAAGCTGTTTGGATGAAACCAGGTGCTTTCTACAGTCATATAGGTGGATGGGAAGACGAGTATGGCGTTGCAAGACAGTGTGACAAAATTGTTTGTGATGATTGGGAAACAGTGAAGCATCGTACCCAGACTATAAGCAGAATGTATAAAGACGGAGAGCTTAATGATGAGAATATATACGCTAATATTGTTGATTTAGTAACAGGTAAGAAAAAAGGTAGAGAGAATGAGGATGAAAGAATTTATTTTAATGCCGTAGGATTATCTTATGTGGATATATCTATTGCAATGGCTATGTATAATAGAGCAATTGAATTTAACATTGGACAAAACCTTGATTTACAGGAGCAGATGATATTTCAAAACCAGATGTTAACTCAATGGGTTAAATTATAAGATGACTGAAAATTTATGAATATTAAATGGGTGGCAGATATCAACTAGTGATAGATGCCCTCTATTTATATTATGTCAAACAAGTTTAACCAATATCGGTTGCAATTATGTTAAAATAAGAATATCAATTTTTTAAAAACTCAGACAAAAGGACTAATGATATGAAAAAGCTCTGTTTTATTTTTTTAATAATCACGATCTCTACTATAAGAAATTCAAATGTCTCAGCATTGGAGGATATTCAAAAATCTATTAAGGTAGGAGGAGATAATCATCTCCCTCCTTATCAGTACGTAAATGACAATGGAGTCTATAAGGGTTTTTCGGTAGATATCATCCATGCTATTGCAATTGAAATGGGATTGGATATAGAATTAAGTCCTATGCCGTTTTATTCCATTATTACAGATATTCAAAAGAATAGAATTGATGTAATTCTTGGAATTGAAAAACTTGTTGATTATCAAGATGAGTTTATTTTTTCAGATCCTTATTTAACAATTTCCAAAGGAATTTTCGTAAAAAAAACTAATCAATATATTATAGACTTAGAGGATTTAGCTATGACCAAGGTTATAGTTCAACGAGGGAATATACCAAAAGAGATCATTGACATTGTTAAAGATAATAACATAGTTTATGTAGATAACCAACAACAAGGGATTTTAGCTTTGATGATGGGTAATGCAGATGCTTTTATTGGGAATAGACTTACTGGGTCATATACGATTCAAAAATGGAAGCAAACTAATTTTATAAAAGTTGTAGGAGAGCAAATTTCTCCTATCGATTATTGTTTTGCTACAAAAAAAGAAAACTCTGAAATAATATATATTTTTAATGAAGGAATAAAAAGAATAAAAAGAAATGGTACCTATGAAAAGATCTATAATAAATGGTTTGGAGAAATATTAAAAAGTCCTCAAGAAATTAGAAATGAGATTTTCAAAAAAGTTATAGTTCTGTTTAGTGTTTTAGTAGTTTTTTTTGCCATGGTTTTTCGATGGAATAACAAATTAAGGGTTGAAGTAAGAAAAAGAACAAAGGAGCTAGATGAAGCAAATAAAAGCTTAATACAAAGTAATGAAAAACTTGAAGTTGAATACTTGTTACGTCACAAAATTATTAACAGTGTTTTTCATGGAGTTTTAACCATTCTTAAGGATGGGACCGTAACTTTTAAGAATACAAAAGCTTGTGCCTTACTGTATATTCATGATGAAAAAGAGCTCGATATGAAAAAAATTCATGATACTTTGATTTCTGAGATTATTCCTAAGGAACATATTGAAAATGTTTTTGAATTAAATCAAATATATATTGAAAATGAAAAAGTAATTAAAGTTAATGGCGAAGAGAAAATATTTATGTATAGTATTTATCCATTATTTGAGAATAAAAATAATTTTGCAGAAGCAGTTATCTTATTCAAGGACATTTCGAGAGAAAAGAGAATTCAAGAACAATTAATACAGAGAGATAAAATTCATGCACTTGGAGAATTTATGGCGGTTGTAGCTCATGAAATAAGAAATCCCTTAATGACTATAAAAACCTATGTAGACCTTATTTCTACAAAAATAGACAAGAAAGAATTTAGAGAAAAGTTTACTCATTATGTTCCAGTAGAATTAAATAGGATTGAACAATTGGTAATTGATCTATTAAACTATTCCAAACCAAAGAAATCTAAAAAAACAGAATTTCAAGTAGACAATTTAATTAAGGAAATTTTTCATCTGTTTGATAAAAAAATCGAGGAGAAAAATATTTTAATTGATTGTCTTGTTGAACCCAATACAATAATCTATGCAGATAGAAATCAAGTAAAGCAGGTATTAATAAATTTAATATTAAATAGTATTCAGGCGTTTGAAAAGGAGCATGGGCACGTTATTGTCAAAGCTTTCAATTCAGGAAATAACTGTATTATAAAAATTATTGATGATGGTAAAGGAATTGATCCAATTATTAAAGAGAGAATATTTGAACCCTTTAATACAAATAGAAGTGCTGGAACTGGATTAGGACTTTCAATTTGCAACCAGATATTAAAGGAACATGGAGGATATATAGATATTCAAAGTACAATAAATGAAGGTACAAAAATAAAGCTCATATTTCCAAATATTTACATGTAATAATATTGAGTTTGGGCATAAAACGTATATAGATAGATGATAATGAGGATGTGATTTTTTGGAAAAGGTTCTTATTGTTGATGACGAAATGGGAATATGCACTTCAATTGAGTTTGCATTAGAAAATGAATATCAGGTTTTTACTGCAAATAATCCAATGCAGATTTTTGAAATATTACATGATCAGGATATTCAAGTTGTTTTATTAGATCTAAAACTAGGTGAATATAATGGCATTGATATATTAAATAGAATTGAAGAAAAATACAGCAATATTCAAGTTATTATTATGACAGCCTATTCTAGTATTGAAAATGCAATTCAAGCTATTAAGAATGGAGCCTACTATTATTTAACCAAGCCTATTAAAATTGCAGAACTGAAACTGATGATCAACAGAGCAATGGAATATCAGAGATTAAATTCAGAGATTAATTATCTTAGTAATCAAATAAAACAGAAGTATAGCTTAGGAAATATAATTGGAAAATCTAAAGTTATGGAAAATATGTTCGAGCTAATTGAGAAAGTTAAAGATATTAATATCAATATACTGATAACAGGAGAAAGTGGAACTGGAAAAGAATTGGTAGCTAAAGCAATTCATTTCCTTGGTTTACGTAACAACAATCATTTTGAAGCAATAAACTGTGCTGCTATTCCAAGTAATTTATTGGAGAGTGAATTGTTTGGATATGTTAAAGGAGCATATACTGGAGCTATTAATAATAAAGCTGGAAAGTTTGAATTAGCTAACAATGGAACGATTTTTTTAGACGAAATTGGAGACATGGACTTACACCTACAAGCAAAATTACTTCGGGTCATACAAGATAAAGAGATAACTAGACTTGGTTCCAATGAGAAAAAACAAATTGATGCTAGAATCATTGCTGCAACAAATAAAGACTTAGAGGAAGAGATAGCAAAGAAAAGATTTAGAGAAGACCTTTACTATCGACTTAACGTTATAAACATTAAGGTACCTTCTTTAAGAGAGCGACGAGAAGATATACCTCTTTTGACAAAAGCATTTGTGAAAAAGTATAGTGAAGAGTTTAATAAACCAATAAAAATAATATCTCCAAGGGTTCTTGAACTATTAGAAACCTATGACTACAAGGGAAATGTAAGAGAGTTAGAAAATATTATTGAAAGACTTGTAGTTTTAAGTACTGATGAGAAGATATCATATATGGACTTTCCCTCTAAAGAAATGCATGCACACTTAAGAACATCAGATGAAGAAAAAATGATTACAATTAGATTAGGTGATAAATTAGATCATATTGAAAAAATAGTGATTATAGAGACTCTTAAGGTTTATGGAGGACATAAAAGGAAAACTGCAAAAGCCCTGGGCATTAGCGAACGTTCTTTATACAATAAAATTACTAGCTACGGTTTTTAATATGAAATTAACCTTACTCATTTGGAGGATGTGAAGAATGAAGAAAAAAATATTGAGATTTGGTTATCTGATAATCTTAATAATTATGCTTTTTAAATTACAAGGTTGTGAAAGAAGTACTGAGGACTACTTTAGTGATAATGAACATTTACAAATTACAATAGCAACAGGAGGAACCTCAGGAACATATTATCCTATAGGAGCAGCCATAACAGCAATTATTTCTAAATATGTACCAGGAGTAGAAGCTGTTGCGGTTTCCACTGGCGGATCTGTTGCAAATGTAAAACTCATGAAAAATGGTGATGCAGATTTAGTAATGGGTGCTGCAAACTCATTATATGTAGCCTATAATGGATTAGAGCCATTTGATGAAGCATATCGAAGTTTAAAAGGAATAGCTGTTCTGTACCCAGAAATGTTTCATTTTATTGTTTTGAAGGGTTCAGGGATTAATACAATTTATGATTTGAAAGGTAAAAGTGTAGCGGTTGGAGATTGGGAAAGTGGTAATAGAAGAACCTCAAAGGAGTTACTAAATATCCATGGTCTTACTTTAGAAGATATTGAACCCCATTACTTATCATATAGGGAAGGGGTTATTGCATTGAAGGAAGGTCAGGTAGACTGTGTAATTGTAGGGGCTGGAATACCAACAATGGCAGTGGTTGATGCCGCCTCTGAGATGGATATTAATCTTTTGGATGTTGATAAAGAACTATTCACTGATACTAGTAAGTATAATTATTTGAATATTTCTGTTATCCCTGAAGGGACTTATAAAGGTGTAAATAGGGATGTAGTTACTGTGGCGAGTCCCGCAATACTTGCAACCCACGAGGATATGGATAGAGATATTGTATATGAAATCACAAAATCTATATTTAACCATGTAGATGAAATCGCTAGTGCCCATCCCCAGGGCTCCAACATAAAAGATCGAAATATAATTTATGGCATGCCTATTCCGCTACATCCAGGGGCACAAAAGTATTATGAAATGCTTCGGTCGAAAAATGACTAATAAAGCATCATTCTTTTTTCAGCATAGAGATAACTTAATAGATTATATTGTTCTAGACCAGTCTAACATGGATATTATTTATTTAGGAGACGTAAATAGAAATAATATTGAAAATTCAGATTTACTTATTGTCTTAGGAACTAGTCTAGAGGTTTATACAGTAAATCAATTACCATTAGTAGCTAAAGGAGAGACTGTTTTAATTGAGGAAATTGCATAATCAAAAAAAAGGTAAGAAGGCTTTTGCTAAAGATTTAAAAACTGTCTATACGGCAGTCAATGAAGAAGTTGCCCTTGAGAACCTTAATAGTGTAAAGGAAGAGTGGGGTCATAAATACCCTAATGCTGTAAAGAGCTGGAAGATAACTGGGATAACATAAGAACCTTTCTATTAAATAGTAGAAATATATGGTAGTATACTAGTATGATTAAAGGAACGAAGATAGGGGATGGAAATATGAAAATAACACTAAGGGGGCTTGGAAGTAAGGATGACTCTAGAGCAGATTATCGGCTCATAGTTAATGATACTGAGTTATAATACAGAAGAAGAGGGTGGATGAAATGAAACTAAATTTAGATGGTCTAAAGGATGTTGGGGCTTGGGAAACTGCAGGATTTAAGCTCCCTAAGTTTAACCTTGAGCAGATAAAAGTAAATACGAAGACAAATCCCAACTGGGTACATTTTGGTGCAGGCAATATTTTTAGAGCGCTTACAGCAAATGTTCAGCAAAATATTTTAAATGAAGGAAAAAGTGATAGAGGAATTATAGTAGTAGGGGGCGAAATTATTGAGAAAATGTATAAACCCCATGACAACCTAACAGTGCTTGTTACCATAAAGACAGACGGAAGCATTGAAAAAACCGTGGTTGCTAGTATCGTGGAATCCCTGGTTATAGATGAACAAAACGATGAAAGCTGGAACAGATTAAAAGAAATTTTCGTTAACCCAAGTCTGCAAATGGTGAGCTTTACAATCACTGAGAAGGGGTACAGTCTAAAGGATGCCAAGGGTGAATACTTAGCTTCAGTCGTTGAGGATTTTAAAGCTGGCCCTCAAAGTCCAGTAAGCTATATCGGCAAATTATCATCCCTGGTTTACGAAAGATATCTAAAGGGTAAAAAGGCTCTTGCCTTAGTAAGCATGGATAACTGTTCACATAATGGAACGAAGCTTTATCATGCAGTAAGTGCCTTTGCTAAAGAGTGGGTAGAAAAAGGTCTAGCTGATGAAGGCTTTGAAGCTTATATAAATGACCCTAAGTCGGTATCCTTCCCATGGACTATGATTGATAAAATTACGCCAAGACCTGATCCAAGCGTAAGAGAGATGCTGAAAAAGGCAGGCTTTGAAGATGTAGAAGACGTGATTACTTCAAGAAATAGTTATGCAGCTCCCTTTGTAAATGCAGAGGAGCCAGAGTATCTGATTATAGAGAATCTATTTCCTAATGGTCGACCGAACCTTGAAGAAGGTGGGGTTATTTTTACAGATAGAGAAACCGTTGACAAGGTAGAAAAAATGAAGGTTTGTACTTGTCTTAATCCCCTCCACACAGCCCTTGCTATATACGGCTGTTTGTTAGGATATACTTTGATTTCAAAAGAAATGGACGATCCAGAATTGAAGCTCCTTGTGGAGAAAATAGGCTATGTAGAAGGTTTACCTGTAGTTGTAAATCCAGGAATTATTAATCCCAAGGAATTTATTGATGAAGTACTTCAAGTAAGATTTCCAAATCCATTTATGCCTGACACACCGCAAAGGATTGCAACAGATACTTCTCAAAAGCTAGGTATCCGTTTTGGAGAAACCATAAAAGCCTATATAGCAAGAAAAGATCTAAATGCTACAGATTTAAAACTTATTCCTCTTGTTTTGGCTGGTTGGTGCAGATATCTAATGGGCATTGATGATAATGGAAAAAAAATGGAGCTAAGTCCAGATCCGCTCCTTGAGGAGGTAACACCCTACGTTGCATCTATTGCTCTTGGAGATAAGGGGCCCTTCTGTGAACAGCTAAAGCCTATTTTATCCAATGCAACCATCTTTGGTATAAATCTTTATGAAGCAGGCCTAGGCGAAATCATAGAGAACTATTTTGAAGAATTGGTAGCATCAAAGGGCGCCGTCAGAGAAACGTTAAAAAAATATGTTTACTAAATAAGCTTTTTAAAAAATTGATGAACGCTAGACTTCATATCAGGGAAACGACTACCATTAAGGTTGGAGACAAATCACAATAGTTAAGGAATGAATTCATGTATAGCATATTCAGAGCAAATAAAAAAGTAGAAGGGATTAATAATACAATCAAATATTTACTGAAAACCTTACCCCTAATTATCTTAGTCGGAGGAGTTTTGTTATTCTTTTTATATGGAAAAGAGTTGACGTTAGAACAAATGCTTGATTATTCGCCACAAAATGAATTATTGGCTATTGTATTTATATTACTAATGTTTATATTAAAGTCTTTTTCAGTGATATTTCCAGTTTCGATGATTTATATTGTTGTAGGTATAATTTTTCCTCCAATTTTAGCCGTTATTATTAATGTTATGGGAATTAGTATAGGATTTTCTTGTGCATACTCCATTGGATTTTTTTCAAGAAAGGATATTAAAAAGCAGCTGATTATGAAATATCCTAAGTTATATAAAATAGATGTTCTTTTAAAGAATAATGAATTATTTTTTACTTTTCTTGTAAGAACAGCAGGTATCTTGCCTATGGATGTGGTTAGTATTTTTATGGGTCTAATTAGTATGCCATTTAGAAAATATTTAATTGCTTCAGTTTTAGGAATACTTCCTGTTTTATTGGTTACCACAGTAATAGGAGCAACAATTACTAATCCTAAGTCTCCAGAGTTTATTTTATCTATTTTGGCTAGAATCATAATTTCTGTCATTTCTATTTTTATTTATAGGAAAACTCTTAAAAAGAAACTATTATAGTTGGAAGACAAATTAGCTGCAAAGCTTGATTAACTTGTGGTAAATAAAGTGACTTTTTTCTTAATACCAGCTGTGCCAAGCATTGTCTAGAATAAAAATTAAAAAAAATATGTGGCTCCCATAAGGAGCCACATTCCTATTTATATGCGTTGGTCATTATATCTATGGTTTCTTCTAGTGATAATGAATAACGATCTAGTGTAAATAACCCTCCCATTGTCTGACGCGCATTTTCAGCAAGAGATGGTATTTCTTCTTTTTTAATTCCATACTTGGACATTTTAAGGTTGTGTACATCACAGTCTTCTTGAAGTTTTACTAAGGCCTTAACAAAGGACATAGGGCGCTCTTCCTGTGGAAGTGAATTTACGTCAATACCCATGGCTTTTGCCATGTCTACAAATCGCTCGGGTGCTTTAGAAGCAAAAAATGTATAATAGGCTTCTGATAGCATAATAAGTCCAGCACCATGGGGAAGAGCAGGGTAATAAGCACTAAGTGCATGTTCCATTGAATGTTCTGAAGTGCAACTTGAAGTAGATTCAACAAAGCCTGAGAGAGTATTGGCTAAGGCTACTTGAGTACGGGCTTCAATATTTTTGCCATCTTTAACACATGCAGGTAAGTATTTAGCTATTAGCTCAATGCTTTTAAGAGCATATGCATCACTAATGGGTGTTGCTATATTTGCAAGATAACCTTCCGTTGCATGGAAGAGCACGTCAAAGCCTTGATAAGCTGTGAGATTCTTGGGTACTGTTAGCATAAGTTCCGGATCAACCACGGATAATACAGGAAATGTATGTGCGTTACCAAAACCTATTTTTTCATTGGTTTCTTCTTTGGTAATAACAGTCCAAGGGTCAGCCTCCGTACCTGTTCCAGCTGTCGTAGTTATGGCAACGATAGGAAGAGCTGCATTTGGTACAGGCATTCCCTTTCCCGTTCCACCACTGATATAGTCCCAGTAATCTCCTGGATTTTTTGCCATGACAGCAATACTCTTTGCTGAATCGATGCTACTTCCACCTCCAAGACCAATTACAAAATCACAAATTTCCTTCTTTGCAAGAGCTGCACCTTCCATAACGTGAGATTTAATCGGATTAGGCAGGATTTTGTCAAATAAAACATAGTCTATACCCTTGTCATGAAGAAGCTCTATTACACGTTTCAAATAACCGTTCTTTCTCATAGAACCACCTGCTGAAATAACGATTAAAGCTTTCTTGCCAGGAAGGGTTTCCCTTGAAAGCTTGTTTAATTTACCTGGACCAAACAAAATCTTTGTTGGTATATGGTAGTTAAAATTCATAAAAGTACCTCCTTAACTTAGTAGGTTTATTGAAACCATTACTTATAGTATACTAGTTGTATGTATTTTAACAAGAATGCACTTTTTTGATACAAAGTATCATGGAGGATACCACTAAAGTTATCTTGGGAAATGTGCAAAATTAAGGCTGAATTTTTACTAAATATTTTCAATCTGCCAGTCTACAGGGTTTTTACCTATTGATCCAAGAAATTTATTAGACTTAGAAAAGGGCTTACTTCCAAAGAAACCTCGGTGTGCAGATAGTGGACTTGGATGAACGGATTTTATTATATAATGTCTGGAATTATTTATTATGTTCAGTTTAGACTGAGCATTACTTCCCCATAATATGAAAACAATAGGATCCTTCCTATCGTTTAATAAATGGATGATCTTATCAGTAAAGGATTCCCAACCCAGGTTTTTATGGGAGTTTGCTTGTCCTGCTCTAACTGTTAACACAGTGTTAAGAAGCATAACCCCTTGGTCAGCCCATTTCTTTAAATAACCATTATTAGGTATATAACAACCCAGGTCACTATTAAGCTCTTTATAGATATTCTTAAGAGAGGGAGGAGAAGGTATACCAGGTTTAACAGAAAAACTTAAACCGTGGGCTTGATTAGGGCCATGATATGGATCCTGACCTAATATAACCACTTTTACATCCCTATAGTCTGTATAGTGTAGAGCGTTAAATATATCATACATATCTGGATAGGTAGTTTTTGTACGATATTCATTTCTCAAAAACCTTCTCAATTCTAAGTAGTAATTTTTTTCAAACTCATCTTCTAATAATTTGTTCCAACTATTTTTTAATATTTGCATATAATCACCCTAATAAATTATAGCATAAAACAGCGCTTAGATCGAAAAACATTATCGATGACCTTAATCCCATTATTTATAGAAAAACCTCCTCTGAAGGTAATTCTGAGGAGGTTTTTCTATAAATAAATTATTATAATGCCTCAAGTTTTGGTAAAGTATTGGCTCCATTAGGCATGATATAGGTTTTAACAGCATTTCCTTTTACTCTATAAGCCATTTTCAAAGCTTCATCAATGGTCTTCACAATAGTAATATCTGCCATGGATAGTTCATCAGGAGGCAGATTGGAAACGAGGATCATTGTAGTCTTAGCAGCCACTTCTGTAGCGTAATAGCCAATAAACTTTGCTATGGTATAGTTATCCCTTAATGCTTGCTCTCTTGCTAAGAGATTGCTGTAATTTTGAACAATCTCTTGGATTTCAGGATTACCCATACCTTCACTGCATTCACTCAAAATAATTATGATACCATTTTCATGGACAGCTTCTTTAGCATTAATCACCGTTTTTACAGTTTGATAGAAGTTAATATCCTTTGGGTATCCTCCAGCAGAAGCAATAACCATATCTGCCTTTTCCTTAATGAAAATACCATCCACATCGTCCACGATTTCACAACCCTTTTCATGGGCTTTCTCGTAATGTCCCGCTACAACATGGGAGATGTTACCCTTCGGATCCATGATTACATTAAATAAGAAAGAGGGTTTAACTAAATGGGCGGCTTCTAGCATATCTTCATAAATAGAATTACCTATTATTTTCCCACTTCTTATTTCTGGATTAGAGCCTCTCCCTATTTCGGGGTCGAGGGACATGGCATGATTGGCCATTATGGTTTCATAGCCAGATATACCTGGAAGAATAGACTTTTTGCCTCCCCCCCAGCCTGCTAAAAGGTGATAGACAATAGCTCCCGTTACAATAATATGATCACAATCCATGGCAAGTTTATTTATTTTTACGGGTGTTCCGTAAGAAGTTTCTCCTAAATACACTAAATTGTTATCGTCTAAGCAATCATGGTCGATAATCTTAAACTGATCCTTTAATTCATCTCCCAACAATCGCTGATGTTCTTGCTCAGAATGCTTCCTGTGGGAACCAGTGGCGCTGAGAAATATGATATCGTCATTAGAGACGCCACCCCTGTTTAATTCCTTCACTAGGTAAGGAAGATATACATGCATTTTTTGCCATGCTCTTGTTATATC
>JUEG02000573.1_pt1 | contig 14258 bp, 9 predicted proteins | sample 432341 | NCBI WGS metagenome assembly JUEG02 (sample SAMN02953476, study PRJNA257561) | rock porewater metagenome | biome: terrestrial; feature: Opalinus Clay rock; material: porewater; isolation source: Opalinus Clay rock BIC-A1 borehole | place: Switzerland: Mt Terri URL, St-Ursanne ...
CCCCAGGGGGAATTCAGAAAACTATTGATGGCAGATTCGCTAGAAAGACAAGGTATACTTGAGAAGTTGTTTAATACGGAAAATTATAAAAAAATTGAGGAACTTTTGAAAGAGTCTGCAAAAAAGCTTAAGGATAGCTTTAAAGATTTGGAAAACCAAAAAAATTGGCTACTACAAAAATCGGACTGTGAAAATGCAGAAGAACTGGAAAGATTAATAGAGGAACATGAGAAGCTACTGGTTGAAGTTACAAAAGAACTAAAAAGTAAAGCAGAACTTGTTAAAAGCGCTCAGGAGGCAGTGTCTAAGGGCAAGGCCGATAATCTAAGTCTTAAAGAAAAGAAGACATCTCAAGAAGAATTGATAAGCCTAAAAAAGCTACTACCAAGCATAGAGCTTAAAAGAAAGGAGCTTAATTGGGCGAGAAGGGCAGCTACCCTGGAGGAAGCTGAGGAATCTACTAGAATTAGAAGGGAAGATCTTGATAGAATTGAAAAGGAATTAGAAGAGAAAAGGAAAAAATACTCAGAATACAACAATAATCAAATTGAGGCAAAGAAGCATCTGGAGTTGGAAGAGTCAAAAGAGAAGGAAAGAGCTCTGGCTCAAAAACGAATAATTGAGCTTGAGGGCTACTTGGGTAAGGTTCAAAGTATGGAGAGCCTATGGAAGAAAGTAGAAGAATTAGCCCAAAATCTTGAAAACATAAAGAAAAAAAATGAACTCGTTCAGAAGAGCTTAACCAAGCTCGATGAGAATATTGAAGGAAAAATAAAAATCGTTGAAGAAATAAGGGCCAATTCCATAAAACTTCCCATATATCAGGCAAGATATCAGGAAAAAGAAAAGGCCTATAATAAGAAGCTTAAAATGGATAATCTAAACAGCCAACTGGTTAAGGTACAAGCCGAAGAAACCAAGGCAGAGTTGTCATTTAGAAGGCTTGAGGTACAGTATCTGGATAGTAAAGAGGAGCTTTCACAACTTCAAGAGTCATGGAACAAAGGACAAGCTGCAGTTTTGGGGAATAATCTGGAAGCAGGGAAGCCTTGTCCAGTGTGTGGATCTACGGAGCATCCGAGAATAGCAGTAAAGGTAGAGGAAATTCCAACTGAAGATGAATTAAAGAATATGAAATTGACTGTTGAGGCCTTTGAGAAGGAAAAAGATAGGTCTAAGGACTTTCTTAACAGACAACAGCTTCAAAGAGAAAAGCTTGAAAATGAAATCATGACTATTACAATAGAAATAACGGAGATTTTAGATCTTGATCTACAGACTGTCAAGAAGCAGATGGAAGAAGAGAAGTTTATCCTGGAAAGAACTCTTAAAGAAGTAGAAAAGCTTGAGCAGCTGGAAAAAGAATTAAAAAAATTGAAGGAGCAGCAAGTTAATGAGAAATCCATTCTTGAAAAATTAGAGGAAGAGTATACCTCCATTAGTAATCTATATCTAAACTCTAGGGGTGATTTAGCTGGAAGAGAAGCGGATATTCCAGAGGATTTGAGAAGTTTGAAAAATCTGGAAAGGGCTCTGGAACAATCTGTTAATGTACTAGAACTATTAAACAAGAGATATATTACAGCTAAGAAAGTCTACGATCAGCTAAATAATGAACTTATTGCTGCCCAAACCGGACGAGAAGAGGCTACAAAGGCTTGGGAAGGTGCAAAGGTTAAATATACCCTAGAACGGGAAAAATTTAAGCAAAGGTTCTTAGATGCCGGATTTGAGAGGTACAAGGACTATGAGAATGCAAAACGAAATGAAAATGAAATAATTATACTGGAGAGGGAAATGCAAGATTTTGAAGGAAGGCTTGTCTCCAAGGAAGATCGTTTTAAAAGAGCCTGTAAAGCTGCGGAGGGAATAGTGGAGCCGAATATGGAGAGGCTTCAAGCATCCCTGGAGTCTGTGGAAAGGGATAGAGATGAAGCTATCAAACTGGAAAACAGCCTAATTCAAAAAATTGTCCTTGAAAAATCCACCCTAAAGGATATACTTATTGTTAATAAAGAAATCGTATCAAAGGAAAAGGAATATGAGACAGTGGGGTATTTATCGCAAATAAGTAACGGTGCCAATGCCTTTGGTTTGACCTTTCAAAGATTCGTACTAGGTGCTTTGCTTGATGATATAACGGTGGCAGCCACTCAGAGATTAAAGAGGATGAGTAAGGGTAGATATCATTTAAGAAGAACTTTGGATAGAGCCAGAAAGAATGCAGCAGGTGGACTGGAGTTGGAAGTGTTTGACACCTATACAGGAATTGAACGTCCTGTATCAACCCTCTCGGGGGGAGAAACCTTTTTAGCATCTCTATCCCTTGCTTTAGGACTAGCAGATGTTGTACAGTCCTATTCAGGGGGTATAAGCCTAGATACTATTTTTGTGGATGAGGGCTTTGGAAGCCTAGACCCTGAAGCCTTGGACTTGGCACTTAAAACCCTAATTGACCTTCAAAAGGGAGGCAGACTAGTGGGTATTATTTCCCACGTACCGGAGTTGAAGGAGAGAATTGACGCCCGATTGGAGATTGCCATGTCTGACCTAGGTAGTACAGCCACCTTCAAAATATCATAATAGTGTCACTTTGAATTGAGGTTTAAGCTATGGAAATGAATGATAAGCTTATCAAAATTTGTGAAAAATTAAAGATTGAGCATGTGGGGATTGCACCGATAGGGCCCTATGTTGAGTTGGAAAAGAGAATCCGGGAAAGAGTTGAAGGCGGACAACTTACTGGGTTTGAGAGTAAAGATATAAAAAAGCTAGTAAACCCCAGGGAAACCATGGAGGATGCCGAGTCTGTGATCGTGTGTCTCTTTCCATATTTTTCAGGCAACCATGAAAAAGCTAATATCTCAAAGTATGCTCATAGTAAAGACTATCACATAATTATCAAGGAAACCTTAGAAAAGATAGGGGAACTATTAAAGCAAGACATAGGTGACTTTAAGTATAGGGCTTTTGTTGATACGGGCCCCCTAAATGATCGTTATATGGCTTATCTAGCGGGCCTGGGCTATTATGGATGGAATCAAAATATTATTTCAGAAGAATATGGCTCCTATGTCTTAATAGGTTATATGATTAATAGCTATCCCTTTAAAATCAATACTCCGAATAATAAGTTATGTCAAAAATGTGGAGCCTGTATTAACGTATGTCCAGGTGGAGCATTAAAAGAAAATTATCAAATGGAACCAAGAAAATGTCTGTCCTTCGTTACTCAAAAGAAGGAGGACTTATCAGAGGATGAAATAAAAAGATTGAAGAAAAATGGAATGATTTTTGGTTGTGACCTGTGTCAAGATGTATGTCCAAATAATCAAAACCCAAAGACAACTCCCTTTGAGGCATTTCATAAAGAATTAGTGTCTAGTATAGTAGTAGAAGACATCAACAGTTTAACAAATAAAAGCTTCAATGAGAAATATGGAGATAGGACCTTTTCTTGGCGGGGGAAAAAGCTTCTTCTAAGAAATCTTAAGTATATAAAGTGAAACTAAATTCAGATCCATATCAATATAATATTGAAAATTAAATTTGCAAAGGACAGGAGTAATATAACATGAGACTTGTACCTACAAACTGTATTAAAGAAGACTCCTTCTTGGCAAAGGATCTACTTGGGAAAGATGGTAGAACTCTTTTGAAAAAAGGAGCTTCCCTGAATCAAGCCATAATAAAAAGAATTGAGGATAACAGTATTTATACTGTGTATATAAACGATGAATATAGTGGCAATGAGATAGAAGACATTCTTAAGCCCCAGCTGAGGAATGCTGCTATTAAATCAATCAAGGATACTTTTGAACACTTTCAACAATATAGCAGCTTTCTAAAAGAAAACAGCAAAACATTAAAAGCCAAGCAAGCTGTACAGGTACGTGATCAATATATTCAATCCCTTAACAATATTTCTAAGGACATCGTAGAGGAAATCTTATACAATAAGCATGTAATGATTAATTTAGTAGATATAAAACGCCTAGACAGCTATACCTATCAGCATTCTGTGAATGTGGCTGTTCTTTCTCTTATCTTGGGAATAGAGCTAAGGCTTAATAAAAATGAACTCTATGAACTTTGTATGGGAGCAATGCTGCATGATTTGGGAATGACTTTTATACCAAAGGAAATCGTTTTAAAAGACTCTGGATTGGATGAGGAAGAATTCAAGATTATTAAAACCCATACGGCTAAAGGCTATGATTACATAGCGCAGCAATATCATTTACCATCTTCAATCAAGCTTATAGCATTACAACATCATGAACGTATAGATGGCTCAGGTTATCCAAAGGGTAGACGAGATATAGACATTAATAAATTAGCTAAGATCGTGGCTATTGCCGATGTATATGATGCCATGACATCGGACACACCCTATAGGAAGGTTGTTCCTCCTAATGAGGCAATCGAGTATATTATGGGTGGTGCAGGAAGACTCTTTGATTTTGAGATGGTTCAAACCTTTGTAAGGAAAATTGTTCCCTATCCAGTAGGTAGTCTTGTAAAACTGAGCAATGGTGACGTGGGTGTAGTTGAGGATGTAATACCGAATTTCCCAATGAGACCTAAGGTGAAGGTCATTCGACAAAGTGCCATTAGCATTGTCATGAAGGAAATCGATCTTATGAAAGAGACAAATCTCGTTATTGAAGGTTTACAGTATGAAGTGCCCAATGTATCGGTGCCCAATTATCTTCAGAAAAGAATTGATAAGTGAATTAGGTTATTACGGGAGAACACTGTTCTCCCCTACATACAATAATGACAAGGATAGACGAGAGGTGCATAAATTGAAGGTTTTATTTATATTACAAAGAGGACATATCATGAAAAAGGAAAATAATAGAGAGCTGGAGTTAGACAATAACCAAATAAGCATACTCCTAAATAGTAAGAAAATCGAATATCCCATTAATCAAGGGGATAGTTTAAGAATGATTAAGGCTGTTGTGGAGGATTCTACCTTCATTGTGGAGGAACAACTAACATTAAGGATATTATTAAAAGAGATAGATTATTGAGGAACATTATTATAGTTTTTATGGAGTTCTTCCAGCCTACTTAGTTTCCAGAGCAGGTGCTTCGTTATTTTGGGTCTACTGGATTTGGTTTCTGCAAGCTTAACTTTGGGCAAAGGGAATACTACTCTAAAGGAAGTCTCATCTAAGCTACTAAAGTCAAAGCCTTGTTTTTTTAGACCGTCTATTATTTTGGGTAGGGCTTTAACAGTTTTGATCTTAGAAGCGGTATCATGAAATAATATGATTGCGTTTTTTTTATGCTTTGCCTGAGATAGTGTGGTACTGACAATCTCGTCAACGGAATGATCTTGGCCATCAGCATCTCTACTCGACACATTCCAATCAAAATAAAGATATCCTTTTCTATCTAACTCCGCAGAAATTTCATTCATTAAGTACCTTTTCCCATAAACCTTGCTTGATGTATTGTTCGTACCTCCAGGTAATCTTACGATTTTAGGACGGATTCCTGTAATGTCATATAGTAATTCTTCGTTTTTATAGAAGTCTTGAAAAAAGTTATCAGTGTTTTTATAAATATACGGATAATTATGGGAGTAGGTATGATTGCCAATAGTATGTCCTTCTTCTAAAATCCTTTTTAGCATGTTTTCTGCATTTTTGGTGGATTTGCCTGCAATAAAAAAAGTGGCACGAACCTCTTTTTCTTTAAGTATATTTAGTATATCATCGGTTAAAGCACTGGGCCCGTCATCGAAGGTAAGATAGGCAGTTTTTTTAATGATTTCAGCGTTGTCTATGTTGTTTCCGTAGACCCTGTATGGAAATAATAATAGGCTAAAGATTAGAAGAAAAGGAAGTGTTTTAATAGTCTGATTTGCCATGTGCATTTCTCCTTAAAAGTATAGAGTACAATATAATTGTATCATAAAAAAGGTGAATTTTGTAGAACATTTGGACGAAATGAATACAATGTAATATATGTGCAAGTGTTTAAAATACGTATTTTTATACATTGAAACAAAAAAATATAAAAAAACTTTTAAAATAAGGGTTGACGAAACATAAAAAAGGCTGTAAAATTGATTTTAATAACTCAAACAACAGAATATTCAAACAGTATTGAGGGAGAGAAAAATACTAAACCTTTATCTACAGAGAACCGACATTAGCTGAGAGTCGGCGTTAAAGAAGTATATACTAATCACTCCTGAACTGCCAAGGTGAAATGATTTATCAGAGTAATCAAGGCCGGGATTCTACGATTGTAGAAGTGCCACCGTTATATGGCTAGGGTTAAAAAGCAAGCTTTTGACCTGAAGAGTCAATTCATGTGAGTGAATTGTGAATTAGGGTGGTACCACGGGAATAAAATCTCTCGTCCCTAAGATACAAATATTTGTGTCTTAGGGATGGGAGATTTTTTTATTTTATGTAGAAAGGAGAAAAAAGACATGGAAAGAATCTTATGGGCATTGGTAGATAATGAACCGGAGGCATTAATGCGTATTACCGGGCTAATCCGAAGAAAAGGATTCAGTATGAAGAAAATCAATATGGAGGAAAGTGCTGATGTGGACTATGCAAACTTAACCATTACCATAGGAAATATCAGTGAAATAGGCCAGATCATCTGCAGCATGGAAAAACTGATCAATGTCCATACTGTAAAGGAAGTATTTGACAACATTAACTATAAAGCAGCAGCTAACTAGACTGAATTCAGCAGGCTGCCTGCTTTTTAAATAAAATACATTATACAACATACAAGGAGGAGTAAAAAATGGCAAAGATGTACTATGAAAATGACGGTAATTTAGAGGTATTTAATAACAAGAAGGTGGCGGTGCTAGGTTTTGGAAGCCAAGGACATGCCCATGCTTTAAACCTTAGGGATAGTGGGGTTGAAGTAGTAGTAGGTCTTTATAAGGGAAGTAAGTCATGGGATAAAGCGAAGGAACAAGGATTACGTGTAATGGAAGCAGCTGATGCTGTTAAGGAAAGTAATGTAGTAATGATGTTAGTACCGGATGAAAGACAAGCAAAGCTTTACAAGGAATCTGTAGAACCTAATTTAAATGAGGGTGATGCTTTGGTTTTTGCCCATGGTTTCAATATCCACTTCAATCAAATTCAACCACCGGCAAACGTAGATGTATTTATGGTAGCGCCAAAGGGACCAGGACATTTAGTTAGAAGGGTTTATGAAGAAGGCAAAGGAGTACCCGCTCTATTTGCTGTATATCAAGACTTTACAGGTACTGCCAGAGAATTGGCATTGGCCTATGCAAAGGGTATAGGAGCGGCAAGAGCCGGTGTGATTGAGACAACATTCCAAGAGGAAACTGAAACAGACTTATTTGGAGAGCAATGTGTACTATGCGGAGGTACAACGGAATTAATCAAAGCTGGTTTCGACACATTAGTAGAAGCAGGCTATCAGCCAGAAATTGCATACTTCGAATGTTTGCATGAACTAAAATTAATTGTTGACCTTCTTTACGAGGGTGGATTTGAAAAGATGAGATATAGCGTAAGTGATACAGCAGAATATGGTGATTATGTGGCAGGAAAAAGAATGGTTACAGATGAAACAAGAAAAGAAATGAAGAAGGTATTGAAAGAGATCCAAGGAGGTCAGTTTGCTAGGGATTGGTTAGTGGAAAATGCTATGAATAGACCTACTTTCACTGCAATAAGAAAACAAGAAATGAATCACCCAATCGTTAAGGTTGGCCAAAAATTGAGAAGTATGATGGCGTGGTTACAGAAATAGGGGGTAAAAATCATGAGAAGCGATAGGGTTAAGGAAGGCCCAGAAAAGGCACCTCATAGGTCTTTATTAAAGGCTTTGGGATTAACCAACGAAGAGATAAGACAACCTTTTATAGGTGTCGTGAATAGTTTTAATGAAATCGTACCGGGACATAAGCATCTGCGTGAGGTTGCAGAGGCAGTAAAAAGAGGCGTTCTGATGAAAGGAGGAACTCCCTTGGAATTCCCTGCCATCGCCGTATGTGATGGTATTGCAATGAATCATGAGGGCATGAAATACTCTCTAGCCAGTAGAGAACTTATTGCAGATAGTATTGAGGTTATGGCAAAGGCCCATGCCTTTGATGGACTCGTTTTAATACCAAGTTGCGATAAAGTGGTACCAGCCATGCTCATGGCTGCAGCGAGATTGAATATACCTTCTATTATTGTCAGTGGAGGACCCATGCTTGCAGGCAAAATGAAGGGTAAGGTGGCTGATCTAAGTCTTGTATTTGAAGCCGTGGGGGCTTTTAAGGCTGGTAATATGGATGAAGAGGAGCTATCAATGCTTGAGGATAAAGCCTGTCCTGGTTGTGGGTCTTGTTCAGGGATGTTCACGGCTAATTCCATGAACTGTATGACTGAAGTATTGGGTATGGCATTACCAGGAAACGGTACAATACCAGCTGTTTATGCAGAAAGAATACGACTGGCGAAATATACGGGTATGAAGATCATGGAGCTTGTTGAGACTAATGTCTTGCCAAGGGATATTATGAATGAAAAGGCCTTTGAAAATGGCATCGTAGTGGATATGGCTTTAGGATGCTCATCAAATACAGTACTTCATTTAAGCGCTATTGCAAATGAGGCGGAGGTACCCTTGGATTTAGAAAAGTTTAATCAAATAAGCAGAAAAACTCCAAACCTATGTAAGCTAAGCCCTGCTGGACCCTATCATGTGGAGGACTTGTACGAAGCTGGCGGAATTATGGCAGTAATGAATGAATTGAGTAAAAAGAATTTACTACATCTAGATGCCTTAACAGCTGCTAATGTGGAAATCGGAAAGCTCATTGAAAATCAAAGGGTACAAAATCATGAGGTGATAGCCTCAATTGAAAAACCCCATAGCTTACAAGGTGGAATAGCCATACTAAAAGGAAATCTGGCACCCGAGGGAGCTGTAGTAAAAAAATCTGCAGTTGCCCCTGAAATGCTCCAGCATAAAGGTCCTGCTAGAGTATTTGAAGGAGAAGAAGCGGTAGTTGAAGCCATCCTAGATGGAGAGATAAACAAAGGTGAAGTTATTGTTATCCGATATGAGGGGCCTAAGGGAGGTCCAGGAATGAGAGAAATGCTTACTCCCACCTCCGCCCTAGCAGGTATGGGATTGGATAAGGAGGTAGCACTGATTACAGACGGAAGATTTTCCGGTGCTACCCGTGGGGCATCCATAGGCCATGTTTCACCGGAAGCATATGAAGGTGGTCCTATTGCATTCGTAGAGGATGGAGATCTTATTGAAATAGACATGCTAAAGGGTACTCTAAACTTTGTAGTCGATGAAAAAGTTCTAGATGGTAGAAAGAAAGACTGGAAACCTAAAGAAACTCCCCAAACAGGATATTTAGCTAAGTATAAAAACATGGTTTCTTCCGCATTGACGGGAGCGATTTGCAGAAAATGAAAGCAGGTGAGATAAATGGAACTTCGCGGAGCAGAAATTGTTTTGGAGTGTTTGAAAAAAGAAGGGGTGGATACAATTTTCGGCTACCCTGGAGGATCAGTTATTCCCCTATATGATGCACTTTACCTTTACAAAAAGGATTTCAATCATATTTTAACCTGTCATGAACAGGGAGCAGCCCATGCCGCAGATGGTTATGCCAGAACTACAGGTAGGGTGGGGGTGTGTATAGCCACCTCCGGACCCGGGGCTACAAATACGGTAACAGGTATCGCAACAGCCTATATGGATTCTGTTCCCATGGTCGTTATCACGGGACAGGTACATTCAGAGCTCTTAGGTAGGGATTCCTTTCAGGAAGTAGATATAACGGGTATAACACTACCCATTACCAAGCATAGCTACTTGGTTAAGGATATAGCAGATATTCCTAGGATCATAAATGATGCATTTCATATAGCGAAGGAAGGGCGACCAGGACCTGTATTGGTTGATATTCCAAAGGATATTTTGATGAAGACGACTCCCTACACAGGTGAAAAGTCAAATGAGAAACAGACAAAGGAATATGACTTAGATTCAGGAAAGATTAAGGAAGCCGTAAAGCTTATCAATGAATCAAAAAATCCTGTGATTTATGCAGGAGGCGGTATACCTCTTTCTGATTCTACCAAGGAATTGGCAGAGTTGGCTGAAAGAAATTCCATCCCCGTGGTAAATACCCTAATGGGATTAGGGGGTTTTCCAAGAAATCATAGGTTATCCCTTGGTTTGGTAGGTATGCATGGTCTTAAAGAGGCGAATTTAGCGGTAACAAATAGCGACCTGATTATTGCCATAGGTGCGAGATTTAGTGATCGAGTAACAGGAAAGGCTGAGTCCTTTGCACCCAAGGCTAAGGTCATCCATATAGACATAGACAGAACAGAAATAGGCAAAAATAAGGAAGTATACCTATCACTGGTGGGAAATGTAAAGGAGATTTTAAGATCCATTTGCTTTCAAATTAAAGAAAACCATAGAGGAGAATGGTTTGATCGAATCATGGTGTGGAAAGCTCAAGGACATTTAAATAGAGAACAATGGCACCCACAGAGCATCTTGGAATCCGTATATGAACTAATGGGATCGGACACGATTGTAACTACTGAGGTTGGGCAACATCAGATGTGGACAGCTCAGTATTGGAAATTCCAAAAACCTAGAACATTTATTACTTCTGGGGGTTTAGGTACCATGGGTTATGGATTAGGAGCTGCCATAGGTGCTAAAGTAGGTAACCCAAAGGCAAAGGTACTTCACATTGCCGGAGATGGAAGCTTTAGAATGAATTGCAATGAGTTAGCCACAGTGTCGCGATATAAGCTACCCCTTATTACCCTCCTTTTAAACAATAGTACCCTAGGTATGGTAAGACAGTGGCAGGGTATGTTCTGTGATGAAAGGTACTCAGAAACGGACATGGGAGCAGAGGTAGATTATGTGAAGCTGTCAGAAGCCTATGGATTAAATGGAATACGGGTTGATAACTTAGAGAGCTTGAGATCAGCCATAAGCAAGGCTTTAAAAGCTCAAGAAGCTACAGTTGTTGAGTGCATACTATCCAAGGATTACAAGGTATTTCCCATGGTACCAGCGGGGATGCCCATTGATAATATGGTCTTTGAATAAAGTTGGGTTTTGGGAGGAGAGATTATAGTGGAGAGACAAATAAAAATATTTGATACGACCTTGAGGGATGGAGAACAATCACCAGGGTGTAGTATGAATTTACAAGAAAAATTACAGGTCGCTAGACAATTAGAAGCTCTAAAGGTTGATGTCATCGAAGCAGGCTTTGCTATTGCATCTCCTGGAGATTTTAACTCAGTAAAAACCATAGCTCAAAATATAAAGAATTGTTCAGTTGCGAGCTTAGCTAGAACACTGACTAAGGATATCGATAGGGCTTGGGAGGCCGTGCAATATTCTCAAAGACCTCGTATTCATACTTTCATTGCCACATCGGATATTCATATGAAGCACAAGCTAAAGCAAACACCACAGGAAGTCCTAGAAAGTGCAGTAAATGCAGTGAAGTATGCTAAGAAATTATGTGAGGATGTGGAGTTTTCAGCGGAGGATGCCACGCGAAGTGATCACGAGTTTCTCTATAAAATATTTGAAGAAGTGATTAAGGCTGGGGCAACCGTCATAAATATTCCAGATACAGTAGGCTATACAACCCCAGATGAAATGTATACACTTGTCAAAAACATCAAAGAAAATGTAGGAAATATTCATAAAGCAGAAATATCAGTCCATTGTCATGACGATTTAGGGATGGCGGTGGCCAATACCTTGGCAGCAGTTAAGGCAGGGGCTACCCAGTTGGAGTGTACGATAAATGGAATTGGTGAAAGAGCAGGAAACGCAGCTTTAGAAGAAATCGTAATGGCATTAAAAACGAGGAAAGACTTTTTCGGTTGTAACTCTAATATCGATACAAAACAAATAATCCGTTCAAGCAGACTATTGACGACGATTACTGGAGTGCAAGTACAGCCAAACAAAGCGATCGTAGGCGTTAATGCCTTTGCCCATGAATCAGGTATCCACCAGCATGGTGTACTGGAGGAAAGAAGCACCTATGAAATTATGACTCCAGATTCCGTTGGTTTATCCGAGAATAAAATGGTACTTGGAAAGCATTCTGGTCGCCATGCTTTAGGGGAAAGACTTAAAGCCCTAGGGTATGAGTTAAACAAGGAAGAGCTTGATAAAGCATTTACAAAATTTAAGGATTTAGCAGATAAGAAGAAGGTTGTTTATGATCGGGATATTGAAGCAATTGTAACAAAGGATGTAATGGAAACTGAAAAGATTTATGAATTAAAGCAATTTGTTATAAACAGTGGAAATACCATAACAGCCACAGCATCAGTAACCCTTAAAAGAGAAGATCAGGAAGTTGAGGAGGTATCGACAGGGGATGGACCAGTGGATGCGGCCTTCAATGCTATAGAGAAAATCGTGGGATTACAGCTCGTTCTTGATGATTATGCTCTCCATTCAGTAACTGAGGGTAAGGACGCCCAGGGAGAGGCAATTGTTAAGATAAGGAACGAGGAGAGATTATTTACTGGAAGAGGGCTAAGCACCGATGTAGTCGAAGCCAGTATTGAGGCCTATGTGGATGCAGTAAATAAGCTACTGAATGAAAAATCGTGTTTAGGGAGGTAATTCCTATGGTTCATAGAGTCGAAATATTTGATTCCACATTACGGGATGGAGCCCAAGCAGGAGGCATTTCATTTTCAGTGGAAGACAAATTGAAAATCCTTAAGGCTTTGGATAAGCTAGGTGTCTCCTATGTGGAAGCAGGTAATCCAGGATCAAATATTAAGGACCTTCAGTTTTTCAAGAAAGTTAAGAAAATAAAGCTGGAGCATACAAAACTGGTTGCCTTCGGAAGCACAAGGAGAAAGGATGTATCCGTCATCGAAGATAGTAATGTTATATCCTTATTGGAGGCAGAGACTCCAACCATAGCCATATTTGGAAAGGCATGGGATTTGCATGTGACGGATATCATTCAGACGGATTTAGAGCAAAATTTGTCTATGATTAGGGATACGATTGATTTTTTTAAAAAACATCATAAAGAAGTTATCTTTGATGCGGAACATTTTTTTGATGGATATAAAAATAATCCTGAATATGCGTTTAAAGCCTTAGAGGCAGCAATAGCAGGTGGAGCAGATTGCCTTGTGCTATGCGACACGAACGGCGGGGCATTTCCTGAGGAAGTATTCCAAATCACCGAAATGGTTGTTAAGAGCTTTTCTGTAAAGATCGGTGTACACTGCCACAATGATTGCGGTATGGCGGTTGCGAACACGATGATGGCTGTGGAAGCCGGTGCAGTCCATGTACAGGGTACCTATATAGGCTTTGGAGAAAGGTGCGGAAATACCAATCTATCCACAATTATACCTAACCTTCAAATTAAAAAACAGATACCCTGTATACTTCAAGAACAGTTGGTGAACTTAACAGCTACAGCGAGGTATATAGGGGAAATAACGAACATTGTTTTAGATGAAAAAGCGCCCTATATTGGAAACAATGCCTTTGCCCATAAGGGCGGGATGCATATTGATGGAGTATGCAAGCTACCCCAATCCTTTGAGCATATTCCCCCTGAAAATGTGGGTAATAATAGAAGGTTTTTGATGTCTGAGGTATCTGGGAAAAACACAGTGCTTACGAAAATTCAAAAAATTGATAGAGCAATTACTAAAAACTCTGAAGAAACCCAGCAAATTACAGATGAATTGAAGGCATTAGAGAATAGGGGTTACCAATTTGAAGGTGCTGAAGCATCCTTTGAGTTAGTAATCAGAAAACGACTAGGCAAATTCAAACCCTTCTTTGAAGTAAATTATTTTAAAATAATTGAGGAAGAGCCTTCAAGGGACGAGAATTCGAGTTCATCGGCATTAATTAAGATTAGAGTGGACGAAAAAGAGGAAATAACAGCCGCAGAAGGAAATGGACCAGTTAATGCTGTGGATAAGGCCCTTAGAAAAGCACTAGAGGTATTCTACCCTTCCTTAAAAGAAGTCTATCTGACAGACTATAAAGTAAGAGTTTTGGATGCTGAAGAGGCTACTGGGGCTAAGGTGAGAGTGCTAATAGAATCCACAGACGGGAAAAACGCTTGGAGCACAATGGGTGTTTCAACAAATATTATTAAAGCCAGCGTAATAGCCCTGGTAGACTCAATCGAATATAAATTAATTTGTGATATGGAAAATAATAAAGAGGGG
>JUEG02000619.1_pt1 | contig 14194 bp, 13 predicted proteins | sample 432341 | NCBI WGS metagenome assembly JUEG02 (sample SAMN02953476, study PRJNA257561) | rock porewater metagenome | biome: terrestrial; feature: Opalinus Clay rock; material: porewater; isolation source: Opalinus Clay rock BIC-A1 borehole | place: Switzerland: Mt Terri URL, St-Ursanne ...
GATTGAAGCACATTTCATCACATGCTTTATATCGTTAATTATTTATAGACTGCTTGAAAAGCGACTTAACGAGGAATTTACTTGCCATGAAATTATTAGTGAATTAAGAGATATGAATTTCAAAAAAATTAAGGGAGAAGGTTATGAGCCCTTATATACAAGAACTGATTTTACTGATGCATTACATGAAGCGTTTGGATTTCGTACTGATTATCAGATCATTACATCGAATATGATGAAAAAAAATTTTAAAGAAACGAAAAAGTAAAAAACATTACTCACTTTTTATAGCAATATGAAATCCTGCAAAGTCTCTTATATCAAGACTTTACAGGATTTTTCTTTCGTCAAAGTGTCAAACATGGGATTATATAAAAAGGAAAGCATTTTTCAGAATTTTCAATTATTATTTTTTTCCAGTTTATCCTCTTATTACTTATTGTATCTATATGATTAGATCAATACCTAAGCTATCTCCTGTTGTCTGATAAACGATAGAAGCATTTGTTGATATGCACTGGTCTAAATATAAGGACGGTGTGCAGCATACTCAAAGCATTGTCGCACACTGTCCTTCTCTATTATCTAACTTTTTGTTATATATTTAATCGTTTTCTAGTTTGACAATCCTTGAGTATGCTCATCATGCAACCCCATAAGCTTGCATATGATAGTAAACGTTTCTGCTCTCGTTATACTGTTTTTAGGTTTATATGTATTATCGGGGTAACCTTCAATCACCTTATCTTCATACCCTGCTTTTACGTACTCTTCTGACCATTCTGCGATTTCTTCTTTATCTTCAAATGTAAGTTCTAAGCCTTCATTTTCTAATGTGATTTCATAGGCTCTTGCTAAAACAGCGATCATTTCTTCTCTAGTAATTTTTTTATTCGCCCTAAATAATCTAAATGGATAGCCTTCGAATACATCAGCCCTTGTAGTAGAAATTATATATCCCTTAGCCCAACTAGGAATGAAATCGATATATCCTGACATAAGCTCATCCGCTTCCTCCAGCCCTAATGCCTTACCAACTAGCACTGCAGCCTCAGCCCTGGTAATATGCTTTTCAGGCTGTACTGCTTCATATACGTATACTACTGGATCTATTGTGCCATTTCTATAATCTTGTATTGACATGTTCTCATGAGGATAGCCTTGTATTACTTGATAATTTAGTAAGGTTATTATACAATCGTGTGCCCAATGAGCTCCTATACTTGGTATAGGCACTATAGGTTGAGTTATGGTTTCATCATCATCGTCATCATCGTCATTATTTATATACTCTTTAACATTTATATAAATTGGTATATTTGCTGTCACTGCCTCTAGCTCATCACCAGTTTCTTCTACCATATGTAATGTGTATTTTAAATCAACTGTACTACCTTTACCGATACTAAATCTATTCTCTTCTTCTATTGTATATCCATTATAATTATCACTATCTGGATCATATAGGAGATTTCTGAGGCTTGTATAGTCAGTCAAAGTTTTATTAAAGGAAAATAGCACTCCTTTTTCTATCTTTATTCTTATATTATTTAAAAACGAATTATAGACCGTACCTCTTAGATAATCATTACTTATTATCAGTTCTTCTTCTTTTATTCCTAGTCCTAAATTATAAACATCTATTCTACTATATTGATTGTTAATTCTAATTACTCCCGTGATGCCACCTACTCCATTCTCTGCATCATCTATAGTACTAGGATATAGGAGGCCTTCAAACAAACTGCCAGATTGATTAATATCCCCGTGTCCATCAATATTAATTAGAACATTAGGTTTAGTATCTGTATTAGAAGCAAATGTAGACTGGACTATATCACTAGCAAAAAATCCAACAACTAGTGTTATAACTAAAAATTGCAATATCATCTTAAAAAACGTTTCTTTACTTTTCAATCTCTTCACCCCATAGATTTCAGTAGGTACTTATCAACTATCATTTTATATATTCTAGGGTATTTTTTCTCCATACATAAGATTACTTTTTGCTACTACTTTATAATGATTTAAATACTACAAAAGTAGTACTGTTAATATATCTTACTTTACTATTATCCAGCAATAAAAAAGTAGGGCAGTGAATGCTCTACTTCATAATTCTTCAAGATATTCAATTGTTATCTTCTGTCTCAAGGCTTTCTTTTTTTTCAAGTGAATCTAGTTCGGTCGATGCTAGGTTTGTATTATTAGCAGAATCCTTTTTCGATGTTTTCTTCTTTCTTTCCGTTCTTGGTTTCATCAACATCTTATGTATATCTAGAGAATATACTTGAGTTTCATCAGACACATACAGCTTAGATATGTCCTTATAGTTAGGACTATACCTATACATTATGGGCTTCCCGATTTCATCTGCAATTCTCACCAAGTCCTCCATGGAGTATACCTCACTACACTTTTCGGAGGTTGCTGCCATTTCACTATTTAAGGCCACAAGTCTATCTCCATGCTTTTTAAATATCCGTTTTAATTTTTTTTCCAATGGATCTGTGACAGCAGTACTAACTGTGAAAAATATTAGTAAAATTAATGTTACTGATAGAATTCCTATAATAACTCCATAGAATATTACTTGGCTTTTATTAACTGGTAATTGAACCTGAGTAGTTTCTTCAATAGTTCCTGGCTTTTCAATATTTGTATTTCCACTTATTTGAAACATACTGGTATTTAGTTGTATTACCATAGCTGGAGATATAACTTCTTCTATAGGACCCTTATCTGTATTTCCCTTAAAATTAACATTCATGATAATACTCAAATTAGTTTGACAGTTAATTTTAGAAACTTCAATAATCTCTTTAGCAAATGTATTGTATTCATCAAGCTTTATTTCTATTTCCTCTTTTATTGATATAGTCTTATCTTTAATGCTAAAGCTTTTCTGAGGAACAAGTATATAGTTCTTTTCCCATATATTCTTAACCTCTTCCCCATCTCTTGTAAAACCTTGAACCTTTGCTGCTACACCATAATCCCCTTCTATGTCAGTCTCTCTCTCACCACTAAATTCATAGTTAAGGGTGGTTTTTATATAATCTATAAATTCTGTCAAGTAGAGCTGTCCTTCATCCAATGAATCAGTATCATATAGGATATTGGGTTTTAGGAAAACCGTGTAGTTTATAGTTCCCTTGTTATTATAGCTATATAAAGTATTCTTCTGTTCCTGAAAACCAGGATATTTAACCTCTCTATACAATAAAAAAGAGAGGATAGCAATTAAGATTATTAAAATAGATATTACTCCAATTTTCAAACCTTTATTAAGCTTAAGCTTTTTCATCCTCCACACCCCTATGCCTTTTGTATTTACATTTCTATATTTGGGAATAATATCCTTCATATTTTTTGTGACGAATTCGGTCAAAATACTACAAATGTCAAATTAGCAAATTACTTACGAGTCAAATTTCAATCTATTATATGATCGAAATGATGCAGTGAGATATAACTTGTATAGACTAAGTAAGCTATATAGATAGTAACACAAACTTTAAAGCCCTTGCTAAGCAAGGGCTTTACATTTCAAAGAACAAGATTACATGTTGAATTGTTTCCAATTGAATTTGAGTGTAAGACCAATTTCTTCATTTTGTGTTTCATTAGGTGCGTTGGGATCAAGGAAGAACCTGATGGAACTTTCATCCTCAGTGTTTCCACCAAACCATATTGCTTCACCTGGCATCAAGACAACATCAGGCAATATACTTGTTTTATCTGTAGGATGAGTACCCATAAGAAGCTTATCAAGGTCTTTTAAATCTCCTGCAAGTGCATTTGTACCAGTAAGACTAGTGGAATTATGCAAAGACGTACCTGTAGCTGATGGTGTACCTTTATGAATATGAACTCTTGTTCTCATCCAGTCCCAAATTATTGAATCCTCATTTTCCCTTATAAATTCTATACTATCTAACTTCACTGGAACAGTACCTTCGTTCTTAATGGAATAGTGAACCCTAGCAAAGGTTTGACTGCTACCCTCACCGAAAGATTTGTATGTGGTAGGATACAAATCACCAACGTTAAATGTAATACTATTTTCATCGTTAGATATAGAACCCGTTGTGTAGTCAGGTTTAGTAAGGCTCGCCCACTGAACATTCACGTCCATTGTACCTGTATCTACGGTTCCTGTAACCTCGATAAGATCGGTCCATGCTGCATATCCAGCACCCATCATCATTATTGCTACTACGAGTACCAATGCTAAAAATTTTGTTCTTTTCATTCTCAAAATCTCTCCTTTTCCCTTTTAAATTATATCTTGAGCTTATATGTTAAGCTCTTACACATGTAATTATAGATTTTCTATTCACTTTTTAAGCCACGCAAAAGTATACTTTTACTTTATAATTTAGGAGTAATGGAACTAGTACAAATTTACTACGCATATACTACTTTTGTACCATAGAATTAAATCGTCTATAAAGATTTTATGGCAGGTTTAAAATTAGATAAAAAAATACAGGGATAGTAAACCCTGCATATCTAACTACTTTTAAAATACAATATTATCTAATGGTATATCTTTATCACTCTTTATGATGAGAGTTGGCCAACCTATCTTAGGTACAATATATACAATAACCCCTTTTACATCTTCTGGTTTTACTAGCTCTATATCAGGCCCTGTATTGTTATCTCCCTTTGTTTTAAAATTTACACCTAGTTTCTCGTCATTTTTTATATCTATAATCCTATGGGATACTAAAATACTATCTCTTTTAAATTGTATTACATCATCAACTTTAAGTTTATTTATTCCTTCCATATCCACTATCTTCTCAATTAAAATAACATCTCCTGGTTTAATATCGGGTTCCATACTTCCAGTTGCTATCACTGAAGGGTATACAGGGAATACCCCTACAGCAAACCATATTATAGCTATAGATATTATACTTGTTATCATCCAGCTAACAGGACTTTCTTCATCCTTGTCCTTTATTTTTAGCTGCTTTGATGCATTAAGATATATTCCCTGCAATGACATCATAAAAAAAGTTGGACAAAGAACTCCTATCAACCCTGTTGTTATCCACTTTAAGTCTGGTAGTATTGGTGATAACCAATGAAAGCCTTGAATGGTTCCAAGGTATATAATAGATGTTAGCGGTCCTCCTAAATATACTAAGTACACTGCGAATAGATTTTGTGCAAATTCTGGTGCAATATATTGAGCTATTAGTTTAACTAAATCTACATATTCTCCTATTTCAATGTACTTCTTGAATGATATACTTGTAAAAGTCATCATTAATGCAATGATTATAAATACTAAATGATTTTCTTCATTGGTAAAGCTATTTACAAGATAGCTTCTGATAAATTCCCTGCCTACTAATACTGAACCTACAAAAGCCACATTCGTTAATATGCCCATGGGCGAATGATTATATGGACTTTTACCTAATGCGTCTACAATACCTGCTAAAACCGAGATAATAATATATATAATTGCAAAATTTAGTGCCCAAAAATTTGTAAAACTTCGTAGCTTTAATCGTCCTTTAGCTCTAATATGTGGAAAAGTCCATACAATAAAGGCCAGACCACTCCATAGAATTGGCTTTAATATATAGTTAAATGTAAAATTATCTATTATTATAGTAACCTGTGAGTTTTCCAATGTGTACATAGATAGCATTAAAAAGATAAGTATAACACATCTTTCTTTTGATATCCTTGTAGGTAGAAATTCTTCTTTTATAACCATTTTTGTCCCCACCTTTGTATTTTGTTTAAAAAAGTAGTAGGATATCTTTAAAATATCCTACTTTACTTATTAGTTTCAATAATTATGAGTTTTTTATTGGATTGTAGACGAAATTTTTTCTGTATCCTTTCTTAAAATTCGCTGGTACTATTATCTTCTGTCGCTGTACTTGATCCTGACAATTCGCTAGCATTTTCTTGACTACTTAAAGTGTTATTTGAATCTTCATTACTACTATTATCCTTTGTGGATGTATTTATCTGGGGTTCTTCATTACTACTTTCTTCAGTAGTATTACTTGAATTCTCTGATACATGATTATTGGGTTCATCTTTAGATTCTGCACCAGAATCAATTGCAGTAGTATCTTTTGAACTATGATCTTCTTCAGATGTACTTGACTCGGATTCTTGGCTACTACTTTCTAATACACTATTATTCGGTTCATTTTTAGCTTCTATAGTACCGACCTCAATTTCATTGTTGTTGCTTTCGTTATTTACAGGCTCAGAAGATTCTGTAATGATATCTTCAGTGGCTGGCATTATATTTAATTGGTTATGTAATATTTCTTCTGAAATTACTTCTATTGTTACCCCATCTAGAATGGTTTGACTGGCTTGGGCTTGTGCTTGGACTAATGCTAATTCTTCTAGAAGCTTTTGTTCCTGCAGAGCTAATTCTTGCGCTAATAGAACCGCAGGGTCTTGTTGGACTGTTATATTTCCTGTTATAAGTAGTTCCTTTCGCCATAGTCCATATCCACTGGACATGATGATAAATGCAGACATAAAACTTATAATAATCACCATTGTTTTTTTTCCCACATTTATACCCCCATATTGTTTTCTAAGTAATCATATGTTAATTTCTTTTATCTTATCATTTTAATCCTTGTTCAAAGCCAAGCTCATACATAAATCCGTGATCTTCCTCAACAAAGTCTACATCCTCTTTTTCTGCCTGTATATGTATATCGAATTTTTCATCATCATTAGCGTCTATAAAGTATTCTTTATCATGTTTTTCTTTTCTTTTAACTGAAGAAGAACCTATTTTCTTTATAATATCATCATCAATTATTCTATCCATATCATCCAATACCACTGGTATACTCCCATTATTTTTAATTCGCACAACGATTTTTTCATTAAAGGTAGGATAACACCATCCATCTATATTTAGAGTACGATTGCCATTTGACAAGGATAAAGTTAACTGGCCCTTATCATTCCCTATGATTCTAGAACCTTCAATATAAAATTCTGGATCTATATTTCCTGTTGAAGTAGAAAGATCTACGTTAAGATTATCATTCCAAACACCATAACTAATACCCATAAAGTTCAACATGGCTATAGTAACTATGTATACAATTGACTTGCCGCTTATCATTTTTTTCTTTTTTCTTCTACGCAACTAAGTCACACTCCCACGATTTACATATTTTTGAAATTAGTTTTCTTTGTTTTAGATACTAATATGTATTTACTGAATTATTTATTAATAATGCCGCCTGAGTTCTATGATCCAGTTCTAGCTTCGACAATATATTGCTCACATGCTTTTTTACCGTATGCTCCGAAATAAATAATTGCTTTGCAATTTCATAGTTACTTAATCCCTTTCCTAGCTCTGTAAGTACATCGCTTTCCCTCGGTGTCAACTCGTCTAGGCTACTGTCTTCTTTAGTAACTGCAACTTGATATTGAATGATTTCCGGATCGATAAACTGTTTCCCCCTTAGAACCACATGTAATGCATATAATATATCCTCTGCAAAGGCTTCTTTCAGTATATATCCGTCTACTCCTATTTCCTTTGCTCTTATAAAATCTTCTTTTTTTATCGAAGAAGTAAGGATAACAAATTTTGTTTTCGCTCCCATTTTTCTTGACTTTGATACGATTTCTAGTCCATCTTTCGTACCAAGGTTGAGATCTACGATAGCTAATGTTGGCTCTTCAGACTGTATTAGCTTCATAGCTTCTTCTGTATTGGAAGCCTCTAATATTTTGTCAATGTTCTCTTCAAAGGATAGGGTAGATGCTATCCCCTTTCTCACTAATGGATGGTCATCAACGATAAGAATTTTCATACGGTAGCTTCCTCTCCTTTTATCATGATCACATTATTAGGTATCATCATTTCTATTTTAGTACCATTACCTAGTCTACTATCAATTTCCAACTCACCTTCCAGAGAGTCCGTAAGTTGATATAGATTCTGAATGCCTAATCCTTTCGTTTTATCCTCAGTAACCATATTCAGATCAAATCCTCTACCATCATCAGTTATACTAAGTATGCTATTACGTGCATTTATTTTTAAATCCACTTCTATATTCTTTGCTTTTCCATGACGAACTGCATTTCCTATACCTTCACATATCATTCTGTATAAAGCCTTCTTTTGTTTACAAGATAATAGTTCATCGCTTCCTACGACACTGAATGGAATATTAACATTGTTTAATTGTCTTATATCATCAATATATTTTTTAATATCCATGGCAAAACTATTGGATCCAGATTTTTTCCAGCTAAGACCGTATATCTTAGCTCTTAACTCTTTCATTACATGATCCGTTGTTTTTCTTACAATATTTAGTTCCTTATCTATCTCCTCAGTAGTATATTGATCCAATTTTTTCATTAATGTAAATACTCCACAGGACATACTGAAGAGTCTTTGTAGTACACTATCGTGAATTTCATTTGCTATTCTATTTTGTTCTTCAGTAATTAGTAATCTTTCGTTTATTTCCTCCAAAGAAAATCTTTCAAAGGCTACTGAGATTAGTTCCGACAAAAACTGAAGCTGATAGATATTATTTCTATAGATGATGCTTTCTTTACTATCTGTTGCTTCAAAGCCCAGTATGCCATATTCCTTATAACTGGATTTTACTGGGACTATTATAAATCTTGTATTGGATATGCTCTTTTCTATAGGTGTTTTATGCTCTAGTATGTTTTTTAAGTTCTTTGCGATATTCTCTTCCAAGAATTTTAATGATTTATTATTGCCATCCGAACTCATTTTATTTGAATTTGCTGATATATCATAATAAAACACAGTACTTGCTCGTGTAATTTTTTTAATATATTCAAACAATAGATTTATTAGACCTTCTTTATTTCCTTGATTGGTTAATATGTTCACTGATTGGTATAGGGCCTTTATATGATCAATTGATTCTAAAATCACATCATTGGCTGATTCCAATTGGATATTTACTTCCTCAAGTCTTTTGCTTTTATCCTGCGTCTTTCTTACAAACACAGACCACGCCTGTACTGCAGCTATAAACATTATGAAACTAAGTATACGATTGGATTCTTCCTTTGCTATATTTAGTATGTCTAAATTACTACCCGATCTATAACAAATTATAATGCTAGAGGTCAATAGATATGCAACGAAGTTGATCCATGAATATCTACTTTTTAAGAATACAGAACTTATTAAAATCGTGTTAAGGGTGTACCAAATAAATGGACTATTAATCCCCCCTGAAGGTATTAATAAGATTGAATTACCCAGAGTTTCTATACAGAGTAACATCTTGATATTCTTTGTTGAGGTTTCATATATTAGATAGAGATATGATAATAATATAGCGGCTATAGTAACACAGCCCATTATGAATATCTTTTTAAGAATCGCATGCTCTGGATAATTTAAAAAGTAAAATGTAGAAGTAATAAACAACGATAAGTACCTATATACAAATAAAATTTTTGATTCTTCTAATCTTTTTCTTAAGAAGGAAGCTTTTTTTGTAATGGTTTCTGATATCAATGATAACCCTTCTTTGTAATGTATTTAAATATCCTAGACTCATAATTGTTGTAAAAAATAATATGAAGAGACTTTTATGAGTATCCATTTTCTTCAAAATAAAACCCAACTTGTAAATTAAGATTTACAAGTTGGGTCGGTTGCGCCACTCACTCCCCATGTGTCAGGCGCCCAACATAGCACATGGTTCTTAGTTTCCCCTAAAAATGTATTATGTATTTATGCAAGTAATTTATTATAGCAAGTAGATTTACCATTTTTTGTATAAATTGGTTGTCGATATTTATTTTTTCTAACATTTTTCAGGTCAAATTCGTTGATATAACGACAAATGTTTTCAGTATATGGAATTTTTTCACCTATTCCTTCATTAGCAATCTTTTAATTCTTTTAATATTCGCTCCATTTTATGTGGTTTTCATCAAAGTTTTTATTGTCAAAAAAATCATGTTTATTTGTAACCGCAAAGGTGACGTCTAACTTTAACCATCTATCTTCATCGGTTATATATATTTCATTCCATGCATGATACCCCTCAAAGCTTCCATTTATGCCATTTCCATCTACCACCTTTGTTTGCAGACCAACGGCTCGTCCCAAAGCTGCAGTTAAGGTAGCAAAATCATAACAAACCCCTTTATTACTTTTCAAGGTATTTAATGCACCATAGTCATTGTTATAATTGTTGTTGAGATGTTTGCTATATTTTTCATAATCATACTGAATATTTTCTTTCACCCAGTCATAAATAGCTCTAGCTTTATCGATATCTTTTTCAAAAGTTTTGGTGATCTCCATCGCTAAACTAGTAATTTGTTCATCATTACTTTCAACATGTTTTTTAGGAACTAAAAATTTATTTACTTCGCTGGTATTCTTCAAGGTAAGCTTTGGTCCAAAGCTATACTCTCGATCCTTTTCATGCACCATAATAGATATACTGTAGTTACCTTTACCTTCTGTCAACCATATCTCTTCATTAAATTTTCCATCTATTAAATCGATATCATACCATTCTTGATATTTATCCTTAGTAACCATGATCTTTATTTGAGTTTTATTCGTTTTTCCAGAAAGTTCAACTACCCCTTCGACTTCCTTAGAATCTAATGCTAGGAGCTGTACACTATTTTTTTCTATGTAGCTTAGAGCTTGTCCCTGTAGTGTGAACAATGGAAGTATAAGAACTATTAATAACATGTATACAGCTAGCCTTGGTTTTTTTAAGAAATCATTTTTCATTGGTTATTCCTCCTTTTGAAAGCAAAAAACAAAAAAACTCTATTTTGGATTGCCAAAATAGAATTTAGAATAGTAATATTCATTACAATTCTGATTATCTTCGGCAACCCGGCGACCATAGTCTGTTGACTTTAGGCCCGTAGCTTTGCGTCTCCACCTTTCAATGGATTTGCCTTTATCGGATTAAAAGAATTTATATAAGTAAAATAATTTGTTATATTTTACCTATTCTGCATTTAACTGCATTTTCCTTTTTAAAATTTCAATTTTTTTAAAAATTCTTTTCAAAAAAAATCCCCTTTAAGCTAAAGTGGATTATAAGGATCTAGATAATGATATCAATGTTCTTACCAAGCGTTTCCTCTGTCGTTTCATAAGCTGGATGGTCATTTATAGATAATGCATAAATTAGTTCTTTATTATTATTGATATGATTAAAATACACTTCTGTAGGTGAAAGAGCTCTCATCTTTTCATAGGTTGTATACCTATCATCCATACGAAACTTTTCGGTATCGATTCTGTTTGGCTCTGGATTGTACTTTTGCTCATAACTTTCTCTTTTTATTCGTGCCTCTTTAAGAATAGCACTGATTTTCTCAGTTTTTCCAAAAGAATATAATGTGTGTTTTGTGTTGTAGATATACATGCAATTCACATCCCCTCTACCAAATTTCTATTCCATAGAAATCAGTAAAATACCTGTTTGCATCAGCTAGAATCGTTCGTCACGATTCTTCTTATATTGATGCATCTCGATATAATATACGAGGTTTGAATGTAATATTAGGTACTAATTTGGATAAATACATTAAATTTTGTCAATGTTTATCGTACGAAAAAAAGAATCTCCAATTAATCATGAGATTCTTTAATATAGGATTGTTTTTTAAGTTCTTATCCAGCTTTTATCTACCAGTTCCCTAAATTTTCCTTCAAATTCAAGATCATTTTTCTTTGCACGTTTTGGTATCTTGGTATATTTCTTGTGTTTTCTTCTCATTTCCTGTCCAATATGCCTTTGCATTAGCAATTCATCGATATTTTCATTATTATAGCACCATCCATTTTGATTGATCACTATAGCTTTTTTTCCAATGGCCATTGCAGCTACCCCATAATCTTGGGTAACCACAATGTCTCCCTTATTTGTATGATTAATTAACGTAATATCTGCCACATCCCTACCTTGATCTACGGTTATAACTTCTGCATAATCATCATATAGATCATGACATATATTTTTAACCATAACGATCTTTATCTTATATTCCCTTGCAACCTTCAAAATGATGTCCTTAACGGGACACGCATCTGCATCAACTAATATTTTCATAACTTCTCCTCATTCTATTAATTCTTAAAACTATGCACTGGAGCAGGAATCCTCCCCCCTCTGTTTACAAAGCTCTCGCTTGAAAACTTACTTACAGCCATTATCGGTGCTCTTCCCAAAAGTCCTCCAAATTCAACTTCGTCACCAAGTCCCTTTCCATAGACAGGAATTAATCTTACACCCGTAGTTTTATTATTTATGACTCCAATTGCTGCTTCATCTGCAATGATAGCGGATATTGTCGTAGCAGGAGTATCTCCAGGAATTGCTATCATATCCAGACCTACCGAGCAGACACATGTCATGGCTTCCAATTTTTCGATATTAAGAGAACCAACCTTTACTGCGTTTATCATTCCCTCATCCTCACTTACAGGAACAAATGCTCCACTTAATCCTCCTACATGGGATGATGCCATAATTCCACCTTTTTTCACAGCATCATTTAATAGGGCTAAGGCTGCGGTCGTACCATGGGCGCCACAATTTTCGATACCCATTTCTTCTAAAATTCTTGCGACACTATCTCCAATAGCTGGTGTAGGTGCAAGGGATAAATCAACTATACCAAAGGGAACATTCAGCCTTCTTGAAGCTTCTCTGGCCACTAACTCTCCAACTCTTGTTATTTTAAAAGCTGTTTTCTTAATGGTTTCTGAAACAATATCAAAGCTTTGTCCCTTTACCTTTTCTAGGGCTGCCTTTACAACACCAGGACCACTTACTCCCAGATTTATAATTGATTCTGATTCCCCAATTCCATGAAAAGCCCCAGCCATAAAAGGATTATCTTCAACTGCGTTAGCAAAAACCACAAGCTTTGCACATCCTATACTATTCCTTTCTCTTGTCAAATAAGCGGTTTGTTTTATTATTTCCCCCATATCCTTAACAGCATCCATATTTATCCCTGACTTTGTATTACCAACATTTATTGAAGAACATACTCTTTCAGTTCTAGCAAGGGCCTCGGGTATTGAATCGATAAGTATCTTATCCCCTTTTGAGTAACCTTTCTGTACAAGAGCCGAAAATCCTCCTATGAAATTAACGCCTACTGCTTTTGCAGCTTTATCGAGGGTTTCTGCAAATTTCACATAGCTCTTTTCATCGCTGGCTCCTGCCACTAAAGCTATTGGAGTGACAGATATTCTTTTATTTATAATAGGTATACCATACTCCGTTTCAATATCTTCTCCAACCTTGACCAAATGTTCAGCATATTTTGTTATTTTATCATATATTTTCTCTCTTGATTTTTCACCATTTGAGTCACAACAGTTCAATAAGGATATTCCCATAGTAATCGTTCTGATATCAAGATTCTCTTTTTCAATCATTTTAATGGTTTCCAAAATATTATTAAGCTCAGTCATATTATTCCATCTCCTACTTCTATATTTTGTGCATGGCATTAAATATATCTTCATGCTGTATGGTTATTGAAACCCCTATTTTTCTCCCTGCATTTCCCAGTGTATCTTTAAGCTCTTTAAGGCTAACCTTTGTTTTAGCTAAGTCTACAATCATTACCATAGTAAAGTATTCCTGTGAAATAGTTTGTCGTATATCTAAAATATTAATGTTTCGTTCTGATAAGATTGTGGCAATTCCAGCAATGATTCCTATTTTATCATCACCTATAACTGTTATGACTGCTTTCATTTTTTACACTTCCCCTTTACTTAATGATTTACCAATAAAATATACTAAAATAAAAAGAGACTAAATCAAAATGATATAGTCTCTGGATAACAAGGTAAATATGAAGAGAGATTAACTATAGTCTTAACTATGATACATAGTTAATCTAAGAAAATCTTCTCAAATTCCTTAAATCACCCTGTCCTTTTACCTGAGAGTTTCACCAACAATTTGGCTTTCCCCTTCGGTGCTCTTTGAGTCTCTCCAGAGGCCTGTCCAGTAACGGTCATAAACATTACTTCCACTACCTTCACCCAGCATATTAAATTGTATACATTATACTAGCATAGAAGAAATATAAAAATCAATAGATTTTTTTAAAAGAATAATTCTTTTCATATACTTTAACTCCTCCTACTCATTTT
>JUEG02000933.1_pt1 | contig 14133 bp, 7 predicted proteins | sample 432341 | NCBI WGS metagenome assembly JUEG02 (sample SAMN02953476, study PRJNA257561) | rock porewater metagenome | biome: terrestrial; feature: Opalinus Clay rock; material: porewater; isolation source: Opalinus Clay rock BIC-A1 borehole | place: Switzerland: Mt Terri URL, St-Ursanne ...
GGCTGTGCGGTGAGCCGCCGGCGGTGATGCCGGGCGCGGAGCGGCGGCCGTGCCGGTGCGGTCAGGCGCTGAGGTGCGGTACGGCCGGGGCCGGGGCCGGCTCCTCCGCGACCGTCTGTGCCTGCTCCTGCAGCAGATCGTCGTAGGACGCCAGAATGCGCTCGAAGTCGCGTGTCGACAGCAGCAGCTTGTAGATGATGGCGAGTTCGAAGAGGACGAGGAGCGCGCCGGCCGCGACCGTCGTCACCATGATGGCCCCGGTGAGCGGGGCGATGATGAAGACGCCCATCTGGAATTCGATGCCGCTGACCAGGTGGGTGCGGATGCGGTGGCCGACCAGGTAGTCGCGGACGCGCTCGTACCGGGAGAACCGGCGGAGGAAGGACTCCTGGGTGGCGATGAGCGGGACGGGCGCCCGGCCCCCCTCTCGTACGGAGAAGCTCTCGGGCAGTCTGTCCTGCTCGTCGTTGTACTGGCCGGCCCCGAAGGCGGCTTCGGAGCTCGTGCCGCCGGCCTCGAGGAGGTGCAGTTCGACCGCCCGGCGTTTGAGCTTCTTCCGCATGCCGTGCCGGACCTTGAAGATCTGCAGGGCGTCGATGTAGCGCAGCATGTCCAGGAAGACGACGGCGAGCGCCAGCCACACGTAGTCGACGTCACCGGTCCGGCTGTACTGGCCGCCCATCAGGGCGACGGCGCAGATGAGGACCCGGAGACGGTCGAATACGTAGTCGAGCCAGGCGCCGAACTCGGAACCCCTGCCGGTGAGACGGGCGAGCTTGCCGTCCATGCAGTCGAGGATGAAGCTGACGTGGTAGAGCACCGCGCCGGCGATCAGCCACGACCAGTCACCCCGGGAGAAGCAGGCTGCCGCCCCCAGGCCCATTACGAGTGCGGCCCAAGTGATCTGATTCGGCGTTACCCGCGGCCACATCGCCGTCCACCGGACCAGTGGAGTGGCGACGGGATCCACCAGGAGAACGGTCCACCAGGCGTCTCGCTTCTTCTCGGTCCGACGGCGTACTTCGGCGAGAGGAGGTATTTCCATACAAGGGGCCTTCCGGAACTGTGGCTTTCGTGCTTCTGCCGGGAGGGGGCGGCATGGGCAGAAAACAGCCCGGACCCCGGGCGCCGGGGACCCCACCGGCCCCCGGAAGGTAAGACGCCGCACAGCCGGGATAGTTGCAGTTGACTCCTCAAGTTGTGATGTACATCACATTTTAGCGAGTTGATTCCCTTCATCGAATGGCCATCGAGTGGGCAGCGGTGCATTCCGAGTCAATGTGGGCTCGCGATGTGCCCGCACTCTGGTGGAACGCTCCGGCGGAAAGCTTGTGCGAGCGGAAGCACCCATTCGATATCGGCGCCGGAACAATTGGGGTACGGGTTCGGGCGGGCGGGGTGCATGGGGGAAATTGTCCGGATCGCCTTGTCGTTCGCATCGATATTGTGTCGGCAACGGGCGCATGTCCGACGGGTGACGTCGGGCAGCCGGTCTCGTTCTCTTCATGGTCCTTTCATGGCCGGGCCGGCGCGCGGTGAGACCTGGAGCCACATCGGCAGGACCGGGACAGCAATTCGCCTTTCTGCCCGGAATCGACCGGTGGCAGCGCGGAACAGCCGCCCGTTGCGGCTCGCGCACCCATGTGCTGCGCGGCAGGGGGCCGAGGCGTGGCGGCAAAATCCAGCTTACCGACGCATTGCGGACACTCGCCGCCGACCCCGCGTCGGGAGGGCCCGTCCACGCGGTGGTGTTCCGGGGACGCAGGTATGACACCGGTGACCGCGGGGACTATCTGCGCGCGGTCGTCCGGCTGGACGGCGAACGCGAAGACCTCGGACCGGACTTCCGCGTCTGGCTGCGCGATTTCGTCCGGTCGTTCGACGGGCGCTGAGGATTACTCACGATTCCTCGCGCCGGCTGTTCCAGGCATGAGAGCTCCGGGGGAACGCACCCTCGGAGCTCCGGCCCGGCTGACCGGATTACTGCTGGTTTTCGGCCGGTATTTCCAGCATCCGGTTCACCACACGCTCCGCCGCGTGTCCGTCGTCCAGGTCGCAGAAGAGCTCGCGGAAGCGGTCGTACTTCTCCTTGTACTCCGCCGAGACCCGGTCGATGTCGCGTATCGCGCCGATCAGTTCCTCGGAAGTCCGGATCAGCGGACCGGGCGCGTCCTTCTCGAAATCGAAGTAGAAGCCGCGGAGGTTGTCCCGGTAGTGGTCCAAATCGTAGGTGAAGAAGAGCACCGGCCGCTCGAGATGGGCGAAGTCGAACATCACTGACGAGTAGTCCGTGATCAGAATGTCGGACGCCAGGTACAGGTCCGTGATGTCCGGGTACTCGGAGACGTCGAAGACGAATCCGTCGCCGGCCCCGGGAACGGCGTCCACGATGTTGGAGTGCCGGCGCACCAGCAGGACGTGGTCGTCGCCGAGCCGCCTGCGGGCGTCCTCCAGGTCCAGTCGCAGGTCGAACCGGTACCGTCCCTGGCGGTAGGCGACGTCGTCACGCCACGTCGGGGCGTACAGCACCACCTTCTTGCCCGCGGGCAGCCCGAGACTGTCCCTGACGGCCTTGCCGGTCACTTCACGGTCCGGCGAGTAGAGGCGGTCGTTGCGCGGATAACCGCTCTCGACGACCGGGCCGTCGTAGTCCATGGCGCGCCGCAGGATCGGAGTGCTGAAGCGGTTTGCCGACACCAGCAGGCTCCAGTGCCGCACCTCCGCCCGCAATCGGTCGTGGTATTCGGGGTCGAACTTCGGGGCCTCGATGTCGAGGCCGATCTTCTTCAGCATGGTGCCGTGCCAGGTCTGCACGACGACCTGGCCCTCCCGGCGCTCGAGCCAGTGCGGCAGGTGGGCATTGGCCACGATGTACCGGCAGCGTGCGAGGGCCTCGTACCACTCGGCGCTCCACATCCGGACCGTCCTCAGCGGTTCGGGCAGCTCCACCTGGTTGTGCCTGAGCACCCACAACTGCTCGAGGTCGGTCCCCCGGCGCGTCAGTTCCTCGTGGATGGCGCGGGGGCTGTCGGAGAACTGCCGGCCGTTGTAGCTGATGTACAGCACGGCGTCGCGCAGCGGCTTCTGCCGGCTTGCCCGGTAGTACCCCTTCTCCAGCTTTCGCTGCCGGTACCGGCCGCGTTCCATGACACCGACTCCCCACGCACAGTTGAGCTGCGGGAAGTCGTGCCACCGTGCTTCGAGCGCGTACGGCCCGGCCGGGTCCTGCACTTCGACGGGGAAGGAGGGGACGGCCAGCCGGTCGATGACGAAAGGTACGTCGACGGAGCCGTCCGCCGACCGCAGGAAGAGATTCCAGCGGCCGTTCCGCAGCGGCAGCGCACCGTACGGGCCCGGGACGGCACCGGGGGCGAACTCGGCCTCGAACCGGCCGTCCGGGAGCAGCCGTACGGGGACGGTCTTCTCCTCGGCCTGGTCCCGGGCCCCGAGGACGAGCACCGGCTCGGAGAGCTTCATCGGGACGGAGCCGGTCAGCAGGAGCCGGTCGTCGGTCCGGCGGACCTCGGTGAGCCTGGCCTGGAGGGGGCGGACGCAGAGTTTCAGGTATCCGTTGTTCCCGGCGAGCAGCGCCAGCTCGTTGCGGTCCGCGTACTCGCCGAGCGAGGCGGGCAGCCGGATCTGGTGGTCGGCGAGGCCCTCGCGGACCACGGTGGAGAACCGGCGTTCCGTCCCCGCCGGGCCGGTGGCGACGAGTTCGGTGCTCCACAGCCGCTTGGCGGCCTGGGCGATGTCCGCGGTGTCGGCGGCGGCACCCTCCCGCTGCGAGGGCTCCAGCGGCTGGGGGACCAGCGCGACGTCCTGGAGCGGTACGCGGACGCGGAAGGACGTATGCCCGGTGGTGGCCGTGTCCAGTACGGCCGGGTAGGCGTGCTGCTCGCCGCTCTTGCGGTTGGCCACCCGGAGCGTGACCGTCTCACCGGCTGCCAGCGGCTCCCGGATCTCGCCGTCGACCTGCACGGCGTCTCCGTCCTGCCGGTGCCCGGTGACCAGCGCGCGCACCTTCTCCACGCGGAGTTTGAGCGATCCGTTGGTGATGGTCGGCAGCAGCCGGAAGTCGCCGTCGAGCCACTGGTACGGCGGGTGGTTGGCGGCCGTGGGGCCGGAGGTGTGCACGGAGCGCTTACGAACCAGCCCGGACGTCGCCACCGCGATGCCGACGTGCCAGACACCCTCCTCCCACCGGCCGCCCTTGCGGAGCCTGGCGGGGTCCAGGAGCAGCTCCCAGCCGGCCCAGTCGTAGTTGTGCTGCTGGGCGTTGGCCGTGGCCTCGGGGCGGTGCACGTTGCGGACCGGGAGCACGATCCGCCGCCGGCTGCCGGCCTTCTTGAGCTGCACCACCTTCACCGCGTGGTGCTTCGTCGGCTGGTCGATCCGGTCGATCCGGGCGTGCCCCAGCAGCCGCAGCTTGCCGCTCTCCCACGAGAGCTCCTGGAGCGGCGCCCGCAGCCGGAGCTCGGGGTCCATCCGCAGGACGCGCCTCGGCAGGCCCACGGCGCTCGCGTCGAGCCACGAGAAGCGGGCGTACTTGCGCAGCAGTCCGCGCAGCTCGACCGGCTCGCCGGCACGCTCGGCGGCGAACATCTCCAGCAGCTCACCCATGGCGTGCTTGCGCACCAGCAGCCACTTCACCCGCAGCGGCGTCGGAAGGTCCAGCACGATCTTCGGGTCCACCTGATCGAGGTAGTCGTTGACGGACCTGAGGAACTCGTCGTGGAAGTCCTCCTCTGCCTGCGGCAGCACTTGCAGGAAGATCCGCAGGTCGTCGGTCAGGCAACGGTGGTCGTAGGCGTTCTTCAGCTCGCGGCGGACCGGGTCGTCGGGCCGCGAGCCGAGGAACCGGCTGACCGTCGCGACGGCCTGGGCCCGGTCCCGGATTCCGCGGGGTTCGGTGCGGCGCTGGGTGATCGACGGCGCGCCCTCGCCGTCACGCAGCCGCCAGTAGTACACCGGCTCGCCGATCACGTCGACGGACTCGGCGAGGACGTGCGCGGGGATGCTGACCTCGATGTCCTCGTACAGCACACCCTCGGGGAAGGCGAAGCCGTGGTGCTCCCAGAACGACCGCCGGAAGACCTTGTTCCAGGCGGTGCGGTCGACGAGGAGCTTGTGGTTGTCACGGACGTGGGTGCGCTGGACGGCGCCGCCGGCCAGCATCCGGTGCATGGGCGACTGCCACACCCGGCGGGAGTTGAGGTGCTGCACATTGCCGGTGGCGAAGTCGGAGCCGGTCTCGTCCAGGCTGCCGACCAGCATCCGGTACGCGTCGGGAGGCAGCAGGTCGTCGCTGTCGACGAAGGCGAGGTACTCGCTGTCCGGTGAGCTGTGCGCGACTCCGGTGTTGCGAGCCGCGCCGAGGCCGGCGTTCTCCTTGCGCACCAGCTTGAAGCGCGGGTCGCGGGCCTGGTACTCGGCGGCTATCGCCGCGGAGCCGTCCGGGGAGCCGTCGTCCACCATGATGACCTCGAGGTCGGCCAGCGTCTGTGCGGCGAGTGAGTCGAGGCAGGCATGCAGATACTGTTCCACGCCGTAGATCGGGACGATGACACTGAGTCGAGGGGTCACGAGGGGTCGAGCCTTCCTGGGATGCCTGATAACTGCTGTGCTGCCGCGGAGGAGGGGCGCCCGGCCCGCTTCAGTGCCCCAGGAGCGCGTGTGGCGGGGTGGAGCGGAGCTGGCTGGGGGACGGCGCCGGAGTCCGGTCCGCGAGCGGCACGACCGGTGGCACGGCCCGCTCGCCCAGGAAGACCCGGCGGACCACGCGTTCGGCGGCGCTGCCGTCGTCGAACTCGCAGAAGCGCTGCCGGAACGCCGCGCGGAGCTCGCCGGCGCGCTCGTCGTTCCACTTGTCGGAGAGCAGAACGTCGGTCAGCGCTTCCTGACTGACGGCGACGGCGCCGGGCGGTTGCCGGAGCAGATCGAAATACGTGCCGCGCACGGCCGAGTAGATGGCCCAGTCGTCCGCGTAGATCACCATCGGCCGGTCCAGGTTGGCGTAGTCGAACATCGCGGACGAGTAGTCCGTCACCAGGACGTCCGAGGCGAGGTAGAGCTGTTCGACAACGAGCTTCGCCGAGACGTCGATGACCCGGCCGTGCGCCCGGAGCTCGGCCAGCGCGGGTGACTGCTCGTAGAAGTAATGACCGCGGACCAGCAGCGTCGTGTCGGGCCCGAGGCGCTCCGACAGCTGTACGAGATCCAGCCGGGGAGTGAAGCCGGCCTCGTGGTCGCGGTGCGTGGGGGCGTACAGGATCGCCCTGGTGCTGTCGGCGAGCCCCAGCTCCCGGCGGGCCCGGCGCACGGCCGCGCCGTCGGCGTTCACCAGGACGTCGTTGCGCGGGTAGCCGTACTCCAACGAGGTGAAGGCGCAGGGGTACACCCGTTCCCAGACGGAGGTCGAGAACCGGTTCGAGGAGAGGCTGAAGTCCCAGCGGTCGCAGCGTTCGAGCAGGCTCTTGAAATCCATGCCCTTGGCGCTGGCGGGGAACTTCCGCTGGTCCAGGCCCATGGTCTTGAGCGGGGTGCCGTGATGGGTCTGCACATGGACAGACCCTTCGCGTTTCACCACGGCGTCCGGAAAGTTCACGTTGTTGACGGTGTACTTGGCACGGGCGAGGGCGGTCCAGTAGTCGTGCGAGCCGACCCGGACCACCTCGACGCCCTTGGGCGCCCGGTGCGCCTGGTCGGGCTTGACCGCCCAGACCCGCCGGATGTGCGGGGCGAGCCGGGCCAGCTCGGCGTCGATCGCGGCGGGGTTGCAGGCGTAGCCGCGACTCCAGTACGCGGAGAACACCGCCAGGTTCTCGTCCAGCGGCATCCGGAGCTGTGACCGGTAGTACATGCCCATGGCCGTGTGCTTGAACTTCCGCACGCTGTTGTGACCGTGCTTGCGCACCAGGCGGCGGGCCTTCGCCGCAGCCTTGACGCCCGCGAGGGCCGGATAGGAGTCATGTGCCAGCAAGCCGTACTTGCGGCCACGGGTTCCGGACGGCCGTACGAAGCCCGGTGGCTTGCGCCGGCGGTAGTCGACCGCCGCCAGCCGGAAGAACTCCGCGCGGGCGTCCTGCGGCAGCCGGCCCGGCCGGTCCAGAACCGTGATGGAGTGGTCGGCCATCTTCTTGAAGATGGCAGGCCGCCAGGCCGCCCGCTGCGGGTGCTCGTCGATGAAGCGGAAGACACGCGCGTACTGATCGAAGATGTCGAAGTGCTTGCGGCTGACGGTCCGCAGGATGTTCCCGCCGGAGCGCCGCTGCAGGTAGTGCACGCAGATTCTGTCGAGCACGGCTATGCGCTCGGCCGCGATCAGCGAGCAGAAGGTCCAGGGAGCGTCCTCGTAGAATCCGGACGGGAAATCGAGGCGGTGCTGTTGCACGAAGTCGCGGCGGTAGGCCTTGTTCCAGGCGACCTGGAGGAGGTCGAGCAGCTGCGGCCGCTCCGACAGCGGGAAGGACGCCGGTCCCGACTGATCGAGCAGATCCTTGCGTGAGCTGGGCTTGGCCTGGCCGTCCCAGTAGGTGCGCGCGTAATCGTAGATCAGTATGTCCGGGTCGCCGGTGGCCTCCAGACGCTCGGCGACGGCCGCCAGGGAGCCCCGCGCGAGGGTGTCGTCGCTGTCGAGGAAGAGCAGGTAGTCGCCGGTGGCCTCCGCCATACCCGCGTTGCGGGCGCGTCCCAATCCGGTGTTCTCCGGGAGGTGCAGGACCCGCACCCGGCTGTCACGGGCGGCGAACTCGTCCATGACGGCGCCGGAGGAGTCGGGCGAGCAGTCGTCGACACCGATGACCTCGAAGTCCGCGTAGTCCTGCTGGAGGATGGATTCCAAGCAGTCCCGGATGTAGCCCTGCACTTTGTACGCGGGCACGATGAGAGTCAGTCGGGGCATCCTTCACCTGTCCAGAGAGTGATTGGCAGCGCAGCGATGGCCCCAGGTGCCGGTATCCGGGGAATGTTCCAGGAAAATCACCGAACCGCGAGAAACGCATCGTTGAATGCCAGACAACTGCGCGTGTCCGGAGGTTGTACGGCGGTGAGGCCAATGTCGGCCACATCACGTCGTCAACCGGGCGATAACCGGTGGAAACCAGGCAAGGTGCGGTCGAGCGGAGGCGCCGCCCTACGGGACGTAGGCTGGGCCGCTCAGCGGAAGCCGTATGCAGGGAGAGACCACAGATGTCGACGTGGATGGTCACGGGCGGTGCCGGTTACATCGGGGCGCATGTCGTCAGGGCGCTGACCGCCGCCGGCGAGTCGGTCGTCGTCTTCGACGACCTGTCGTCCGGTGACCGGCGGCGGGTACCGGCGGGAGTGCCGCTGACCGTCGGGACCGTACTCGACCGGGAGGCGCTGGACCGGGCCGTGCAGGAGCACGGTGTCACCGGTGTGGTGCACATCGCGGCGAAGAAGCAGGTCGGCGAATCGGTCGAGGAGCCGCTGCGCTACTACCAGGAGAATCTGGAAGGGCTGCGGACGGTGCTGGAGGCGGCGGCCGCCGCCGGGGTGCACCGCTTCCTCTTCTCCTCGTCTGCCGCTGTCTACGGCATGACCGATGCCGAGCTGGTGACCGAGGAGACTCCCTGCGCGCCCATGAGCCCGTACGGCGAGACCAAGCTGGCCGGTGAGTGGCTGGTCAACGCCGTCGGCCGGGCGCACGGCATGGCGACGGTCTGCCTGCGCTACTTCAATGTGGCCGGAGCCGCCGCCCCGGAGATGGGTGACGAGGGGGTTTACAACCTCGTTCCCATGGTGTTCGAACGGTTGACGCAACAGCTCCCGCCGCTGATCTTCGGCGACGACTACGACACGCCGGACGGCACCTGCGTCCGCGACTACATCCACGTCGAGGACGTCGCCTCGGCACATGTGGCCGCGGTCCGGCGGCTCACGGCAGACCCCTCGACCGGTCTCGTCCTCAACATCGGCCGCGGCGAGGGCGTGTCCGTCGCGGAGATGATCGAGATCATCCGGTCGGTCACGGGCCGCACGGAACCGGCTCCACAGGTCGTGGGGCGCCGGGCCGGCGACCCGGCCCGGGTCGTGGCTTCGGCGGACCTGATCGGCAAGGAGCTCGGCTGGACGGCCCATCACGGCGTGCGCGACATGGTGGCGTCGGCCTGGGACAGCTGGTGCCGGCTCCATCCGGAAGCCCGGACCGGCTGATCCGTCTCCGCGGTCGCACAAGAGCCGGAGCGGCCTCCCCGCTGGAAGACACCCCGGCCCCTCCGGGCGGCTGAGCGATGGCTGCGCGGTCCGTACCGTCAGCGGGCCCACGGGACGGTCGCGGGCCCCGGCGCCGCTCTGCGGCCGCGCCGGGGCCTCGGGTGCACCGGCACCGTCCGGCCGCCGTGTCAGACCCGCTTGCCCCGTACGTCGCGGATACGGCGCCCCACTGCCCGCCGGGCCCGGCGGTAGGTGGACGGCGTCGCGCTCCGTGACTCCAGCGCGGCGAGCCGCGCGGCGAGAGTCTCTTTCTGCTCGGTGAGCTGCGCCAGGCGCTTGGTCAGCGCGGCGTGCTCGGCCCTCGACTGCTTCGTCTGCTGCCGGAGCCAGTTGAACCGGTAGTCGAGATGGCCGTCGGGCGCGCCGTCCCAGGCTCGCAACGCGGGAGGAAACGCGGTCTCCCGCATCCGGGCCTCGAAGGCGGCCCCGCCGTCCCCGTGGTCGAACGTGTTCTGCAGGTCGTTCTTGTCCAGGAAGGCTGTGAAGCGGTCGAACCGCTCCTGGTGGCCGTTCTGCAGCTTGGTGAAATCGGCGGTCTCGTACAGCTCGGCGAGGTCGAGGTCCGCGGTCACATCCTTGGCCTGGATGTGCGGGATGTCGAAGTAACGGCACAGTTCGAGGGTGCGCGAGTCGTGGCAGATGACCGTGCAGGGAGTTCCGGCCAGCAGAGCCGTGATATTGCCGTGGATCCGGGTGCCGAACGAGAAGTCCCGGCCGCGCATCTCGTCGATCCAGGTGACCGGGTCGAGGTAGAGGCGGGCCTTGTCCTCGCGGAAGAGCGGGTGCGTACGGTGGATGGGAGCGATGCCGGATTGGCCCCGGGCCTCCGAAAGGTCCCCCCAGAACAGCAGTTCCGCGTCGGCGAGAACCTGCATGACGTAGATCATGTCGGGGTACCGCTCGTACGTCTTCGTCAGTAGTCCGCTCACATCACCGATGTGGTCGGCCGACCGGGTCATGTTGGCGGCGATCCGGGAGCCGGCCGTGAGCCGGTCCGCCTTCTTGTCCACCTTGAGCGCGGCGCCGTTCGTGAACATCGAGGGGCAGCCGATGACTTCGACATCCCGGAAGCCGAGGTTGTTCAGGTACTTCTCGGTGAACTCGCCACGGACCCCGATCGCCGCGGAGCGGTCGAGGACGGCTCGGGCGAATCGCTTGACGGAGTCGTCCAGCGGGCGCAGCTGTTCGGCGTCGTAGCCGATGTCTCTCTGGGCGCCCACCCCGACGACCACCACCGGGATGTCCAGTTTCTCGACGAGCTCCGACAGCTTGTCGAGGTGTCTTTGGAAGCTCGTCCGGAAGGCGTTCGCGAGCGGTACGACGAAGACGTCGTACTCCTCGTTTATTCGGTCGGCCTCGGAGGGCTGGATCTTCATGCGGTTGGAGACGACTTCAGTGTTCTCTGTCGACAGGACCTTGTGCGCCGCCGTGCTGAACAGAAGATTGCCTGAGTTCGTGGCGAATACGTTCTGCTGAATCGCCTGATCCGGCGAGACCACGTCGAAGGGGCTCTTACCGGAACGCAACAGGATCCGCTTCATGTGTTGATGGTGCCTCTCGTCGGATTGGGACCGGCCACTACCACGGGGTCCCGATTGTGCTGATCGCGAGGGCACATCTTAGATGAGGGGCATGTCACAACGGACCCCGGAGGCAGTGCCTCCGGGGTCCGTTGTGAAACTGAGAGCGAGTCGCTGCTAAGCGCTGACCGAATCGGAATCGTCCGAGGAGTCGTTCGGGTCCTCGTTGCCCGCCGGCTCCTGCGCGTCGGCAGGCTCCCGCTCGCCCGCCGGCTCCGACTCGACCTCCTCGGCCGTGTCCTCCGCCTCCGTCTCGGCCTCGTCCATGAACTCGCGCTGCGCCGGGAGGTCCGAGTTCAGCCGGGCCTCCATCCGGGACTTCCGCTCGTCCGACTTCGCGCACAGAGCGAGCGCGGCGGCATTGAAGCGGGCCAGCGACGGCGGGTCGGACGGGCCGAGGAGGTGCTCCTTCAGCTTGCCGCGCGCCCCGGCGAGCGTGTCCTTCTCCGGGTGTCGTACGGACTCCAGGAGGGCCGGCACGTTCTCCGCCGTGTCGGTGAGGATCGTCGCGGCCCGTACGGTCGGGAAGCCGGTCCGGAAGGCCTCCTCGCTCAGGCCGGTGGTGTTCGCCACCGCGTACGGCTTCTCGCTCGTCAAGTAGTCGGAGACCACGCTCGACACATCGCTGATCAGCAGGTCGGACTGGTTGAAGCAGGTGTAGATGGCGGGCCGGGAGCCGGTGACGATCTGGTGCTCCCAGTCGGGGAAGGACGCCCAGTAGGCCTCCTCCCAGGCCTCCGTCGCCTCCGCCACGGCGGCCGCGCGGCCGGTCTCCGGCGTCGACTGGGTCATCATCCGCTCGGCCTCGTCGGCGTCGGGGCGGAAGGCCGAGCTGGTCAGCCGGTCCAGCTCGGCGGTACGGCGGCGGAGCTCGGCGGCGGCCTCCGGGCCGGGGCGCGGGCCGGAGCGCCGGGAGTTGGTATCGCCGATCATTTCCTGGATGCGCAGATTGGCCTGGCGGGCGCGCGGGTCGACGGAGCCGGTCATCGGGTGCGGCTTGTAGAGGAGCCGGACCCCGGGGTCGGCGAGCAGCTCGCGGACGATGTTCTCGCCGGCCAGGATCACCGAGGTGTTGCCCGGGTCGTTGGTCCAGCCCTCCCAGGTGGGGGCGTACAGCACGGTGGTGAAGCTCCCGGCGGCCGGCGGGCCGGCGTACGGGGCGATCGGCGACAGCTGCGGCCGGCCGACCTCCACGACGTCCTTGTCCTCGACCCCGATGTCGGCGAGCTGGTAGCGCTCGCGCGCGGCGGCCCCCGCCACCCACACCTCGTCGTACGCCTTCGCGTACGGGTTGCAGCTGGACAGCTTGTCGCTCTCGCCGTGGTTGGTGAACGCGTGCTTGATCGACGGGATGCGCAACACCTGCGAGGTCTTACCGGAGTTGGCCGGGTGCAGCATCATCTTGAGCGTCGAGTGCTCGAGGTGCATCAGGTGCGCGACCTTGGGGATGCAGAGGATCGGGACATCCGTCGCCTCGATCTTCTGCACCATGAAGCGCTCGCGGAGCACGATGATCGGGGTGCCGTCGAGCTTCGGGAGCGTCGACAGCCACATGTTCGCCTGGTACGCGGAGCTGGTGCCGCCGGAGAAGTACATGCCGATCGTCGGCCGGTAGTCGTCCAGCCAGTCGTTGAGCCAGGCCAGGACCTGCTGCTCGTTGGCCGGGCGCTTGCTCGGCAGCAGCCAGCTCGCCAGGTGCACCAGGCCGCCGACGGACAGGGTCAGCCCGATGGCGAGGCCGATGCCGCCGCCCAACGCGTCCGTGGTGACCACGGTGGTCATCAGCCCGGCGGTGACCGGCACGGCGAAGATCAGCAGCCGCTGCCCCGGCCGGCGCGCCAGCAGCCGCGGCGGGGCGGCAGTGAGCCGCAACGCGGAGTTCTCGATGTTCCGGGTGACGATCGGCAGCGTACGGCTGCGGCGGACCAGCACCGCGACGGCCTGGCACACGAAGTGCAGCATGTAGAAGGCCAGCAGCCCGATGGTGATCGGCGACTGCTCCTCCAGCGGATTGATGCCGTCGATGCGGAGCAGTCCCAGCATGATCAGCATGTCCCGCAGCAACTGGCGGACTGTGACGTCGAAGCGGACCTTGCCCAGCAGGGACAGCAGACCTGGCTGCCGCTGCTGGAGGTACAGGTCGAGAAGAAGACCCACCGCGGAGCCGATGACGAAGACCGGTACATGGGGCAGCAGAGCACCGGCGAGCTGGGCCGTGTAGGCCGAGAACATCGCGAAGAGGGCGCACAACTGCACAGCGCGGCGGGGGACGGGTCCGGCAGAGGACACTGGCTGGGCTCCTGGCGGGGCGAGCGGATGGGGGGCCGTGGGGGGTGGCGGCGCGCACCGAAGCGACGTGACGGCGGCACAGGACGACCACTGACCGTATGACGCGCGCCGCCCCCGTGACAATTTCACGTGATGCCCGTCACCGGGACGGCGGGCGGTGGCTTCAGGGCCGGCGGGGCCCTTATGGAGGGATTGTGGAGGATCCAGGTCCGCTTCGCCCGGTTGCGACACTCCTCGCTCCTTCCCTCCCCGGCCGTATGCGCGGTGGGCGGGACCGGCTGGTCGGCCGGGCGATACGGAAGGCGCGTGCGCGGGACGGCACGGGAGGCGCCGTGCGGTGGACCGTACGGGAGACGCCCCCGCAGGGGAAGCGCGTACGGGAGGGCGCCGTACGGCAGCGGCCACTCGCGGACGCCGGCCGCGTCCGCCGTACGGACCGCGCCGCACCCGGCGGGCCCACCGGCGTAGATTTGCGAGGGGGAACGCCATCTCGCCGGGCTTCGGCCCCGGCGCGGTGCCGGTCCGTCCCTTCGGTCGCTTCGATCAGTGATGAGTGTGAGGACGCAGGTGTCAGGGGCAGCGGGGTCAGCGGGATCGGCAGAGCCGACGGGATCGGCAGGACCGGCGGGATCAGCCGTGCCGACGGGCCCGGCGGTGCCTGCGGCGGACCGGGAGGAGGTCTCGACGGCCCGCCGGGTCGTGGTGAAGATCGGCTCCTCCTCCCTCACCACCGCCGCGGGCGGCCTCGACGCCGACCGCGTCGACGCGCTCGTCGACGCGCTGGCCAAGGCCCGCAGTGGCGGCGAGCGGGAGATCGTGCTGGTCTCCTCCGGCGCCATCGCGGCCGGCCTCGCGCCGCTCGGCCTCCAGCGGCGCCCCCGGGACCTCGCCCGCCAGCAGGCCGCCGCCAGCGTCGGCCAGGGCCTGCTCATCGCCCGCTACACCGCCTCCTTCGCCCGGTACGGCGTGCGGGTCGGCCAGGTGCTGCTCACCTCCGACGACACCAGCCGCCGGGCGCACTACCGGAACG
>JUEG02000640.1_pt1 | contig 14072 bp, 11 predicted proteins | sample 432341 | NCBI WGS metagenome assembly JUEG02 (sample SAMN02953476, study PRJNA257561) | rock porewater metagenome | biome: terrestrial; feature: Opalinus Clay rock; material: porewater; isolation source: Opalinus Clay rock BIC-A1 borehole | place: Switzerland: Mt Terri URL, St-Ursanne ...
CTAATTGCTATCTTTTTAACTCTTTCAATAGTACCTCTTATTTTTATGGGATTTTTAACTATGAAATTTAATATCATGCAGAATCAGTACAATCAATACTATGATTTTCTAGCTATTACCATTATTTCTATTGTCGTAAATATGATCGCTGGGATTTGGATTTTAAATAAGATTGCAAAGCCCATAGCTGAACTTAGGAATGCGGCTAAGGACGTAGCTTTAGGCAAATTTCAAAATAAGTTTGAAATAAGATATAAGGGCGAGCTAGGAGAGGTAATGGACTCCTTTAACGAAATGGCTGTAACAATACAGCATAGCTACGAGGATTTACAACGTCAAGCCCAACAGCTTATTGAGAATAATGAACAGCTCCAGGAGATGAATATTGAACTTGAGGCCACCTATGAGCAACTAACGGCCACCACGGACCAACTTAATGAATCCGAACAAAAATATAGAATCTTAATTGAAAATATTTCAGATTTAATATGGTCAATTGATATTTATGGAAAAGTAGTATTCGTAAATGATGTTATAGAGAAGGTACTGGGTTATAAAAAGGAAGAGATTATTGGAAAGGAATTAAAAAGTATTATATGTCCTCTCCATGACTATGAATGTGATATTATCGATCAGCTCAAACAGGGTGATTTTGAGAAGAAGGATATCTGGATGTTAACTGCTGACGGGAAAAGAAGGGTTATTCTAGAAACTAGTACCAGAAGATTTTTCTATCATGGCTGCTTAATTGGAATACAAGGTCTTGGACGGGATGTGACAGAATACGTAAAGATAAAGAACGAAATCATCAGAAGAAATCATGAACTAACCCTTTTCAATGAAATTAGTAGCTCCCTTACAAGTACAATATCTACTGTTCGAACGGATACCTTACTTCAAAAGATTACAGATAAAATTGTGGAGATTATGGGGGTTAATATTTGTACGATCAGACTACTGGACGAGAATAATATGTTGGAATTTAAGACCACCAGCGGATCATTAAATCATCTTGTACTAAGGGGACCAGTCCCTTTGATCATGGGTGATATTGGAGAAGCTGTTATTAGGAAGAAAACCATAACTCTCGATAATTTTGACGATAATCAAAATGTAGCTTATTATGTGAAACAAATACAAGATGTACATAAGGTAAGACATGTAATTTATATTCCACTTATGATTGAAGACCAGGTTATTGGAGCCATGGGAATCGCCAGCAGTGAAAAGATTGAACAGGAGAATGTTGATATTCTTCAGGGTCTCTCTAATAATGCTGCGGTAGCTATTGAAAAATCAAGACTCTATGAGGACCTAAAGCAAAGCTTCCTCAAAACTATAAAAGCTTTAGCAATGGCAGTGGAGGTTAAGGATTCATATACCCTTGGACATTCAACTAGAGTCTCTCAGTATGCAGTTTTGATAGGAAGACACCTGGGACTTGAGGAACAATGCCTTGAGGAACTGGAGACAGCAGGCATACTGCATGATATAGGGAAGATAGGCATTAATGATGGTATTCTAACAAAACCAGGTCGATTGGATGTTTCTGAATATGAAGTTATAAAACAGCATTCATACATTAGCAGTAAAATATTGGAGCCTATAGGACTTAAGGATGAAATAATGAAAGCAATCTTACTTCATCATAAAAGATATGATTTGCAAGGATATCCAGAAGACATCATTATTGATGAACTTCCTTTATATGCAAAGATTATCGGCGTTGCAGATGCCTTCGATGCCATGATTTCAAATAGATCCTATAAGACATCAATTCCAATGGAAGAGGCTAAAAGAGAGTTGAAACACTTTAGCGGCAGTCAGTTTGATCCGGGAATTGTAATTGCTATGGAGGAAATTATTGAATTGCATACAGAGGAATTAGAAAAAATAGCTTTGAATTAAGCATTTAAGATAGGACCTAACTGTCATTCTAAACGGAGTCAAGAATCTTTTCGATGAAATTCTTCGTTGGGTTTAGAATGACAACGAAGAATCATTTCCTAACATTTAGTAAAGGCAGTGTTTAAGACTGTCTTTTAGTATGTTATAATTTAAAAAACAGCAGGAATGGAAGAAGGTGTATTCATGGCATATATGGCTTTATATAGAAGGTGGCGTCCTACTATATTTGAAGATGTAGTTGGACAAGAGCATATTAGTAAAACTCTGAAAAATCAAATAAAAAATTCTGGCATTGCCCATGCCTACCTATTTTGTGGAACCAGAGGAACAGGAAAAACTTCCATGTCCAAGATTTTTGCAAAGGCTGTAAATTGCCTGCATCCTCAAGACCATAACCCCTGTAATCAGTGTGAGATATGTAAGGGAATACAGCATGAGAGTATCATGGATGTTATTGAGATTGACGCCGCGTCAAATAATGGAGTAGATAATATCCGTGAGCTAAGAGAAAATGTTAAGTATCCGCCAACGAAGGGCAGGTATAAGGTATATATTATTGATGAGGTTCATATGCTCTCCACAGGTGCCTTTAATGCCCTGTTAAAAACCCTGGAAGAACCTCCTGAATTTGTTATTTTTATTTTAGCAACCACAGAGTCCCATAAGATTCCGGCCACTATTCTTTCCCGCTGCCAACGTTTCGATTTTAAAAGGATTAGTGAGAAGGATATTGTTAAATGGCTTGGGCGTATCTGTAATGAATTGAATTATGAAACAGAAGAAGAAGCGCTGCAGTTAATAGCTAGGAATTCTGACGGAGCGATGAGAGATGCACTAAGCATACTAGATCAATGTATGGCCTTTAGCTCAGAAAAAGTTACCCGGGAAGATGTTATTAACATCCTAGGTACTGTCACGGACGAAATATTATTTGAGCTGGTAGACCATATTATTGAAGGCAATAGTAGAAATGCAATGGCATTAATTGAAAGCTTAGTCCAGTCTGGGAAAGATATCCATCAATTCTTAAACGACCTGATCGGACATTATCGTAATCTGATGATGACAAAAATAGCTGGCCAGCAAGAAGGAATTATTCACCTATCCAATGAAAGTATAGAACGACTATTTCAGCAGGGAAATAAGACGGAGATAAATCATATTATGAGAGCAGTCCGTATTCTATCAGAAACAGAGGCCGAGTCAAAATGGTCGACTCAACCGAGGGTATTACTGGAGGTAGCCATAATAAAATTGACTCAACCTATGTATGACTACTCCATGGAAGGATTGGTAGAAAGGATATCAGTTTTAGAGAAGGCTATTAAAAGTGGAAGCGTCCATATTAAAGAAAAAATGCAAAACCCAAAACCTCAAGAAAAAAGCAAGGTTGAAATACCTCCAGAGGTCCCAAAACAGGAGCAGTCCAATAAGGATAAAGGGCAGGTACTTAAGGATATTCCATTTGAAGAAATAAAGAACTCGTGGGAAGAGATATTAAAGGAAATAAAGAAAAGAAAGATATCTGTCCATGCCTGGGTGATGGAAGGCAAGCCCGCTACAGTGGAGAAGGATTGTTTGATTATAAGTTTTGAGGATCGCTTTTCTCTTCATAGGGAAGCTTCTTCTAAAAGTCCAAATAAGGATTTTATTGAAGAGGTTATTTCAGAGATGGTGGGGACTAAGGTTAGCATAAAATGCTTAATGGAGGAGGACATCCATACTCCAGAAACTGTCATAAGTGAGGTTTCATCCATTGAAGATGATTTGAAAATAAAAAAGTTGGTAGAGCTTCTTGGTGACGATATAGTGGAAATTGTTGAATAAATTGGTTTTCTGTGTTATTTTCCTTATGATTATCTTCATAGATGGAAATTATATATGGTATAATGTACTAAGTTAAAAGTTAGAAATGGAGGAGAAATAAAATGGCAAAGGGAAAATTTCCAGGTATGCCTGGTAATATGAATAATATGCTTAAGCAAGTTCAAAAAATGCAAAAGCAAATGGAAGAAGTGCAGGGTGAACTGGAACAAAAAGAAGTAGAGGCCACTGCAGGTGGTGGTGCAGTTATGGTTAAGGTAAACGGTAAAAAGGAAATATTAGATGTTAAGATTCAACCGGAAGTGGTAGACCCCGATGATATTGAAATGCTTCAGGATCTCATAATTGCAGCGGCAAATGAGGCCTTAAGGAAGTCCGAAGAGATGATGTCTAAAGAAATGGGAAAAGTTACAGGTGGAATGAATCTGCCGCCGGGATTAATCTAGACTAGACTGCCGAGCCAATAGGCTCGGCACCAATAATATTTAGGATAAATTTGCATAATGAATGTGGGGTCGATGTGATGAGTCATTTTGCAGCACCTATAGGAAGATTGATTGATGAATTTTCAAAGTTGCCAGGAATTGGACGTAAAACGGCACAGCGGCTGGCTTTTCATGTTTTACATTTGGGAGAGACAGATGTAGCTAATTTAGCAGAGGCTATCATAGAGGCTAAAAGCAAAACAAGATATTGTTCTGAATGCGGGGATATAACCGATATTGATCCATGTATGCTATGCAGTAGTGACAGAAGGAAAAAAAACCTCATTTGTGTTGTTGAAGACCCCAGGGATGTTATAGCCATGGAAAGAACCAAGGAGTTTCCAGGTGTATATCATGTTTTGCATGGAGCCATATCTCCCATGGAGGGCATCGGGCCTGAGGATATAAAGATAAAGGAATTACTAGTAAGACTTCAAAACAATGATATAACCGAGGTTATTTTGGCTACCAATCCTACCATTGAGGGTGAAGCCACAGCCATGTATATTTCAAAGCTCGTTAAACCTGCAGGCATTAAGGTCACAAGAATCGCCCATGGTATACCTGTGGGTGGTGATTTGGAGTATGCCGATGAGGTTACTCTTTCCAAATCTTTGGAAGGTAGAAGAGAACTCTAGGGTAAGAGTGAATGCTGTATATTACAAAACTTGATAAGTATTTTTTTTTCATTCATAATTTCTTCACAATTTACTTGTATAATAAAGTCAACAATATAAAAACAAGGAGGAATATACATGAAAAAAATTATAGTTTTATCATTAATAGCAGTTTTGGTTCTATCAATGGGTGCAGTAGCATTTGCTGATAATACCACAACTCCTGATTGGTATGAAGACATGCTTAAATGGAGGGAGGATCAAGCACAACAGGCTCTAAAAGATGGTAAGATAACAGAAGAACAAGCCAAATATTGGAGTTCACAATCAAATTACATAGATGGTTTACATAATCGATATGGATTTGGTCTGGGTATGATGGGTGGTTTTGGATATAACAATGGTGTTACTTCAGGTAACTTCACAGGTGGATTTGGATATAGTTGTCACTAACACTAAAAACTAGAATAGATTTATTTAATTACAAAATAAAAGCTCCTAAATTATTATTTAGGGGCTTTTACTGTTGCTCAGCGTAACACAATAAGGAGTGTAGTGTGCGGTGTCGCGGGGACGTCAAACTGTGTGATAATTTCTGTGACAACATGTTGAGTCTAAATATAATTTTGTATTTTAAACATTTAAATCTTAGGTTTAAGTTATTCTGCATTAAAACATGGAATAATGTAAGATTGCGTTTTTAAAATAAAAGATATAGAAAAAATTCTATATTTTTTATTTTTTTAGAAGTTCTCAATATTTTCAAAAATACATAATAATAGTAATAGAAATAGAAAGGAGGTAAACAGCTAATATATGCATTTGCTATTAAAATTAGAACTGAATTACGAATTATTTCTTAATCTTTATTTCCAAACAGAATACTTTTCATATAATGTATCAAGCAAGTAGACCATATGGACAAGAAAGGATGGTGAAAACTCAAGTCAATGACTTGAGGGACACATGGACAAAATGTTTGTGCTAGATACCAGTGTATTATTACATGATCCAAGAGGTTTATATGCATTTGGGGATAATGAAGTTATTATACCAGCCGTAGTTATAGAAGAAATAGATCATAAAAAAACCTATCAGGATGCTATTGGAAGAAATGCTAGAGAAGTGGCAAGGGAGTTGGATAAACTAAGGGAACAGGGTACATTGTCGGAGGGTGTTGCCTTGGGCAATGGAGGAAAAATAAAGATTGAGATAAATCATAAAAGCTTAAGTAATTTTAGTGAATATTTTCATGAGGCAAATAATGATAATCGAATTCTAGCAGTGGCTCTAAATCTCCATCAGGAGGAAGCAAATAAAAAAAGTCTTGGAAAGCAAGTGGTTTTGGTGAGTAAGGATGCTATTATGAGGATTAAGGCAGATAGTTTAAAAATAAGCTCCCAGGATTATCTTCATGATAAATTAGAGTACTATGAAGAGGAATATTCAGGATTACTAAGGATAGATGTTAATCCTGATATAATAGATAAAATATACAGTATGGGTGTAGTTAATGAAGAAGAGATGCCAGATATCATATCAACAAAGAGTATTTCCCCCAATATGTTTATATTGTTAAAAGATCTATATGGCAGTTCAAAGTCGGTAATACTCAGATATAATGAAGTAATGAAGGAATTCCATCCAATGAGAAAGGGAGAAGATTCTCATTGGGGAGTGAAGGCGAGAAATGCAGAGCAGAGAATGGCCATGGAATTACTGCTGGATGACCAAATCTTACTAGTGACTCTTACAGGTAGAGCTGGAACCGGTAAAACTTTATTATCCCTAGTAGCAGGTTTATTAAAGGTCCATGATGAACGCAAATACCAAAAGCTACTTATTACTAAACCGGTTATTCCGGTGGGAAGAGATATAGGTTACTTACCAGGGGATAAGGATGAAAAGCTAAGACCCTGGGTTCAGCCCATTTATGATAATTTAGAGTTTCTTTTCGATTCAAAGCATATTAATAATATAAAAGACACTTTAGTAGGGTTAAACAATATAGAGATAGAAGCTATGACCTATATACGAGGAAGAAGTATACCAAATCAATTCATTATCATAGATGAGGCTCAAAATTTAACCAAACATGAGGTAAAAACCATAATTACAAGGGTTGGACAAGGAACAAAAATTATTTTGATGGGGGATACTGAACAAATTGATCATCCTTATTTGGATTCTCAATGTAATGGTTTAACCTATGTCGTTAATAAATTCAGAGATGTAAATATTGCTGGACACATGGCTTTAAAAAAAGTAGAAAGATCTATACTGGCTCAAGTGGCGGCAAATCTATTATAAAATGGATGTATAAATAATCCATAATTTGGTTAACCTTATACTAAGAATTTTAGCTATAGGGGGAAGTAAAATGAATGAGATTGGGAGCAGAACAGGTAAAGTTAGGAAAGAAGACATGGGCTTTTTTAACATGGTGGGTGATTTTTATGCTCGCTTTATATCAGGAGAAGATATGCGAACTGAAGAGGATAAAATGCTGGACGTCATTAGATCTGCCCGTGAGGATTGGAAAAATGCTGAAAGCTACTTTGAGAATGTTACGGAACCAGACTTGGTTGACCATGCCATATATCGAGTTGAAGCGGCTAGAACTAGATATACTTATCTAATGAAGCAGGCTCGAGAGATGGGAATAAGAGGTAGTTGGCAGTAATAAAATAATAAACAATATAATAAACAACATAATAAACAACACAATAAACAACATATGGACAGATATGAGCTTTTCGAAGTGATCATACCTGTCTTTTTTTAAAAAGAACTTGAAAAGGTATATTCATAATAATTCATCAATATATTGAACTATAACACAAAGTGACTGTGTGGTAGGAGATGGATTATAATGAATAAAAAGATTCCAAGATTGTATAAAAATAGCAAAGATCACATATACCAGAAGCTATCCAATGTTTTAAGATGTGTATCCCTAAAAGAAAGTTCGAAAACTGAGGAAGAAATAATTTTGGAAGCAGTTCAGAAGGCTCAAGAGGATTGGAAAAATGCAGAAGTGTTTTTTCAGAATGTAACGGATCCCGAGCTGATAGATTATGCAATTTACAAGTTAGACGCAGCTCTAGAAAAATATACTTTTCTTATTCGATTATCAAAACAAAAAGGTATTAAGAATAGATGGGAAGTAATAAAATAAGGAAAAGATCCATTAAATAAGGCATAATTAGGGTACAAACACTATATAATTTAATATATTGATTCTTTGTACTATAAAGAATTTAGGAGTGAAGAATATGGGGATAGGAATTGAACTAAACATCATTCTGGCCTATGCCTTTGGATTGATACTATTATATATTCTGGGATATATACTATTAGTGCCAATTAAATTGGTTATTAGGCTAGTATATAATGGAATTATCGGTGGATTGATGTTGCTTGTCATAAACCTCATAGGTGGGTTTTTTGATATGAACATTGCAATAAATCCAATAACGGCATTGGTTGCAGGATTTTTAGGTATACCTGGTGTAATTATGATGCTAATTATACAGTACGTACTATAGGGGAGAGATGTTTTGTAAATTTATTAAAAGGGTTGTCTTGCCTGTATTTGTTTAGAATACAGGCAAGACAACCTTGATTTTTGTGTATACAATCTTTATTGACACCCATAATACCTTCTGTTATACTATGGCTTGAGAGCTGTAATATTATGCAATAACCAATATCTATCAGTAAAAATGCATCCTGTTATATAGATTACATAGGGCTATACTATAACAGGTATACCATTATACTGTTTGTACTATAACAGATATACTGAGAGTATTATTGGTTAATTTACTAAATATTTTGGTATGATAACCTAGTTTATGAAGTGGCAGCATTCAGCTCTTCAAATAACAAGTATAGATTGTGGATAATCAAAAGAATTAAAAACTAAAGAAACTAAAATTAAAGGGAGGATTTTTAATGGGAAAAACTATGAAGACCATGGATGGTAATACGGCAGCTGCTTATGTGTCCTATGCATTTACCGATGTTGCAGCCATTTACCCTATTACTCCATCTTCAAACATGGCAGAGTTCGTTGATGAGTGGGCTGCCTATGGAAAGAAAAATATTTTTGGTCAAGAGGTTCAGGTAACAGAATTACAATCTGAGGCTGGAGCGGCAGGAGCGGTTCATGGATCCTTGGCTGCTGGAGCTTTAACTACAACCTATACAGCATCTCAAGGTTTGTTACTAATGATACCTAATATGTACAAGATTGCTGGAGAGTTATTACCTGGAGTTTTCCATGTTAGTGCCCGTGCCCTTGCAAGTCATGCACTTTCAATTTTCGGAGATCATTCAGACGTTATGTCCACAAGACAAACAGGCTTTGCACTACTGGCAGCTGGAAGTGTGCAAGAGGTTATGGACTTAGGTGGAGTAGCCCATTTAAGTGCTATTAAATCAAGGGTACCTTTCCTTCATTTCTTCGATGGATTTAGAACTTCCCACGAGGTTCAAAAAATTGAAACAATAGACTATGATGATTTTGCAAAACTCGTAGACTATGATGCTGTGAAAAAATTCAGAGACAATTCATTAAGTCCAAATCATCCAGTAACAAGGGGTACTGCACAGAACCCTGACATCTTCTTCCAAGCAAGAGAAGCTTCTAATAAATTCTACGAGGCTGTTCCTGATGTGGTAGCGGACTATATGAGTGAAATAAGCAAGTTGACAGGTAGAAGCTATAAGCCTTTCGATTACTATGGTGCTCCTGATGCGGAAAATATCATCATAGCCATGGGTTCAGTAACTGAATCTGCTGAAGAGGTTGTGGATTACCTATTGGAAAAAGGTGAAAAGGTTGGATTGCTGAAAGTACGTCTATATAGACCTTTCTCAGCAAAATACTTCTTTGATGTAATTCCAAAAACAGTGAAGAAAATTGCTGTTTTAGATAGAACTAAGGAACCAGGTGCCTTAGGAGAACCATTATACCAAGACGTACGTACACTTTTCTACGAAGAAGAAAATGCTCCGATAATTGTGGGCGGACGTTATGGCTTAGGCTCAAAGGATACGACTCCTTCTCAAGTTAAATCTGTATTTGATAATTTAAAAGCAGAAAAGCCTAAAAATGGATTTACAATTGGTATTATAGATGATGTTACAAACACATCACTTGAGATAAAAGAAACAATCAGAACGGCTCCAAAGGGCATGACTCGATGCAAATTCTGGGGACTTGGTTCTGACGGAACGGTTGGTGCAAATAAGGATGCCATAAAGATCATTGGTGATAAGACGGATCTTTATGCCCAGGGTTACTTTTCATATGACTCTAAGAAATCGGGTGGTGTAACGATATCCCACTTAAGATTTGGAGACCAGCCAATTAAATCCACTTACTTAATTGACCAAGCGGATTTTGTTTCCTGTTCTTCACCAGCCTATGTAACACAGTACGATTTACTAAAAGGTTTAAAGGACGGAGGAGCATTCCTTCTTAACTGTCAATGGTCAGTAGAAGAATTGGAAGAAAAGCTTCCAGTATCAATGAAGAAGTATATTGCTGAGCATAATATTAGTTTCTATATTATTAATGCTACGGATATTGCCGAAGAAATAGGATTAGGAAACAGAATTAATATGGTAATGCAGTCAGCCTTCTTCAAACTATCCGGAGTAATTCCTTATGATACAGCTGTAGAATATCTAAAGGAAGCTGTTGTAAAAACCTATGGTAGAAAAGGCGAAACGATTGTTAAGATGAACCAAGAGGCCATAGACAAAGGAAGCGATGCTTTAGTTAAAGTAGAAATTCCAGCGTCATGGGCAAGTGCATCAGAAGATGAAGCAGCAGCAACTTTAGATGTACCTGCTTTCATTAAAAATGTTCTAATCCCTATGAATAGACAAGAGGGAGATAGTCTTCCTGTTAGTACGTTTGTAGGAGTAGAAGATGGACACTTCCCAATGGGAACCTCAGCCTATGAAAAACGTGGTATTGCTGTGAATGTTCCAGAATGGCAAATGGATAAGTGTATTCAATGTAATCAATGTGCATTTGTATGTCCTCATGCAGCGATTAGACCAATATTGGCTAACGAAGAGGAAATGAAAAATGCACCTGAAGGATTTAAGACACTTAAGGCTATGGGTAAGGGTTTTGAAGGACTTGGATATCGTATGCAGGTGAGTCCATTGGATTGTACCGGATGCGGTAACTGTGCAGATATCTGTATAGCGAAAGAGCCAGCTCTTATAATGAAGCCCCTTGATTCACAAACAGGAGAAGAAATTCCAAACTGGAATTTTGCTATGAATGTTTCAATCAAGGATAACTTAACATCTAAGAATAATATTAAAGGAAGTCAATTCGCCCAACCACTTCTTGAGTTCTCAGGAGCATGTGCTGGTTGCGGAGAGACACCTTATGCTAAAGTTGTTACTCAATTATTTGGTGACAGAATGATGATCGCCAATGCTACAGGATGTTCTTCAATATGGGGAGCTTCAGCACCTGCTACTCCTTATACTACGAATGCAGAAGGAAAAGGGCCTGCTTGGGCTAACTCGCTGTTTGAAGACAACGCGGAGTATGGTTTAGGTATGTCTTTAGGAGTAAAGCAAATTAGAGATAAATTAGTAGATTTAATGAATGAATTATTAAGCTTAGATATAGCTGAAGAAGTTAAAGCTCCATTTAAAGCTTGGTTGGAGGGAATAGATGATGCGGAAGTAAGCAAGACTACTTCAGCTGAAATCATGGCTCTATTAGTTTCAAATAGTGTTACGGATGAAAATGCTAAAGCTATTTTAGCACAAATAGAAGATAAAGCCGACTACCTTATCAAGAGATCCGTATGGATTGTTGGTGGAGACGGTTGGGCATTAGATATCGGTTATGGTGGATTAGACCATGTCCTTGCATCTGGTGAAAATGTAAATGTACTTGTGTTTGATACAGAGGTATACTCCAATACTGGAGGCCAGTCATCTAAATCCACGCCTACTGCTGCGGTAGCTAAATTTGCTGCATCGGGTAAAAAGGTGAAGAAGAAGGATCTTGGAATGATTGCTGCTACCTATGGATATGTATATGTGGCACAGGTTTCAATGGGAGCCGACAAGAATCAGTTCCTTAAGGCTATCATAGAAGCTGAAAAATATGATGGACCATCCTTGATCATTGCCTATGCTCCATGTATCGCCCATGGTATTAAGGAAGGTATGGGTCGTACACAAGCCAATGCAAAACAAGCTGTGGAGTCTGGATATTGGCATCTATACAGATACAATCCTCTTCTTAAGGAAGAAGGTAAGAATCCGTTTATACTGGATTCAAAGGAGCCATCAACGAGCTTTATGGATTTCATAAAGGGACAGGTAAGATACACAACCTTGTTGAATCAATTCCCTGAAATAGCTGAAGAGCTATTCGCAAAGGCTGAAAAAGAAGCCCAAGAAAAATATGTAGGCTATAAGAAAATGGCTGAATTAGCATAATACAAGTAAAAATACAAGATTAATATTAACCGAACAATAAAAAGGTATCCCAACATAGTATTCTATGTAAGGGATACCTTTTTATTCGTTTAGTTAAGAAAAGTGTTAATTATGCTAATCCAGTAGGACCAATACTCCACCCCTCTGGATCTGTTGCATATAATTTAACTTCAGTAGTAGTACCCCATGGCTCTGGATCTGTTGTCGGTGTAATAAAAAAACTAAATATCATCAGTAGAGATATTATTAGTGCTATTCTTTTCAATTTCATTTACGTTTCCCCCTTTTAAAAGTCGGATTTTCCTGAATTTCTCCAATTCTTCCCATCACTTCAGTATCCATCGATCCTTTAATTAGAATATTTGTACTTGAAATTTTTATGAAACAAAGTATTAACGTTGTAAGTTTAGAATAATGTTTATGAACTCTTTAATTTTTTTCGCAGCACCTATTTCGTTGTAATAACTAATTAATTTAAATATTAAGGTATCCCCAGGACTTAATAGATTATTAGAAATTAAATTAATAATTTCCTCTGCTAATATATCAATCTTATTTGTTTCGTTTAAATATGCATATAAATCAAGCAAGCAAGTAATAGCTTCAATTTGTATTTTTATTTTATTGATTTCTTGAGCAGAATTTTTAGACTTAATAAGGTGTCTTTCAGCTAAAGTCATATTGTTTAAATGTTTATAACCTATTGCAGTTTTTAGATAGATATCTGGCTCATAAATACTTGTTTTATTATTTTCATCAAACAAATTCAGTATAATTTGAATACAGTCATTAATCATTTCTTTATTGTTTAATTTCCAATAAATTTCAATCATATTTAAATAAACCAGGATCTTTTTTTCTGTATAATCATCGTCTAAAATATCTGAAACTCCATTATAAATTTCTAAAGAATCATTGAACTGCTTCTTATCTCTAAGGCAATTGGCTTTCAATATAAGAATATCAGAATATTTTTCAATATCGTTTTTATTAATCAAAATTTCAATATCATTAAGTATATTTATCGCTCTATCGAAGAGTTTTAAGTTTTTAAAAGCTAAAGATTGATTAAATAAAAGTTTTAGTAGTAAATCATTTGAAATTTCATTTGAATATAAGGTAATAATTTTAGAATAATCAACAATCTCTTCATATCGATTCAGCTCAATTAAACATCTTGAAATTTTTAAAACTATGCTACATAACTGGTGGACATTATCATGACCCTTAGTATTTTCTAAAGCCTTTACATAATAGGTATGACTTGTATAGAAATCATTTCTTGAATAGAAAATGTCTCCTATAACTTCATAAATAACAGATTTTTTTTCGGGTATGTCCCACTCTGATAAAAACTGTTCGATTTCCCGTATATGATTTTTTAAATCTGTATCATCGTTAAAAGAACCATTCTTTAAAGACGCGATGTACTTATCAATAGTTTGTTTTGCTTCATATCTTTTGAAATCCAATATATCTTGTATATCGATATAAGTATCAATATTTCTTTCTTTGCACAGCCTATTAACATTTTCAGATATAATCTTTGCTATATGTTCATATAAAGGCGTTTTATTATTTTCTATTAGGCTAATAAGATTTCTTGTTATTTCCCCTCCGGTAATCTCATATTGCTTAAGGCCGAGATCTTTTCTGATTCTTTTTAAATTTTCTCCTAGGAATCTGTCTTGCTTATCCATTTACTCACTCCATAATTCAGTATAGGAATATAGTACCATTATTTTAA